>Ga0208975_1000065_pt1 | contig 53137 bp, 46 predicted proteins | sample GreLakmeER78MSRF_FD_187700 | JGI IMG/M metagenome (GOLD analysis project Ga0208975, IMG submission 187700) | Freshwater lentic microbial communities from great Laurentian Lakes, MI, USA - Great Lakes metaG ER78MSRF (SPAdes) | ecosystem: Environmental > Aquatic > Freshwater > Lake | place: Great...
ATTCTGTAACACTCAAGTTCAAGCTGATAGACTTTGTTCTCATTCCTATCATAGTAAAAATCCTGATAATGAAGAAAATCTTATTAAGTTTAAAGATGGTGTCATCACTAAACTAAGTTGTGTATTGCAACTTAGTGAAGGTGTTAATATACCTAATTTAAAATCAGGTATTATTATGCATTCATATGGTAATGAACGTAAATCTCAACAACGTATTGGTAGGATGATGAGATTAAATCCTAAAGAAACAGCCACTATACACATTTTATGTTATGAAAATACTGTAGATGAATTTTGGGTGAAGAGTGCACTAAAAGATTATGATCAATCAAAAATTATACATTTAAAAAATTAAAAATGATAACAACACTAACTAGTGAAGAATGGGATGAAGAGTTTATCCCTATAATGGATGGAGAATCATATAAAGACTTTCATCCAAAAGTTATAAATGATGATGAAATAAAAGTTTTAGGAAAAGCTTTATTAGAAGATAGAGTATGGACATTATTAGAAGGTGATAGTGGAGATTTGTTTTTAGCAAATGGATTACATTATGTAAATAGACTTGATGTATATATCACTGAAAAACCATATGATAGAAATTTAATTTATGAAATAAACTGGGAATACTAATGATAATAATTATAACAATAGCAATAGTTACAAGTATAACTGTATATTTATTAATTTCAAAGAATACTGATCAACATAACAAACATAAAAACATACAAAATGATTAAATGGCTATTAAAACCATCTGGAAGATGTCCAATTCAAGCTGAAGGATATTTTTTAGGTAAATATTTTTATTTTAGAAGTAGATTTAATGCATCTACAATTGAATTTTCAAATAAAAAATTAATTTATTATGATGATTATTATATTGACAAAACATACATTCTCAAAAGAACTAATGACTATGAAGCTGGATTTTTAAATTTAAATTTTTGTAAATTGTTGATTTATAAAGGTTGTTTTTTATTTATGCTCCATCTTATTAAATCTAAAATTAAAGAATTATGCAAGCTATAAAAATTGATCCAATAAAACAAGAAGTTAGTCTTGTAGAAATAGACGGGAGTCTTGAAAGTATATATAAAGAATTAGATTGTACAACATTTACATGTCCTTCTATATTAGATAATATGGATAGTTTGTATGTTGATGATGAAGGATTATTTGTATCAGAATATAAAGGAGCTTTTTATTTTAATAATTTTCCACAAATGCTATTTGGTAATGGATTGTTAATGGGTTCTGATGAAGAAGGTGAAAGTGTAGATGTAAAAAGCACACTGGAAGAAATTAAAAATAAAATTAAATATATTCCTGAAGACACTGGAAGATATGTATTAGAAACATTTCAAACTACAGGTAGTACTTTTTAAAATTAGATTATGAGTAATAATAGCTTTTATGGAAAATTAATAAAAAAAAATGGTAAACTCACCCACTATAAAGATGCTGAAAAAAAGCTGTATGAAGATTTTGTCAAAGAGATACCTGAAGGGGGTATTATTGATTTCTATTCGGAAGTGCAAACAAATGATGGTAACTTGGCACAAATGGCAAAAATTCATGCTATAATTAGAGATTTAGCTAATCATACAGGATATACATTTGATGAAATGAAACTATATACAAAAGAAGAGGCTGGTATGTGTTATACCAGCCCTGATGATTCTAAGTTAATTTGTAAATCTTTTGGAGATTGCTCTAAAGAAGAATTAAATATGGTTATTCAGACACTTCAGATGATTGGTCTGAAGGTGAACTTTCCTGTGATGTAACAGAAGATGTTTCTGTAACCATTTCAGATAACATATCTTCCATTGGTCTATAATCCACCAATCCTTCTTTATCAGCTTCTTCAAATACAGTTCTGATTAAGACTTGAATAGTGGCAATAGCTCCCATCCAAGGTTCTAAAGGTTGCTTGTCTTTGATTAGTTGTTCAATTTTAGATACATCTTCTTGAGTTTTACCCTCAATTAAGATTGGGATAATAGCACCAAGTTGTTGTACAAATCCTGTACCCAATTTAACATTTACAATTGCTTCTTTTTTAAGATAGGGCATCATATCCTGACTATCTAACTTTGAGGTTGTTTCTGACATATTAATTATTTTTATACAAAAATATAGAATGAATACTACAATACCAAATATTGAAGAAATTAAATTAAAATTTATAGAATTATTAAATGAATCTGGTTGGTCCTCACAACTAAGAGCATTTTTACACAGCCAAGAGTTTACAAATATTATTGAAAAACTATGGTTGTTAAAAACAGATGATAGGAGATTTACTCCACCACTAAAAACAGTATTTAAAGCATTTCAAGATTGTAAGTTTGATGATGTAAAAGTGGTAGTGTTAGGTCAAGATCCTTATAGTCAGTTGGGTGTAGCTAATGGAGTGGCATTTTGTTGTGAACTTCCAGGTAAAGTGCAACCAAGTTTGAGATATATATTAAAAGCAGTTAATAGAACTGTGTATTTAAGAGATGAAAAAGAAGAATTAAATCCCAGTCTTAAACATTGGACTGAACAAGGTATATTACTTCTTAACACATCATTAACATGTGAGATTGATAAACCAGCATCTCACTATGAAATATGGAATGATTTTATTACATATGTCATAGATGTATTAAATACAAGAAAAGAAAAATTAGTTTTCTTACTCTTAGGTAAAAGAGCACAAGAATTTGAAGATTTAATTGATACAGAAAAACATTATGTAGTTAAAGCATCTCACCCTGCATCTGCTGCTTATGCAAATGAAAGAATGTGGAACAATAATGATTGTTTTAACAAAATAAATGAATTATTAACAGAAAAAATAAAATGGTAAACAAAAACAAAATGGCAACACAAAAAATTGATTTAAAACTATCAGCTTTGTTAGAAGATCTTGACAATGGATTAACATGGTTTAAGAAAGAAGATGTTGGATATGGAAATATTCAAGAGAAATATGAAGCAACAGAATTTCATATTAAAATTATACAAAAACATCCTAAGTTAGTAAATGTACAACCTAATATTAAAATATTTAATATTATAGATGATGTAACTGGTAGTGATCATGATATAGATAAAACTCCTATTGTTATTAAATCACAAACAACAGAAGAGATTATACCAGCAGCAACATTAACAACAGAAACAGAAACATTCTTTAATCTTTAAAATAAAATAAAATAAAATGGAATTAGTAACATTTGACCAAATAATTCAAAATGTAGTTTTAGAACTTGAAAATGATGTAGTTTCTACACCACCAATAAAAGTAAAAAAAGCAAGAAAAGTAGGATCAGGGAGAAAACAATTGTACACATCTAAATGTGTTTCATTTGTTGCATCTGTACCTTTAGAAGCTATTGATGAATTAAAAGATTTTACAATAAATCTTAAAGCAAAATATAAAAAATAATTATGACTTATAAGTTTAATGTAGGTGATCAAGTTAAAATTATAAATGCAGGAAGTGGATGTGATTATGATTCTTTAGATCATGTTGTAATTATAACTGAACAAGGTGTGTATAGTATGCATACAACAAAAAAACCTGGATACAAAATAGATAATATAACAATACAAACTAACACCAAAGATGGTGGTTTTGGTGGTTTTATTGGAGAAGAAAGTTTTGAATTAATACAAAGTAATAAAATAACAAAAATAAATAAAATGGCTATTAATAAACCAAAAAAAATTACAAAATCAAAAGTTGCAGAAACAAGAATTATTGATAGTTCTCTTATCAATAAAGATGAAGTATTTAGAATGTTAGCATTAGCAGAAGCTACACAACTACCTCTGTTATTAGTGGGAAAACCTGGTACGGGTAAAACAAAAACTGTTATAGAATATTCTAAAGCATGGTTACAAAAAAGTGGTAGTGCAGTTACTAACCAAGATTTTATGAATAAGCTTTATATTCTAGAAACTGATGAAGGTACTAAATCATCAGAAATTAAGGGAATGCCTGATTTGGAAAAATTATTTACAGAAAATAAATATGAAATTGTAGCTCCTGTTAGTCAAGCAGATATAGTTGTAGTTAATGAGGTGGATAAAGCTAGTAGTAATATCCGTAACTCAATGTTAGGTGTTATGAATGAGAAATTCTTATTTAATGGTAAATATAAAATTCCTTGTAAATGGAAATTATTTGTAGCCACTTGTAATGAAATTCCTAAAGATGAAGTTAATAGTCCATTCTGGGATAGATTTATTCTTAAAATGAATGTATCTAGAGTTAGTGCAGGTGAGCTATCTAAATATTATTCAGGAGGTTGTAAAAACTATTCTGAAAAAATTGAATTAGGAGTTCCTAATAAAACAGAAATGGATGGTTTAGTTATTCCATCTAGTAAACTTGAGAAATTCTTAGAAGTGAGTTACACTCATCTCTCAGATAGAACTTTAACTTTTGTACCTACATTGGCTAGAGCTGTAAGTTTTATTTGGAATATCAGTATAGATAAAGCTTTAGTTAAAGTGGCATCTATTATGATTAATAATGCAGCAGCATCTTCTCTTCAAGATAGATTGTACACTCAAGAAATTAAGAATGTTCTTAATAGAATTGAGCAATTACAAAGTTATAATAATGAATCTTCTCTTAACCAAGCCTTAACAGAAATTGAAAATTTAATTTCTGGATATGCAGCTCAAGGTAAGATTAATCAACTTGAAGTGGATGAAATAGAAACTACTCTATCTTATGTATTAGATTCTCATCCTTGTCATAATCCATCCTCTGATACTGAAGATGCAGTGTTAAAGATGATAGAAAAAGAAGAAGAAGCAAGAGCTATTGCATTTGAAGAATCTCCTTTCTAATAAATAATAACTAATAAATGGGGTGTATCAGAGAGATTATTCTTTTTGATACACTCTTATTTATTTATTTAAACTTAAAAATTATGGCAAAAGTATATAAAAATATGTCAACTCTATTTGAAAGAGTTAAATTGGGTAAGATTGATAATCAATCAAGTGTTGTTACAAAAACATTCTCTAATATATCTTATTTCAAAAAGAAAGAATTAGTGCAACCACATCTTCATTATTTAGATGTAAGAGCATTAGATTCATCTATTAGTAGTTTTGTACATGAAAATTCTTTTAAAAACACTCCGTTATTTAAAAAAACACAAGATAAAATAAATGCTAAACGTGCTAGTAAAAAATTAGAACATTATGATGCAAGTAAGTTGCATTCAGAAATGGAGAAGATTTATGAGGATTTTCCTAAAGAAGTATCTAGAGATGTGTTTAATCAATATTATTGTGAAAATGGAAAACTTCAATTTGAAAATAGAAGTGAAAACAATAAATATAGATATAAAATGATTGATAGAGCTAATGATCCTGTCACTAAAGTTATCACTAGAGAATCTCACATAAAAAGTATGGTTTTTGCAAGAAATATGGTGCAATACTATTTAAGTATGTTTGCTATTATGAAAGAAGAAGATCCTCAAGAATATCAAGAGATGATGAATAAAATTCAACAGGAAAGTGCACAAAGCAATCAAAATGGTGATAGTAATGATGCTAAAGGAAATGATGGTAAACAACAAAAATCTGATGGGGGTGATAGTAAAGGAGATGATAGTAAAGGAGATGATAGTAAAGATGATGCTGGTGAACCAAATGGAGATAAATCAGGTGAGCAATCAGGATCTGGTAAAGGTGATGATAATCAACAACAAGATAGTCCACAGTCTGCTTTAGATAAACTTATGGAAAAGTTTTTAAATAATCCTGATAATGCAGCTCAAAAGTTATATCAAGAAGCTATGGATACAGCTAAACAAACTTCTAATAATCTTGATGAAACAATGTCTAAAGAAGATATGGATGATTTATGGGAAGAATTAGCAAATGAACCACATAGAACAGGTACATTAGATAAACTATCTGATGGTTATTTAAAAGAAATGCAACAAAAATTATCTGAAATAGATATAAATGGTGATAAACTTAAATCTCATCTTAAAAAGATTTTAGATAAAAGTTTTTCATATTTTAATGCTAAAGAAGAACCAATATTTGATGAATTCTTAAATAGTCCTAATATTGATGGGATACTTGATTTTGAATTTTTACATCCAAAATTTAGAAAATTTTCATTAGAAGATATTCAAGTTAAAGATGTTAGAAAATCAGGTAAAATTAATGTTTACGTTGATGTTTCTGGTTCTATGGGCTCTAGTGCTAACATTAAAGATACTAAAATGGATAGATTGACATTTGCTAAAGCTGTATTAATTAAACTTAAAAAAATGGATGTTATTAATGAAGTTTATACTTTTAACACTAATATTAAAAAAAGAAACACAGAGTTAAATGATTTATTAACAATAAATACTAGTGGTGGTACATCATTGACTAGGGTTGTTAATCATATAGCTGAACAAGGAGTAAATGCTATTGTTATAACTGATGCTGATGATCATTTATATGCTTATTCTGGTAATGCATTTTTTCTTGGTGTAGCAGGATCTAATTTTAGACATTTTAGTACTGAATGTAGAAAGCAATATGTAGAAAATAAACAACTAATCCAATTCACTGGAGATCATGTTTATAACATTGGTTTGGATGGATTTCCTATTATGTAATTTATCTTCCTTGTGATCTGTATGCAGAAACACTTTTGTCTTTTGGACCAGAAGATTTTGTAGCTTTTCCTCCTTTACGTTTACCAAAACTTATTTTAGTAGAAGATGCTGATTTTGTTACTTTTGCCATGGTGTTATGCTAATGCTTTTTGAATTGAAGATGTAAATAAGTTAGTACCATCACAAACTAAAGTTATAAAATCAATAGCTCCACTAGATGTGCTTGGTGTATATGTAGTACCTGTAACTTTTACAATACTTCCTGAAAAAGTTACTTCATTAGTAGCACTACCTGTAATAATTTTTAAAAAATATGTTCCAGGCATATAATTAGTAAAAGTTATTGCTGTTGCTGTTCCTGTACTTAATGTTAAATTAACAAAATTTCCAGCTGCAAGATTTACTGTTACTGCATTACCAGAACCAGTAGCTACAGTTTGAATAGTCATGTTATCAGCAGCTAATATACCATTGAGCTGATTTAACATTCTGTTTACACCTTTAGATGTGGCTAGATATCTATTATTTCCTAATTTAGGTACTGATGACATAGTTTTATAGTTTTATAGGATGACATATCCTTGTTTATCAATTTTTTTAGAGTTGTGTAGTGCAAGAAGATCTCTTACAGATTTTCCGAATTTTTTTTGGAAATGAGGATAATCTTTAAAATTCCAATCACCACCCCATTCCCAGCCATATTGCTTGAATAGTGTGACAATTTCTTGAAAATCTGATTTACCATCACCATCAAAATCTATAACTCTATCCCAAGATGCAGTTTCATAATTGCCATCTTTGTCTTTATCTACAAGAAGTACTACATCAATAGCCAATCCATAGTTGTGATATGATAACCCAGCTTTGGCTTGTGTAACAATCTTACCTGGTTTTGTTCTACCTTGAGCATACAGACCAGATTGTTCTTCAAATGTTCTAAGAGTGAATGAAAATCTACAAATAGCTTTACCTGTTAGACTAATGCATATTTGATTGTAAATTTCTAAAGCTTCATCTCTAAGCTTTGGATGTAATGATTTAATACGTTCAATTGTAATTTTGTCTTGCATTATATTAATTTAAACTTAAAATATACATAAACACATATAGATAAACCAATAATCACTAATAACATCATCAGCTTAGTTTTAGCTTTAGCTATTGATATGTTCTTATCTCTTATGGTTAATTCTTTATCCTTAATTGTTAATAATAAGTTACTGATAGTGTCAGATTTACTAGTGCTTTCTTGTTTAAGAATAGACTCTAGTTTTAAATCACGGATGTATTGTGTTTTAGTTACAGTTTTTACAATTTCTTTAGATGAAGGACATTTAACAGATACAATTCCATCTTTTACAGAAACCACCGCACCTGAATTGAATACAGTGTCTATATTAAAATTATTTTGTATGGTGAATGTATCTACAATATAGTTTTGCTTATACAATGTATCTATTCTTGAAGAATCTATTATTATAGTGTCATTAATACAATAACCACGTTTAACAACTTCTTTTGCAACTATTTCAAACTTTTTAGAGTTGGTTAACACTCTATTAACAGAGTTACATGAAGAAAAACAAATTAATGTTATAATTAATAACATGTAGAATAGTGTGAGTTTGAGGGAAGTAGACATATTATGCTTTTTTTGTAAATACAGATGAAATTTTGTTCAATACAGTGTCAGGACTGAATAGTAATGCTATACCAATTGTTAATGGAATTGAAGCATCTGCCCAATTTATTGATGGTATTTTAAATACAGAAATAATAGAAGCTATAATGATTATAGATCCTATTAGGGTTGTTTTCCAACTTTTAATTAAGTTTTTTTTCATGAGTTAGATTTTTTAAAATATCTTTTATCATCTACTAATGTTATAAGAGTGTTAACACAAGTATCTGGAATATAAGGAGTCTTTTCTTTATTATTATCATTAGTGTTAATAATTGAGAAGGTATTAAGAGCAAACACTTTATTATGTAAGGTGTTTGTTTCTTCTTTTAAATTCATAATTTCAACATGATCAGCTGCTGATTGTGCTAACAACTGCTTAACATCTGTTTTAATTTCCTTGATGTCATCATACAACATTAAAGCTAAAATACTTAATACTGTTGGAAATAACCAACTTTTAACTGTGGTTAATAGTGCATTTTGAGGAATTGATGCCATATTTCAATAAATTTGCGTAAATGTATAAATAAAGATTACACTATTAATATACAAAATAAAAACAACAAACAAAAATTATGACTAAAGAAAATTATAGAAATATGATGTCTGAAAAGCTAATAGTAGCTTTTAAACAAACATTTTATGAAAAAGTGGGATATGTACCTATAGTGCATACAAATAGAGAACATAGAAATAATAATAAAATATTGAAATTAGAAGAACTGGAATCAATTATTAATCAATTTATTCCTGAAGAATTAACTAAAAGACATAAAATTAAATCTGTAAAAAGTTCATCTAGATTTAGACCATTGGCAGATATTAGACATATGTTTTGTCATATAGCTTATTCTATGGGTTATAAACTTACAGATATAGGTAGACATTTAAATAATAGAGATCATACAACAGTGATTAATTCCTTAAAGAGATTTAAAGAATTAATCTCATATGATGAATTATTTTTAAATAATTATGAGATAGTATTACAAAATATAAATAAACACATGGATAATGGAGATAAATTACTACACTTTGCTTTTGAAGAATCAGTTGACACCGAATCAACATTATCTTCTGTATTGTTGTAAAAACAATATAAAAAGTTCACTTATATATAATCCTGCACAAGATATAGGATTATTACAAGCATCTGGCTTTTTAAATAAAGATAATACAATTACAGATAAAGCTGAAAAAGCTATAGATAATCTTGGTGGTATATTTAGAAAAACTAAATCCACTGCTGCTGAAGATTTAATGGGAGTTGATTTTTTAGTGTATATGAGTGAATTTAGAAATCATTTTCCCACAACAAAGAGATCATCTCCAGCAGAAATAAAAACAAAGTTTGCTAAATTATTTATGGAAAACCCAGGAATTGACTGGAAAATCTTAATAAAAGCAACACAACTTTATTTTTCTGAAGATAGAGATGACAAATACATATATAAAGCATCCAATTTTATAATGGTTCAAAGAGGTGGAATTAACACCTATCCTATTTTGGAATATTATGAAAGAGTTGAAAATGGTGAACAACCCTTAGATTCAGATGTAAATATGTATCAGATATATTAGCAAATAATTATATATGAATACAAAACAACAAGATGTTCCAGTGAAAAAATGGAGACATGTATCTGAAATAAGACATGAGACACTTAATTACATTAAGAAGAGAAGGATAGGACTTATTAAGTCAATTAGAACTCCATGGCCCAAATTAAACAATGTGCTAATGGATGGACTAGAGTGGGGAAGCATATATGTTATTGGAGGTAGACCAGGAACAGGTAAGACAAGTGTTGTATCTCAGATTACTAATCAAGCTCATATGAATAATCCTGGGCAGGATTTTGCAGTGCTTAATTTTCAATTTGAGATGGGAGATAGAGTGATTGGTGCTAGAGAGCTTACTAAGCCACTTAACATGGATATAAAAAAGATTTTTAGTGCACATCCCACTGACAAATTAACTAATAGTGATTTACAGGAGATTGAAAATTTTCACACTGATAAAAAATCTGATGAAATATACTATGTCACTGATGCATTAAATGCTAAAGACTTTACAAAAGAAGTTTTAAAGTTTTATAGTATAGTTCAAAAGCCAATTATTATCACTATTGACCATTCTGTATTAGTTAAAAAAGGTGCAGATGAACTAAATCAAATGGAAGCACTTTATAATCTTTCAAGTGAAATGGTTTATTTAAAGAAAAAGATACCTGATAGCATGTACATAGTATTATCACAAATGAATAGATCTATTGAAGATCATACTAGAAGAGTGAATGGTAATATAGCAAATTATCCCACCTCTAATGATTTATTTGCTGCTGATGCTTTGATGCAGAATGCGGATGCTGTTATACTTTTAAATAGTCCAGATAAAATGGGAATTACAGAGTATGGTCCAGAAAAAATTAAAGTGGAAAATGGTATGATTGTATTTCATCTTATAAAAAATAGATTTGGAGAATTATGTATGTTATTCTTTAAACAAGATTTAAAATATTTTGAAGTACAAGAAGGTCCAACACCACAAACAAATAAAGTTCATATTAAAAAATTCACACCATAATGGCAAAATTAAACACAAGAAGTCTAGGTACACCAAAAGTAAAAACTACTGACAGAACAAAGATTGTTAAAGAGATGTTATCATATCATGAACCTGCTTTTTGCATGTTAAATGAAGATAATCCATTGTTTTATCCAAAATGTCCATTTATATGGAATGATGAGGAAACTATTTCATTAATGAAAGCTGAACTTATTTCTCCTGTATTCTATACAGAAATAGTAAATGCAGATTACACTATAAAAGATCCTAACAGAACTCTGTATAAATTCCGTGGAAATATCAATTACATTAACGAATATTTTAGTAAAATTGAGAACGGAATTACTGGGGAATATTCAAGATATTTCGTACCTTTACATGAGTTTGAAAGAGTTGATTTACAATTGTTGTTTCCTGAAGAAAAGCCTCCTGTTCTCAACTTTAATCTTCAAGAACCTCTAAACACTTCTAAATTTACAGAACTTCCTTTATCATTTAAGGAAGATGAAGATGATAGAGATAATGATGAAGATTCACTGATGACAAAGCTTACCATCCGTGATCATGCTGCAATTCAATGGAAATTACCAGTTTCAAAAAAAGAATGGTTAAATAAATTAATAAAACAAGTAAATAATGGAACTAGAGAAAACAAGTAGTAGCACAGAGCTAACAACATTTTTAAAGACACTGATTGATTCAAAAAAATTACCAGGACATATTAAAAATGTAGATGAAGCCTTTACCATTGCTCAGATGGGTAAGGAATTAGGATTTCCTACAATGCAAGCCTTTCATTACATAATTCCCATCCAAGGAAAATTAAGTTTGAGTGCAAAAGCTGTAGGTGCTTTATTGAGAAAAGGTGGTGTTAAATATATCACTAAAGAAGATGGTGTATATGTATTTGCTGATGGCACAACAGATACAATATCACTGAAAAAAGATGGAACAAAACCAATTGATAGAAGAACTACAATTGATTTTTATAGAGATGGTTTAGTGGAATCTTGTTCTTTTACTTGGAGAGATGCTGAAGGTCAGGGTTTAACAAGTAAAGACAATTGGACACGAATGCCCAAGGAAATGCTTTTTGCTAGATGTTTAGCAAAGGGTGCTAATAGAATTGGTTCAGATTTATTATTAGGATTGTACACTGCTGAAGAATTAGCAGATACCTTTTTAAATGAGAATCAAGTAAAAAGAAATGAAGACTGCACAATAGCAGAAATTATAGAAATAAAATAAATTAAAAATTAAAAACTAAAAAACATGGCATTAAGCACAAAAAACATGAAAACTTCAGAAGGTAAACTGAACAAAACCATCAATCCAGGAAATGTAATTGGTAAAGTTTATGACATTTCATTAAAACCAGGTTACAATCCTGATAGTTATTATCTTGTATTGAATGTTGAAACATCACCAATTGATGATTTTGAAGGATTTTATATTGATCCATCAGATGAATCTAAAGGTAGACATCTAGGTCAAGTGGGTAGAGTGAGAACTTCTCAATATGCTTATGAAACAAAAACACTTCCTAGTGGTGTTGAAGTAAACCGTGATGAGAACATCTTAAAAGTTTTAATGACATTAGCTAAAGCTCAAAACACAATTGATGCTCTTAATGAAATTAATGCTGATACAATTGAAGAATTTGTATTAGAAGCAAAAGATGTAGTTTGTAATAATGTTTATTTAAATTTCTGTATAGCTGGTAAAGAGTATACTAATAAAGATAAATACATTGCACATGATTTATATCTTCCAAAATTATCTGGAAAGAAATATGCATTTTCTAATGATGTTGATAGTGTATTGACATTTGATGAGAAAATTCATATTCTTCCTGAAAAGAAAAAAGCAACAGAAGCTTTAGCTGATTTTGAACCAGCACCAGCTAACAGTTTTGATATGTTCTAATTGTTAATGACATGTGAATAAGGGGAAGTGTAATGCTTTCCCTTATTTTTTTGTCTTTATTTTATTTTATGATTAGTATAAAGAATTTAATAATTGATTATAAAGATATTCCTGAAACGTGGATTTTTGAACATTATTGTAAGTTAAACAGAAAATTAATTGGACAAGATGAGAAAATAAAAAGCATGTTTAATAGTAAAGATACTGTTCCTAGTATGTGTATTTATTTTAATAAATCTATTGGTAAATATAAGTTTAAAGATTTTTCCACTGGTAAAAGTGGTGATGCTATTAATCTTGTTATTTATATTTATGAATTGTCTTTTAAAGATGCAGTTAATAAAGTGATAAATGATTATAAGAAATATATTAATCATCATAAAGAATATACTATATCAGAATTCAGAGAATATACAAAGTTTAAAGTTTGCTCACATAGTGTAAGAGAATGGAATATATTAGATAGAGATTTTTGGGTGAGATATAATGTAGGTACATCTTTGTTGAATAAGTATAACATTAAGCCATTAGAAAGTTACACTATGGAAAAAGGGTGTGATGATGAAAATATTGAAATACAATCTATAACAATAAGTGGTGATCATATTTATGGATATTTTAAAGAAAATGGTGACATGTATAAAATATATCAACCCAAAAATAAAAATAAGAAATTCCTTAAAATTAAATCTTACATACAGGGATCTGAACAATTGGAAAATCATCATAACTTATTGATAACCAGCAGTTTAAAAGATATCCTATCTATTAAAAGTTTAGGTTTGAAAATAGATTGTGTAGCACCTGATAGTGAAAACACTATGATTCCTAAAGCAGAAATGCTTAAATATTTAGAATTATATCACGGAAATGTTTCTGTTTCATTTGATAATGATGATCCTGGAATAGAAGCTATGAAAAAATATAAAAATATTTATAACATTAATGCATTTGTATTACCACTAAGTAAAGACCCAAGTGATAGTATTAAAGAACATGGTGTTAAGAAAGTGTTATACACTTTAGTTCCTCTGTTGCAAAGATCATATGAAAGAGTATCTTTGTAGCTATGGCTAAAATAGTTAAAACAAGAAAGGGAGCTGCTCCTAAAACAAGAAATTCAGGTACATTAACTGAATCAGCATTTTGGTCATTTATAAGGTCAGCACTAAGACAAAAGTCTAGATGGTGGAAACCAGTAAGTGAATGTAAACAAAAAGCAAAAAGAGTATACAAAGGAATTAATAAGAGACAAAAGTTTGAATATCAGTGTAACCATTGTAAAAATTGGTATGCTGAAAAAAATATAAACGTAGATCATATTATTCCTGCTGGAACTCTCACTTGTGCAAATGATCTTCCTGGATTTGTAGAAAGATTATTTTGTGAAGTTGACAACATGCAATGTTTGTGTACTGAATGTCATAATATTAAAACACAAAATGAAAGAAAAAATAAAAGATAAAGAAGACCTTATAGATGCAGTGTATGATCAAATCATGGATGATATAAAAATTGGATATGGAGAAGCTATAGAAGAATTAATTACATTCTTACCTGTAGTAAACCTTATTGAATATCTTCCAGAAAAAAGATGGGAAGAATTTAAACATTTAAGAGAAGATATTAGTACAAAAAATGAACTTATACATGATATTGTACAGGATTTAATGGAGAATGAATATGATTCTCAACAATATATTAAAGATCTTTTGATAGAAGCATTATCTACAAGAACTTTAGAAGATTTAAAAGAAATAAATGCATAATTTAAAAACAATTAAAAATTAAAAACATGGGAAGATATTACACGGGGGATATAGAAGGTAAATTTTGGTTTGCTGTACAATCAAGTGATGCTGCATCTAGATTTGCACCAAGTGCTGAAATAGAAGTTGGATACATACCGTATTATTTTAATGAGGAAGATCACTTGGAAGAAATCCAAGCAGAATTAAAAAATATAGAAGATACGTTAGGGGATAACCTTAAAAAAATTGATGATTTCTTTGAAAAAGTTGATGGATATAATGATGATATACTTAAAGCAAATGATATCAGTAAAGAACACCTTAGTGATTATGCTGATTATAAATTAGGTAAAAAAATAGAAGAATGTGTTATTAGAACAGGAGAATGTTCATTTGATGCAGAAATATAAAATATGGCACAATTACACGAAACATTAATGGGTAAGAAGCTCATTACACATGATATACCAGAATTAATTAGAAATATTGAAAATCTAGGTAAATCATTAGAAAAGATTAATGATATATTAGATGATATGCATTTATTATTTTTAGAATTAAAAGAAAAAGAAAATGGAAGAAGCACAAGAGATGGCAAGTCTGATATCAATACTCAGTAATACTTTAAAAGTATATAGTGATTTTGTTGAAAGACTTGAATCCACCACCACAGATAAAGAAACAGCTGAAAAAATTAGAAAATTTTTAAAAGAACAAAAAGTATGGAATTAATGGAAGAAGATTTAATGCAAGAATCAATGATGGCTGCTGAGAATGAATTTTATAATAAAGATTTTAAATTCTCTTATAGTAGTTTAAGTAAATTGTTATGGAATCCCATAGCATTTTATCAGATATATGTTATGGGTATTAGAGAAGAAACCACCACTCCTTCTCTTACTAATGGTAAAGTGATACATGCTTTATTGTTAAGTGAAAACTTATTTAAAGAGCAGTTTATTATTAGCCCAGATAATTTACCAACTGGTAATAATAAAACAGTTGTAGATAGAGTGTTTTCACATTATACAGAGCTATCTAAAAATGGAGATGGAAGAACAATGCTTTCAGAATATTCTGATGCTATAATAGATGTACTTGCTGACATCAATCTTCATCAAACTTTAAAGACTGATCAACAAAGATTAGACAAGATAATAACTCCTGAAACTATAAACTATTGGGAATTCTTAAAATCAAAGAATGGCAAACAGCTTATAGACCAAGAAACATATAAGTATTGTTTAGGAGCCACTGATATGATTAGAAATTCTCCAGAGTTAACAAAACTAATGGGACTAAATGTATCAGAATTTGATAATATTCAAGTTTTTAATGAACATCCTTTAGAAAAAGTGATGGAAAAATATCCATTTGGACTTAAAGGAATATTAGATAATATAGTTATTAATCATGATGAAAAAGTAATTTATATCAATGATCTTAAAACCACCAGCAAAGATTTAAAAGATTTTCCTGATAGTATTGAGTATTATTCTTATTGGATGCAAGCCACTATATACATTATTTTAGTATATTTTAATTTTATGGAATTAATAATGCACAATCTTTACCAAGTTAAGTTTAACTTTGTAGTTATTGACAAGAATTTTATGACATATGCATTTCCACTATCTGCTAAAACACAAGAAGAATGGTTGGAAAGATTTCAAAGTGAAGTGTTAGTTCCAGCAAACTATCATTATACTCAGAAAAAGTATGAGCTACCATATAAATTTTGCACTAAACAAATTATTCTTTAAATTATATATATGATAACAACATTATATGACAAGTACTTTCAAAAATCTAAAGTGTTTTTATTTCCACTATTAGAATTACCGAAATCTAGCTTAATTGCTTCTGTACAAACATATATTGCTTGGGAAAATAATATAAGACAAGAAGATTGTAAACTTATATGTGTATTTAGTGATACTACATCCACTTATTTTGAAGCATATGAAGAGAATTATATTAATTTATCTCCTCTTCTTTTAACTAAACATGATGGAAAGGATAATAAAAGAGTCTGCATATTTGATTTAAGTGATTTTTCAATAGATATAAAACATTTCTTAAAAGGAAAGTATTCATATCTATCTGATAATGCTAAAATGTTAATAAAGCGTTATTATGGATCTACTTCTACTGAATTTGCATATGTAGATACATTTATTAATCCTAAAGAATACATTAAAATCTATTCAGAACTTCTTGGTGTCACTGAAGAAACACTTAGACAAGTGGGTGAATTATGTGACCCATATGATATTAACAAAGAATTTTTAAAATTTACTCCTGTTAATTTGGAAGTAGTTCCAATTTAAGGTTAAATTTGCTTTTTAAAAACTAACAAACATGATGATACTTTACAAGAGTGGTTGGGGAACTGACACTCAATTTTTTCCAACATTTAAAATGATGCCCACTTCAAATGACTGTCCGTTTAATGAAGTGTTGTATGATCCTAAAAGCAAAGTCTTGGCTATTGTAGGAAAAGAAAAAAAACAAGCTTATAGATTAATTCCAAAACTCAATGACAAAGGTAAACCTACCATTGCTGTTGAACGTGGAATGCAAGTTGAAGTGCAAGAAAGAAAACTCATGGAGAATTTCTATGAGTATTATTTAGAAGATGTGGATGACATTAAGAATTTTATTAAACTATTTGCAACAAATTCAAAAGAGTTTGATTGGGAATCTTTTATAAAATCAGATGTTAAACCAGAAGAAATTTCTGACGTAAAATCCTAAAAAACCAACGAAGGATTTAAGAGAGAGTGTAATATACACTCTCTTTTTTTTCCTTTTAAATTTAATATAACGGGGAAACAGCTTAACTGAATATAAAAAATATGGCTAATCATTATGTACACGACTATGAGACTTTATCTAATTGTTTTGTTGCAGTGTTTGTTCACTATACAACAGATGAAACTAAAGTATTTGTAGTACATGAATTAAGAAATGATTTTAAAGAATTAGTAGAATTCTTAGAACACAATGCTGCCAACAATGAGTGGCATATATCCTATAATGGACTTGCATTTGACTCTCAAATAACTCACTATATATTACAACATAAGAAAGTTTTTCTTAAAAATCATCCTGAAACTAATGCAAGACTTCTTTATGATTATGCTCAAAAGACAATAAACAAGCAGAATGATTTATTATTTAGTGATTATCCTTCTTGGAAGATGTCTATCAAGCAAATAGATTTATTTAAAATGAATCACTGGGATAATCCAGCAAAAAGTAGCAGTTTAAAGTGGATACAGTATAGTATGGATTGGGAGAATGTATTAGAGATGCCCATTCATCATAGTGAATCAATAACCACTATACAACAGATTGATGAGATTATTACTTATTGTATTAATGATGTCTTATCTACTAAAAAGATTATGACATTATGTAAAGATCAAATAGCTCTTAGACAAACTCTCACTAATGAATATGCTGTGGATTTGTATAGTGCATCTGAACCTAGAATATCTAAAGAACTATTTAGTTATTTCTTAACTAGAAAACTTAATTGGGATAAGAAAGATTTAAGAGAGATGAGAACTAATAGACATGAAATAGTTCTTAAAGATTGTATTCTTCCACAAATTGAATTTAAAACATCAGTATTTCAATCTGTATTAGATTATTTTAAATCTAAAACTGTAATTGAAACAAAAAATGCACTCAATTTTAGTATTGAACACAAGGGAGTAAAGACTGATTATGGATTAGGTGGTATGCATGGTGCAGCCAATCCTGGAATATATGAAGCAAAACCTGGATGGATTATTATGACTAGTGATGTAATTAGTTATTATCCAAATTTAGCTATTAAGAATGGATTTACACCAGCACATCTTCCAGCTAAAGATTTTTTAGAGCAGTATGAGTGGTTTTTTGAAGAAAGAAAATTAATTCCTAAATCTGATCCAAGAAATTATGTATATAAGATTATTCTTAATAGTACATATGGTTTATCCAATGATGCTAATAGTTTTCTTTATGATCCAATGTTCACTATGCAGATAACTATCAATGGTCAATTGTGGTTATCCAAGCTTTATGAAATGTTATCTATAGGTATACCTGAAGGTATTCCAATTATGCAAAATACAGATGGTTTAGAAATGATGATTCCTTCTCATTATAAAGAAAAATATTTTGAAATATGTAGAGAATGGGAAGAAATGACTAAACTGAATTTAGAGCATGATGAATATACTAAACTCATACTAAGAGATGTCAATAATTATATTGCAGTGTATAAAAATGGTAAGACTAAATGTAAAGGTTTCTTTGAATATAAAGATTTAGCTCTACACAAAAATAAAAGTTTTCTTGTTATACCTAAAGCAGTGTATGAATATCTAGTAAATGGTATTAAACCTGAAGACTATTTAGAACAGAATCAAAATCTTTATGATTATTGTGGTGCTGTTAAGTCTAAGGGAGGATGGAATTTTGTAGAAAGAAAAATAGAAAATGGTAAATATATCACTACAGATCTTCAAAAGATAAATAGATATTACATTAGTGAACAAGGTGTTAAGATAGTAAAAGTTCATAACGACAGCAGAGAAATTCAAATAGAAGCAGGTAGATGGATGCAAACAGTATGTAATGATATTAAACCTTTTTTAAATGTCCCATTTGAGAGTCTTGATATTAACAAACAATATTATCTTGAAAAAATATACAAAGAAATAGAAAATGTAACAACACAAATTTCTAAATCTGGATATGTACAAGGTGTTTTATTTTAAATAATTATTAAATGAAAAGAAATAAATGTCCAGCCACTGGAAAAACTATATTTTTTACTCAAACTGAAGCTAATGCTACAATAAGTAGCATTAGCAGTCATAATAGTTTGAATAGAAAGAAATTTAAAACAAATAAAAGAAGTAACGGCAGATCACAACTTAAAAGAAGTTACTTTTGTGTATTCTGTAGAGGTTATCATCTTACATCTATTGAAAATATGGATTATCTCTATAAGAAACAAAAAGAACAAAATGAAGAAACAAAGAAGTATTTTGAATCCATTGACATTGATGCTTGGAAATTAGACTCTATACCATTTGATCAAGGTCATATACCACCACCAAAAAGTAAAAAATAAAATGGATAGTGCTACACTTTATATAAAAACAGTATTGACATTATTGTCAAATGCATACAAGTATTTAGATCAATTTATTATTGAAACAAAACCTGTACAAAAACCAAAACAATTACTTAAATTTGAACTTAATAAAATTAAATCAATATTAGATGATTTAATTATGATGGCTGGACCAGAACATGCTAATACTATTAGAGAAGAAATTACCAATAATTGGGAAACACTTTCTATACAGAATGTATTAGGTATGATGGTTCAGCTATCTGATGAAGAAAAAAGAAAAGTTGAGGAGTTTACAGAAAAAGTATTAAACAAAGAATTATGAGTATAATAGCAATACATGGGTATATAGAATCTGGAAAAGATACTGTAGCCAACATTATAAAAAAAATTGATGCAGAACGTGATTGGAAAATTAAAAAGTTTGCTTCAAAGCTTAAACAAATAGCAACTATCCTTACAGGAATTCCTTCAGAAATGTTTGAGAATCAAGACTTTAAGAAAACATATTTAGGTAATGAATGGGATCTTATTAAAAAAACAGATCACACTCTTATTGAAAATGGTAAAGCTGCCAGTGAATATATTGAAAGTAAAATGTCTGTAAGAGATATGTTACAGAAGCTGGGAACTGAAGCTATGAGAAATGGATTACATCCTGATGTATGGGTGAATGCTCTCTTTGCTGACTATAAAGATGTTAAGCAAAGTGAGGATGGTCTTATACATGAGAAATATGGAGAACATGATATAACTATAGTTCCAAACCCTATTTTATGGAAGAAGTACTATCCTAATTGGATTATTAGTGATTTAAGATTTCCTAATGAATATGATGCTATTAAGAAAAAAGGTGGACTTTGTATAAAAGTTGTACGTCCTGTAGTTAATAAATCCACATCAGAACAACATATTTCTGAATATGCACTAGAATATCATACATTTGATTACACTCTTGATAATTCTGGTGATATTGATGACCTTGAAAAAGAAGTTAGACAAATGCTTTTTCATATTAAATTAAATAATTAATATGCCACAAGCAACAGTAACAATAAAAGACCTACCTGCTCTTAAAAAAGCATATAAAAAAGCAGTAGAAGAAAACAAAGATTATTTTGTATACAGAGATAGTGAACTAATTACTTCTTATGCAAAATATTTAATTGAATTTTTAGAAATGAAACAATGTTAGAATTTAATAATCCAATTCCTGTAGTGGTTGAAGGTAACAAAGATGGCTATGCACTATATGTCACTAACTCAGGTATGCTTGAGAATGATGTATGGTGTGTAGTACATTGTGATGGAGGGATTGTTAGACATTACACAACTGATCAGATAAGGATATTCCATAATGCAACTTTTAAAATAACTAAAGAAAATGGTTAAATGTATATGTATTGATGATAAAAATAAACCTGCTGAAATTCCATCTAGTAGTTGGGTTAAAATAGAAGAATCTTATCATATCACTCACGTTTATTACCATCCTAATCAAGGAATTCAAGGATGTAGCTTATATGAAAAACCATTAGGAGAAGATTGTGCTCCTTATGAAACATTTAAATTGTCCAGGTTTGGAATTAGTGTAGATGATTTAGAAAAGCTTATAGAGCTTATAAAAAACTGCACAGAATTAAATGACCTTGATATTAAGAGTCTTATTGAAGAATCACAATTACAATTAATAGAAGAATAAAAAATAAAATATGATATTATCAGATAAAACAATCCTGCAAGAAATGGAAGCAGGAAACATCATTATAAGTGAATTTAAACAAGAACATTTAAATCCTAATAGTGTAGATCTCACATTAGCTCCTTTAATGAAAATATATCCTAAAAAATATATTAATGTTAATAGTTATAATGAACTACCTAGTTATATAAAAGAATATAGTAGTGTTCAAACTGTAATTGTTCCATCTACAACTGCAAGTTTTGAATATAGATATGAAAAACCATTAGATCCTAGAGAAAAACAGGAGATTATAGAATTTATTATTCCAGATGAAGGATTTGTATTAGTTCCTAATGAAGTGTATTTATATGCTTGTAATGAACGTATAGGATGTAAAAAGAATATATGTGCTCAAGTACAAGCTAAATCATCTCTAGGAAGGCTAGGATTGGATATTGTTATTGGTCCAGCTGGATTTATTGATACAGGATTTGAAGGTAGCCTTGTGCTTGAATTAAGGGCTACAAGACCTATTATTGTCTATCCTAATATGAAGATATGTCAAATTAAGTTTGAGAGAGTAGAAGGAGATATATTAGAGAGTTATGATGCTAAATCAGGATCTAAATATATGAATCAAGTTGGTGTACAAGAATCACTTATGCACAAAAATTTTAAACAATAAAAAAACAAATATGAGTGCAGAAATTAAACTAGAAATAATTTCCAATATAAGAACTTTAATTGGAATAAGTTACATGAAAGGAATGAATACTTTAAACAATAAACAAATCATATTTCATGAAATTGGAATAGGATTTTTATTCTTTGGTATATTTATTACATTTTATAATAAAGGGGAATCATAAATCCCCTTTATTATATTAATCTAATTTCTTTTGATAATAAATAACCTGATTAATATTACTTAAAACTGGAAGTACTTTTGTTATTTTTAAAGCTGTTCTTTCTCCATCATATTCTAATTCACCATCTTCTTTTTCAATTTGCATTCCATAATAAGTTATTGCTTTACCAGTTTCTCCCCAGTTTCTTATAGTTCTTACAATTGGAAATATTTCTTTTTGTAATTCACTAGCTGAACCTATATTAGAATAATATGTTAAATCACGGTTTAAATCATGAAGTTGTCTTAATACTAAAAGATTATATATTTTTTTATATCTATCATCATCTGGAGCCATAGCTTTTAATAACATATATGCTAAGTATAATGCTACAATTACTTTTAATTCTGATACAGCTTTTTTAAAATTGGATAATTGCATTTCATCTGTTAATCCTGTAATTTGTCTATTTAAAACAGCATCCAACATCATTTTTAAAATTCCAGCTTTTTTTTCTAATAATATTTTTCCAAAAGTTCTGTAATAACCTTCTTCATATCTTCCTAATTGATCATCTTTATGTTTAGGATCAAATCTTACACCCACTGTTTCTGGAAGCCATGATTTAAATAATATTAAAAGTTTACCTACAGCATTATCTTTAACTTTTATATATGTGTTTTTACCAGAAAGCCCGTGTAGTTTATTAGCTAATTGTTTATATTTTAATAATTTTTTATTATAATATTCATCAAATGTTAAATTGTCATTTGCAGCACTATCCCAAGCTCCATATTCTTTTTCATTATATTCTCCATTTTCTAATAAAGCATCATAAAAAGATATTTCTTTACCAGTAGATGTTTTAATTTTATCATGATATGCACAAGCAACAGTCATTTCAGCTTTAAAATGATAATCACCAGAAGCTAATAAAGTATATGCTTTTGGTAAAATTTCATTAACTCTATCTATAATTGTTTTCTTATCTATAAGTTCTTTTATATAAGCTCCAAATTCTCCTTCTGCAATACCTGCATCAATCAGCATTCTAAGTATTTTTTTAGTATTTTTTGTTTCAATTTTACCTGCTGAAAAGTAATTTTTACTACAATCTATTATTGTTCTATTAGCTTTAGCTAATTCTTTTTTGTTAAAATCACGTTCTCCTGCTGCATGATTATAATTATTAATTTTTCCAACTAATAAATTTCTTGCAGCTGCAAATGGTTTTAAAGCTAATGCTCCAAGTCTAGTTTGAGTTATTAAACTTTCAATAACAGAAGTTGTAGATAAACTTCTACCACCAAGTTTCATATATTCACCTTTTAATATATAAACTTGATCTTCTTTTTTTTGACGGTCTTCATCACTTAATGTATCATTTTCTAATTCTTCATTTAATTTTCTAATACCATCTTCTAATTTTTTTGCTTTATCTGCTTTTTCAGATTTCCAACCACCAAAGGAAACTAATTCTTTCCAATCATAAAATTTTTTACTACTTACAGGTAAAGTATCTTCAGGAACAATACCATAAAAACTAGCAGCAATTGTAGAAGCAGCTAATGATTTTATTCTTTTTGCATCTTCATATTGTGCTTCACGTTCACCTGTTTTTTTATTTACCTTATAGGATCCTTTTGTACTTTGCAATACATCATTTATAGTATCAATTTCTGATTTAACCATACTTCTATGTTTATACATAGTAGCCATATCACTAAACATTTTAGCAATTACAACAAGATTTTTTGATCTATCTTTTACATCTACATTTTCTTTAAGAAATCTTGTTTTGATAGTCATTCTTTGTTTATTAGTAACAGGGTTAACTTCAATTTTATTATCAAAATTATATGAAGTTAATGCTTTTAAAAACCAATCACCAACACCATTAATAGATTCTTTTAATCCTGTAAAACCATACTCTTTAGCCAATCTATCAGCTGTTACTGGTAAAAAATTTGAACCTAAAGTATCACTTTCTTCTTCTGGAAGATAGCCAATTTGATCTTTCATAAAGTTCATATACCAAGAGTAGAATTCTTGAAGTTTTGGATCTTGACTAATTTTTATAAAATTTTCATCATAAAAATCAGTGTTTTTACCGTCAACTATTTTAAGAGGTATTAAATATAAATATTTAGTTGCACCATAAGCAGTAAATATTTGCGTACCAAAGAATTTTTGATCATAATATTTTAGTGGATTATTTATATCATCATATTCTTCAACTTTGCTTTTTACATAATCATCTATTGTTTTACCAGTAGGAATTACAGAAGGATCATTAATAGCATTTTGTTCCACTCTATACTTATAGGTATCTTTATTCCATAAATAACTATCATATTTTCTTTTAGATTCAACAATCATGTTATTAATTTCTGATTCATTAAACCCCATTGCTTTAATTCTATCTATTTCACGTTGTCTTTGTACATCTGAATATTTAGCATTATCTAAAAAATATAATGCATTAAAAGTTACTGTATATTTATCTTTCCATTTATTAAATTTTTCATATGCTGCTTTAATTTTAGCTTTATCTTCTCCAGCATTTAATAAATCTTTTGTTTTATTTTTATTCACTTCTCTAAATGCATCCCAGAATTTTTGATTATATCTTGTAACGACACCTAATGATTCTTCACCTTTTTTATTTTTTTGTGATTTTATAAATAAATCCCAACCCATTCTTTTAAAAGTAGAATTATTTTTAATTAGTTCAAATTTTTCATCAATCTCAGTATGATTTTTATTATGTTCTTTATTAATAATTAAATTAACTTCATTTATTATATAAGAAAGTTTGTTTGTTATTGGTATCCCAGCAGTAGATAATTCTCTTAAATATTCTGTAAGTATACTTGTATCTACAATCTGTAATAAATCTATTCTTTCTACTTTTACACCTTTTGTAGAATTTTCTATTAGAGTTAAAGCAACTTTTCTACACTCTTCTGAATATTGTAAATATGTAGATTTTATTTTATCTAATCTTTCTTTTGGAGAAGCTATCTCTATTTTATTTCCTTCTAAATCTTGTATAATTTCTTTTTCATCACTTACATTTTCTGTTGTTTCAATACCCAATAAGTTATTTATACTACTCCATGTATCTACAATATCTAATATAATACGAAAATCACGTATGTTTAAGTTATTACTTTTAAATGCAGCATCAACTATTTTAATATCATTTTCAGCTGTAGTAAGTATTAAATTAAGTTTTTTACTTGGAGTTACAAGTTTAAGATTATTGATAGCTTCATTAGCTTGTTCTATAATTTGATCATACTTATAAATATCTTTAATTTTTTCTTCTTTTGATGCATTACTATTTTTAATAGTTTTTTTCATATTAATTGCATCACTTTTTCTTTGTTGCAATACTGTTACAGACTTGCTAATTATATCAGATGTTTTAGGTTTTGTAGTTATAGACCTAAGCTCCAGCATAGACATATTGTTTAATGCATTGTCTCTTTTTAATATATCTAAAAGTTCTTCTTTAGAATATTCTTCTCCTTTATATACGTATTTGCAAGCCATAATTATTTACATTTAGTTTTTATATCAAGATAGTTAATTATTTTATCAAATTCTGATTCAACTATACCATCAAGAAATGATTTTGTTTTTATTGATTTTAATGTTTGATCTGTTTGTGCATCATTTTGATTTCTTGATTCTACAATTCCAATTACATTTTTAATACCTTCTTTTAATACTGAATCTTCTTTTACAGAGATTCCTAAAGCTTTAAGAATATTTACAAATATATCAATAAATCTTTCCATTAAAGTTTTTTCACCTGAATAAGATGTATTATTCATAAAATCTCTAAAATTTTCATCAGACATTAACATACTTACAAAATCATGTATATTAGTTAAACCATAGTAGAATGATTTATCTTTTGCAGATAAGAATCCTCCTTCTTTATTTACTTGAGCAATTGCATTTTTTAAATTATCAGAATGTGCAGGATCATTTAAAATCTTTTCTTGTGTAGATTTGAACAGATTTTCTAATGAAATAACCCATTTACGTTGATCAGGAGTTAATTTAGATTTATCCATTTCAATAATATTAGCTGTAACATGATGAAATAATTCATGAATTATAACATCATATAGTGCATTAATATTATCAGCATCAGATTCAAAAGCCAACTTTGGATTAATTCTTATAGTTTGTTCATATCTATTATATGAACCTGGATCTGTCATTGTTTCATCAACAATAATTTTTAAATTACCTATACCACCAGTTTTACTAACTAAGTCTAATACTTGTTTATAAAAAGGTGATATATTAGACTTATATAAACTATTTAATATTGTTTTAGCATCAGCATTTTTATTTTTTCCAAATACATCTGTAATTAAATCATTTTGATCTGATTGCATTATTTGACTAAATAAATCTCCCATAAAATCAATAGGTTCATTTTCTATTTCATTTTCAACTTCTTCAATATCACTTTTTATTTCAGATGCACTAGTCATTCTTTGTGCTTGATTATCATCTGTAATAGCTCCTAAAAATACTTCTTGATTATTTATTATATCTGTACCAGCTGGTTTAATAATAATAAGACTTCCACTAGTTCTTGTGAGTGCAACATACATAGAACTAAATACATCATCTATATGTGTTCTACCATTTGTAGCAGCTTGTTTAATATTATAATCACCTACAATAACATTTTTAATACTATTACCTTGTGCTGTATGAGAAGAACCTATATATGATGGTGTAAAAGGCATTGATTGACCTATACTATTTAACTTTTTTAAATTTTCTTTAACATCTAAATATTCACCATATGGTAAATCAAATTTAGCTATTATTTCACCTGTATCTTTATTTTTAATAGTAATATCTTTTTGTACACCTCTTCCATTTACTTTAGTATAAAAACCAAAATCTTTATTTTTATTAATAGGTCCTACAGATAAATTTAAAATTTTTGATACAGCTCTTAATTTATCTTGACGGTTATATAAAATACAAGTTTCAATATCAACCTTCATATCTTTTATGTATTTTTTTAAAATTGGATGAAGATATTCATATATGTTTGCTTTTGATTCAATAACATCTAAAACTTTAAATCTTGAATTTGGTTTTATCATACCTCTTTCAATAGTATATGTACTAAGTCCAGATTTAAAATAGTTTCCATTTTCTAATATATTTTTAATATTATCATTACTTGGTTCATAATTATATACAATATCTGTTTTAATTTCTACACCATCTATAAATTCAACATAATCATTTTTTGAAAATAATCTATATGGTGCTTCTGATATTTCTTCTCCTATTTTTTTAAAATAATTTTTTCTTATATCAGATGCTAAATTTTTTGTTACTGGATTATCTGTATTATTATAATGAATCCAAAACATTCCATATGGATTATTATTATTAGATAAATATGTTGTATAATCATCTATTACACCAGCTTTATTATTTACAATTAATATATTTTCTGTAGATTTTTTTGTTAAAGAATCATATTTTGCAAAACTTGGACTAGATGGACTTTGATAATTTTTTGTTTTCATCATATTAGAAACAATCTGTTCTCCAATTGAATCATACATTTTATGTAAAAACTTATTATCAGATCTCATTACTTGATTAAGTTCTTTAGTTTTAGAAGTATCTAAAAATAAAGTAGATGATATAGGACCTTTATTTACAAATTTATTTTGCTTTTCATTAATAGGACCTAATTGACGGTAGTCACCCATAAATATAAATATAGGTAATCTATTAATTATACCTTTTTTTATATCAGTTTTTAATCTAGTAATCATATCTGATATATCAGTGGCACTAACCATTGATCCTTCATCTATAATTATAATATCAGGACCTCCAAAAGCTGGTTTGAATTTTAAATTATCTATATAATCATTTTCAGATATTAATTGAAAATTACCATTTGAATCAGGTCTTTTTCTTAAATGTGATGCTATAGTATTAACAATTCCATCATTAGCTTTTTCTGAATCAAGACCTATAGATTCTTGTAATACAGTAGCAGGTGTATGACCAGGAGCTAAATACATTACATTAGGTATTGAATATTTGTTATTACCTTGTACTGAATCAACAATTGATTTAATTAAAGTAGTTTTACCAACACCTCCTCTACCAGCTAATCCAATCATATTATTCCACATATCCATTGGAATCAATCCATTAAATTTTTGAGTTAATGGATCTATGAATGCAACTGTTTTTTCTAAATCAGATTCTGTAATTATTTTTTTATTAGCTAATAAATTTTCAACTTTACCTTTAATAAAATCAAATGCTTCTTGTTGACCATCATTCATTAAAAATATAGTGTCTTCTGATTCCATAATAACATTGTTATTTGGATTAGAACCTTCAGGAACATTTATTCTTTTTTCTTTTTTAATAGGTTTTTCTTGAACAGGTGGTAATTCTTCCTCAGTTTCTCCAAAAATATCTTCTTCAGATGTTGTTATAGGCTGTTGAGGTTTAATTTCTGGAGTTTCTATTTGAGATTTATCATAGTATAATGACATTACTCTTTGAATAACATCTTGAGATTGTATTATTTTACCATAACTTGTATCTTGCAATGAAATAACCTCACCATTCATTCCTACTAAGTATTTAGGTTGGTTTTGTATACCTGTTAATGTAACAACCCATTCTGGATGAATATCAGCTGTATGAGCTACAAATACTTTATTAAATAAATTAACATCTTTAACTTCTTCACCTTTACCACCTTGAGCTTGATAAAATATTTTTAAATCACCTTCTTTTTCACTACCTTCTATAATAAATGGTTTACCTTTATATTCAACAGTACTTACTTTAATTTCTGGTTGTTCTGTTGGTTCTTCTATTTCTTCTACATTTGGTGATATATAAGTATTACCTTTTTCATCTATTTCTTGTACACCTACAATTTTACCATTAACGGCTAAATAATTTTTACCATCTTTATAAATAATAGATTCAGCAGTGTTTTGATATGCTTTTTTTAAAGCATTCATAAACATGTTCTTAGGATTCTTACTACTCCATCTTCCAGTTCCCATATTATGAGTAGACTTATCTAAGAACTGCATTCCACCTCTGTTAGTTATTTCTGAAACAAGATTAGGGTATTGTTTTAACTTATCAGTTATTAAACCTACCATGAGTTTCATATCATAAGCATCTCCCTCTATCCCTTCAGGAATTTCCTTAGATTTAGCATTGTTAGATTTGTACCAAGCTTCTACAGATTCTCCCCATGTTTTCTTAGCTTCAGGTGTTAATGATAAAGAAGTATCAGAAGGTTTAATATCAAATTTAGATTTACCATTTGTAGCATAATGTACATTAGTTAAATCATTTCCTAATCCTGTTTGTTTAGAATTAATTTCAATACCTTCACTTACTGTAGGTGTACTAGACCAGTTATATTTATTAATTAAATAATCTAAAGCTGTAGCATGTGTAGCATATCCCTTTTCTTCATAATATAATATACTAGCTTTTTTTAATTTTCCAGATTTAATGTCTTTAATAATAGCTTGTCTATATTCTTCAGTAGCATTAGCATTACCTTGAGAATCTCCAGTAATCATCCAATTTATAAATTTTTTAGTTGATGTGACACCTTGTTCTTTTCTATTACCAACTTCATCTCTAAAATCAAAAGGATTTCCTATTGTATTTGCACCACTATTATAATTTTGTAAAAATGTTTTTTTAGAATTCCCTCTAAAAGCAACAATTATATTATTATATAATGCAACTGCTTCTGGTACAATTTTTCTCCAAAAATCAATAGCTGTGGTATAAGTCATACCAATATTATCAGCTTCTGGGTCTACATCTTTTGGCAATATTACATTTTCAGATTGAGTCTTGCTTCCTAATTGAGAATATATTTGTTCTGCTGTTTGAACTGTAACAGGTTGTGTAGATGTAGTAGATGTAAGCATTGCAGGTTCTGTTGCCATTCCTTCTTCTAAAGGCATAACTCTTCTCATAGTTATACTTATTCTATAAGAACCAGCTGGATATGTTTCACCATCTATTTCTGTTGTAAGAGCAGGTAAAAAACCTTTTGTTGATGATGCATATGTAGAATGAGGTATTGTTCTATTCTTTCCTTGAAATCCAAACAAATAACCAGCTCCTGGTTTTAAATTTATTTTACTTTGATCTGTGTTAGTACCTAATATAATATTTCCAGTTCCGCCTATATTTGCAACCACAACAGGATATTTTTCAGATGTTTTACTTTCATCTATATCAGGATGGTTACCAATAAAGCTATCATCATTGTATATGTTTATAATAGAACCATCATAATCACTAACATCAATACCTACAGCTTTAGACATCAACTCTTTAAATCTAGGAGTCATTTTTTCTAAGGGTAATCCATTTGCTGATTCTTTAAACCATCCATAAGTATTATTTGGTTTTATTGCTCCTTTAACATCTACTCTTTTTTGAGTTGGTCTATTACTAACATAATCCCAATTATGCTCTAAACCTGCCATCTTTGGAGCATTTTTACCTTTATTGCTTCTTGTAGCTTGTTTTTCTAATATAGGTTTTAAAAAATCAAATAGTTCAAGTTGTTCTTCTTTTGTTAATCCTTCTTGATTTACATATATACCTTCTTTAATTTTTTCTCCTTTAGGTTCACCATTTTTTTGTTCAGATGTTTTAGTTGTAGATTGATTTAATATATCATTTCCAGCATCTTGCTCATTCTCATCTCTACTAACATTATTCATTTTTATAGATGAAACTAAATTTGGATTATTAAAATCAAATTCAGAAATGTTTTTAAATCCTAATATTTCTATTCTTTCATATGTTGCATCACCAAGTTCTGTTACAATAGAAGATGTACGTTTATATAAATAAGAAATATCTTCACCACGTACACCTGGAATATCACTTACAACTTGATCTTTAATTAAAAGATATTTTGGATATTTAAAATCAATTCCTGCTGGTATATTAACTAAAGAAGATTCTTTAATACTTTTTAATTCATTTTCTGTTAATGGAATTTTAAGTGATTTTATAATACTTTTATTTTTAACAGTATCAGGAAAATCTCCTATTTTAAAAGTAAATGTAGTTACATCTTTTAATCTTTGAGATTTAACAATTTTAGTAAATACTTTTTTAAATGGATTAGTATAAGTACCGTCTACAGCATTAGTGGTTGTAAATGAAAATTGTTTACTAAATACTTCAGAATAATTTTGTACAATCTGATCAATTAATATAGCTTTTGATCCAGAAGTTGTTATATGTTTATTAAACATATTTTGGAAATCAGACATTGCTTTTTTATAATCAACATCACTCATATAATATCCAACTGGTATATATCTTCCTAAATATCCTGCATCACCAGTAAGGTGTGGATATAAAGCAAAATCTTTTGCTACTTGTTTAATGTCATTATTCTCATCTAATGCTAGATTATAAAATCCTAAACTAACTTCTTTTTCATCTACATCAGTTCCAAAAGGTGCTTTAAATGAAATAATGTATGTATCACTCTTATAGTCTTTTTCTACTTCTATATTTTTTAAAAATCCATTATTAGAATATTTAGAATCTTTTTTAAGTTCAAGAACTCTATATCCAATTGATGATTCACCATTAATTAATTTATTTCTTTCTTCAATTGAATTCTTAAATAATTCAAATGAAGAATTTGTTTTCATATAAGAAACAATTGAATCAAAAACTGTAGAATAAAATGTTTCATATTTATCTTTAGATAAATTAAATTTATCTAATCCCATAAAATTAAGAATATTGTCTACAATAGATTCTAATTCTTCACCAGAACTTATTGGAAATAATGATTTATATAAATCTTGTGCAAATAATAAAGAGTTTTTAATATTAGATCCAATTTCACCAACAGGTTCTGCTAATTGTATATCTCCATTATCTAACTTTGTTATTTCACCTGCAATATTTTCAAGACCAGAAAAATTTGATGAATACTGAAGCTTGTTAAGTTGATTTAATCTTTGTTTAGTTGAAAATACATTAGCCCCAATTCCTTTTGTATAAGGATATATTGCACCTAATATTGTCATCAATTCTCTACCTAAATCTTCTAGTCTTATATATGTATCAATTGAATTATATTGTGTATTATAATAATTCAACATCATATCATTTACTGAATCATATTTAAAATCTTTTGCAATTTGCTCTAATATTTCTTTACTTGCTTTTTGCATTACAGCTTTTCCTATAATCCATGATTCAGATAAAGATTCAGCATCTATTACATCATTTCTTGTTTTATCTTCAAAATATGATTGAGCAGTTGAACCTACAGGAAGATAACCTTCATTATCTATCTTTTTAATTATTCCATTTTGAAGTTCTTTTGCAGATGTTAAAATTGCATCAGCTTCATATTGTCCAAAAGAATCTTGTTTTTGTTCAATCAATTTAAATAATTCAAAAATAGCTGGTTGTGATGTTAAATCCATCATTATTTCAATTGGAGCAGAATCACCATTTGAATCACTTAACATTGCTAACACTCCTACAGAAGACATAGCTTTATCACTCCAATTAAATTCTCTTAAGAATTGATTTTTAGCATTATCCACTGATTCAGTAAACATAATGTTTAAGTTATCAGATATACTTCTTTCTTCAATTTTTCCTGGTTCATATAAAAAGGATTTAGATTTACCAAGTTTACCAATAAATTCAAGATTAATTGCTTTACTATTTTTAGAAAGTTTTATTTGTAATGGATTTGGAGTACCATCAAAAGACAAATTAATAATTTTATCTTGAAAATCTGCTTGTGCAGATATCAATGTTGCAAATATACTAACCCCAGTTTTACCAGATCTATTATCAATATATCTATTTATTGATGTAGTAAAATCAAGTGGAAGATTTACTTTAACATCTTCATCTAGTTTATATTTCTTTAATTGTTCATTTCTAATATCTACTTTACTTTTAACTTCAGGTAAATCAACAGAATTTGTTATTTTAGAAAAAGCGGCTGGGTTCATTAACACTTCCCAATGTATATCTCTATATAATTGTTTAAGTTGATCTTCACTAAACTTATTTACATCTTCTAATGAATTTAAATCATATGTAACTTGTTTAATTGATGCTGGTTTTTCAATTTTAAATTTAGGAACTTCTGCATCACCATATTTTTCTTTAACTGCTTGAGATAAATATGTATTAAAGTTTTTAAACATTCCTTTTTTATCTGCTTTTTCTCCAGCAGCTTCAGCAATCTTTTTTGCAGAACTTACAAGTTCATCATACTCTTCTTGATTAGCACCAAGCTTTTCAGTTGTGCTTTTTTCATTATATTTAAATTTACTAAAATAAGCATAAAGTTTATCAACGTCAAAGTCAGATCCCATTTGACCAGTTATACCATCAGGAACCACCATTGCATTTTCCATATATGATGGTAAAAATCCTACCACTTCAATAGGAAGGGTTGATGGATGAGATTGATTTGGAATACGTGTTCCAATAAGTTGAAACATTTTTTCATCAAAAGTAGATGTATCTAAAATCTTGCGACCATATTTATCTTCTTTAATGTAATTAGCTAAGTTAATTAAGTTGCCATCTTCATCTCTTAAATATTGTGATACAATAACTTGTGCAGCTTTTGTTTTACCATCAACTTGTCTCATGTATTTAAGTGTAGCACCATCTTCAGAAAATTGTTTAGCATGTTTATCAAGCCATATAATATCTGATTTAACACCTTTACTTATTTTACTAAATGTAAATTTAGCACCAACACCACTAACTTGAATAAATGATGATCCATCCACTTTAAGCATTACATTCTTATTAATAAGACTATTAATAAGACTTTGGAATTTAGTAAGTTTCCATAATCCTTCTAATGGTATTTCAAATTGATTTGTTTTAGGATTAATTTTTAATGAGTTTAAATCATTTTCACTATATGATCCAGTTGTATCATTTACAATTACATCTTTTAAAAGTGCATATAATTTTCTATGATCTCTATTTAAATTATCACCTAATTTTTCTTTAAGTTTTGCAGTTTCAATATCAAATAATCTAGATCTTACAGCTTCTTTAAGTGTTTTACCAGTAGCTCCAGAAACATCTTTCATGTTTCCAAACTGAAAATCATCAACTCCAAGCAATCCATCAAATAGTGTACGGTTCATTTGACTAACAGTACGTATTTTATCTTTTTGATCTGGTATTTCTTGTTGATTTCTTAAACCATCTCTACTTAAGAATTGTTTTGATAATTCAAAATCTTCAGATGTAGGTTCAATAAAATTATTATTGTCATCAAATAGTGTTAAAGATTTAGTTGGTCTGCCAAGTTTCTTACCTGAACCAAAATTAACAGACCTAACATTATTTTTTTCCATCCATATTCTAAGCTTATCTCTTTCACTTCCAGCTTCATGTTGAGGAATTAAAGGATATCTAGATGATTTTATATAATCAATTCTATTAAGACCACTTTCTACATCACCAACTGCTACAGAATTAACATGTACAGGTTTTATAGGTGAAAATACAATGCCAAGTTCTTCAGAAGTAAGTGTATAATATCCACCTGGACCAGCATCTTTAATTTTTTTATAAATAGAATACCAAGTATCAATATCCATTTTACCTTCACTCATTAAATAATCAATATGCTCTTGCATTATTACTAATTCTTGAGCATCTGTTGTTTCACTTTTATTTAATTTACTACCATCAGTATTTTTTATTTCTTTTTTAATATCTTTTCCAGTTACTGTAAGATATTCTTTACCTGCATCAGTATATTCTTCTCCATTTGGTAAATTCCAAAACCAACTTCCTTGTGATCCTGGAGCTATAAGAGAAGCAGCACGTTTTGAAAATTCATCCCAAGTACTATTTGCCATTTCAACTCTATCATTTACATCAATATCTGAAATAGATTTACCTTTTACATCTATTGAAGTTTTAAATGCAAGTGCTGGATCAAATTTTAAAAACTGTATAGTTTTAATTTGAGAATTAAGATAGTTAAGTTTCATATCCATAACCATCAATCTTGCCATATTTCTACCAGTGGTAGATACTTTTCTAAATCTATTTACATAATCATTTTCATTATAACCATTAATAAATGTAGGGAATGTATAATTATTTTTATCATCAACTGCAATTACATTCATAGAAATTAAATCATCAACTTGTTTTTCTGAAGCCATGATCATTTCATTTAATACAGCTTGAGAAACAACATCACCATATTTTATTGCAAGTTCTTCTATAGTAAACTCACCACTATACAAATCATTTCTAAAATCAATAAGGTTGCTGTTTCTATTAAGATTAGGAAAAAAATAAAATAATTTAGAAGCTATTTCATGGTTTTCTATATTAGTAGATTTTTTATTTTTAATTGATGCAAGTATTCTAGAAATTTCAGGTTCAACAAATGAATTATATATTTTCTTTTTTAATGCAGTTGTATATACAATACCTCCATTTTCAATAGTATAATCAGAATTAAAACCAACTGGATTTGCATCATCTTTATCAACAAAAAATTCTTTTGTCATTGATGTCTCCATTGTAGTTGTCTTATCAGACAATGTAAATGCTATGTAACTACCAACATTTAAATTTTGTTGGTGTTTTAAAAACATACTTACAATTTGTTCTTTTGGAGTTAAAGTTTTTCTGACATCTCCTTTTTGTCCAGCTTTTTGTTCTCTAACACCATTAAAGTATTGTAAATCAAATTTTGCATTTCCAGATATAACTCTTTGCCAAAAAGAAGTTTGTTTTTTAGAATTAGGTTTTGATAAAACACCATTTGTAATAGAAGATGTTTTACCATTAGACCACTCTCTTTTAATTTGTTCTAGATATGTTGGAAATATATATGAGTATTTACTTTTTCCATCAGCAGTTTTTGTTGATGTAATTTTATATTTACCTGGATTTTCTAAATAATAAAGTTTAGCAATTTTCTTCATTGAAGTATTTTCATTCTCAAATCCATATTGTCCTGTAAAAGGTTCTTTAATATGTGTTTGAAAAGAATCTACTATATTATTTAATAAATTATTTTTTACAAAAAATTGATTAAAGTTTGATTTTTTTAAAAGTTTAGGTAATTTTTCATAAATACTTTTTGCTTCATTCTCAGAAAATTCAATACCTAATACATTAAAAAATTCTTGAAACTTTTTAATTTGTGAATCTTTATCTTTATCTTTTCCTTCTTCAATAATTTTAGTTAATTCATTAATTTTTTCTTGTTTTGGAAATATATCACCAAAACTATCAGTTCTATAAAAATCAGATTGAAGATGTTGAAATAACCATTCTTTAGATATTTGTCTATCTACTGTATCACGGTTAGTTGAAATTATTTTAACATTATAAATACCAAATACATCAGACCCTACTCTTTTTAAATTATATAATAATAAAGTTTCAGTAGCATAAGATTTACTTGATACTGTAAGTATATCATTTATATTATCCCACTGATTATTATTTTCATAATTTATAATTTTTTCAAGAAGATCATTAAGATATGGTCTTGATGTAGCTCTTTCAGATAGTTCTTTTTTAAATGCTTGTAGTTTTGTTTTACTAGACTTATATCCAGTCAAGTTTATATCAGATCCTATTTCTAACATATCAGCAAAGACATCATTAGGATTTGCATATAATGGCACTCCAAATTCATATTCACCAGTAAGAATAGTTTGTATTAATGCTTTAACTCTAACACTTGCTGTATCTCTAGGATTTACTTCAAAAACATCTTTACCATATCTTTCACCTATTTCATTTTGAGATATTGATCCAGTATCATTACTAGTTTCATCTTCTTCATTTGTTGTTTTTTCTTTAATGTCAATGTTTTCTATTTTTCCTTTGGCTATTTTAATACCATTGTGTGCCAAATCAATTTTAACAAAATCAACATATGAGTTAAAATCATCTACAACATTTTTATAAACATTAGATGCTTTAACTAAATCTTCATAGGTGTCAATATATTTTAAAACAGGTAAGAAATCTAACATTTCACTATATGATTCTGAATTTTTAATTATTTGTAAATCTTCTTCAGAACTAATATGAGAATTAAGTGTAACAGCAATATCATTATTAATTTCTAAAAATGTTTCTTTAGCTTTTTGAAAAGCTTCATTAGGAGACATTTTTAATTTTTTTCCAGGTGCAATATCTCCTAATAAATTCAATACCATAGATTTAATATATCCAGAATATTTAATTTGTTGTTCAGATCTAACTAAATCAGTGTTTAATCCTTTAGCAATTTCTTCTAAAGATTTAGTTTTTATAGAATATAATACATCTTTCTTTTCTGTAGTATTAGTTTTATCACCAACAAACTCTTTAAATCCTTCTATGTCTTGTTTACCTGTATCTAAATATTGAGAGTATTGTTGTAAAGCTTGTTGTTTTTGTTGTTCAAATATTTTAACCTCTTGAGAATTATTAGATAAAAGAGTTACTGTATCAACATATTCTTCATTTAAATTTTTTAAAGCTTGTAATCTATGCCTTCCTTCTATTATTCTACCATCATTATATATTAAAATAGGAGTTTTTTGTCCTTCTTTTTTTATTATATCTGTAAGATAATTTCCTTCTTTACCAAGAACAGCTTGTGTGGCTCCGTTAATACTTGATATAAGTCTTTTTTCTTTTTTAGCATATTTTCCTCCACTTAATTCTAAAATTTGTTCAGAAAGATTATCATTAAAATCTGCAAATCTTTCTTTTATATTTTCTCCTAAATTACCAGTTAATGCTTCTGTTGTACTTATTAATGGAGTAATTTTTAAAGCTTCATATACTTGATTAGCTAACTCAGGATTAGAATCAAATAGTTCTTCTATTCCTGATTTGATTTGTTCTTTGTTTTCTGTTTCAAACACAGGTTCAACAATATCATAATTATCAGCAGATGGAATATATCCATTTGCAAGAAATTCTCTCCATGAATTATTTTCACCAATTTTATTTACTAATGCTTTCCATTCAGGACTGCTGATATTAGGACAACTACTCATATTATTATTTATTATATAGTTTATTATTTATTAATTACCAGAACATTTATCTTTCTGATCTTTAACTTGTTCTCTTTTAAGTCTTTCAGCTTTTAATGCTGCTAAAAGTGCAGCTGCTTTATCTACTTTAGGTGTTTCTGTTACATCACTCAAAATAACTTCAGGTTTTTTAGTTTCTGCTGCATCTTTATATAAATCTTTAGATGGTTCAGAATACTGAAATTTAACTACTGGGTTTGCAAAATACACCCAATCATTATCTGCATTATTTGATTCAATTCCTTTATCAAGATGTGTCATAGCCCCATCCATAATATACTTATTATAAGTGGTATTATTAGAAATAAGCTTGTCATTTTTTACACCAAGGAGTGTAAATTTATCTTCACTGTTAATACCTACAAGATTATCATTTTTATTATCTGTAAATCTTACGGATGTTAATAATCCATCCATATAATCTAAAACATCTGAAGGAATATCTTGTTCTTTTCTAATGGTTACATTCATCCATTTACCATTCTTTTTACCTTGAAGTTTGATATTACCATCATCAAATATATCTATTCTAGAAGTATTATCTGGAGCATCTTCCCCATTTCCTATTTGAGATAGGGATTTACTACTTAAATTAGTAATGTAATGATTAATGTAATCTTTTAATATATTAATATTTGGTGTAGAATTTTCAACATACACACTTCCTTGTGCAGTATAAACTGCTTTAATAAACTCATTTCCAGATTCTCTACCAGTAAATATTTTCCAAGCTTTTAATATAAATTCAGATTGTTCTCTAGCTACATTAGGTATTTTCATAAATGTTGGAAAATACAATCCTGTAGGAGTAGGAACTAAAAATATTGAATATCCTTCATAATTACTTATGTTAGAATTATTAAATGATTTTACATCTGCTAGTTGATCAGCATTTATTTGAACACCTTTACTAATTTCAATATAACCATTACGGATTATACCAAACATTCCATGTCTATTTTCTAATCCACCTTTCCCAACTTTTGGATTTATTCTATCTTTAAGCAATCCTGCTTTTTCTGTTGTTACCACTATACCATTAGATTTATCATTAACAATGCCGTTTAGTACAAAGTTACTGTCTAATTTATGGTTATCCAAGATAAGTTTTCTTAATTTTCTGTTAGTCTCAAGCTCAATTTGTAATGTTTTTGGAAGCTTATCATTCTTTTCATTTTCAGGTATAACAATATGAGTGTATGCATTATTTGAACCTCTTTGTTCAGAAATCCATTGTGGAGTATGTACAGCACCTATTCTAGTTTCTTTACCATTTATTGTAGTGTATATTCCAATGTTTGATTTATCAAAATCTTTATCATCAAATTCATCCACTTTAAATGTTATAGATTTACCTGGCATAAATGTAGGTGTGGCAACTTCAAACTCATAAGTTTTATTAACTTCACCTCTTTCTAATCTTTCAAAAGCTGGTGATACTTGAACAACATTTACAAAATGTGTTGTATTACCCAATGATAAAGCTGGTGCTGTTTGTTTAATTCCTTCTTGGAATATCTTTTCAGAATCTATACTATCACCATCTATTTTATCTTTTTTATCATTAAATGTTTGATCTATATCTTCTACTCCTTTTTCTTCTTCTTCTTCTAATTCTTCCTCTGTAATAGGTGTTTTACCTTCTAAAGCAGCTAGTTCTTTTAATTCATCATTTAACAAAAAAAGTGTGTTATTTACATGGTCATAAAAAGATTTAGTATCTGTATTTCCACCAGCAGGTTTTGTAGGCAAATTCATGGTATTATTAAATACTTCTAAATCTTCTTTAGAATCACTTAAAAATCCTATACCATCTTTTAATTTACCATTACCATTATTTTCTCTGCTTTCAATTTTACCAATACTTTCATTAAGTATTTTAGAAAGTTTTTCAAAAATAGGAAAACCATAATTATCATTAATTTCTTTTTCAGTACCTTTGTTTATCCAACCTTTTTCTACACCAATTCCAAATACTGCATACCAATTTCCTGCTTTTACATTTTTTTTACCAGCTTGCCCTGTACTTATATAAAAAGGAATATTATATTTACCTATTTTCATCATCACCATTACTCTATCAGAGTAATCAATTATATTATACTCTTTACCATTAATACTAATAGGAGATAATAAATTATTATTTTTTAACCAATCTAATTTTTCATTTAAAGTTTTTAGTTTAGACAACTCTTCTGCTATTTTAGAAACAGGAGTAGATATTAAATTTATATCAGCTTTAGCATCTGTACCTAAAGCAGCTAGTTCTGCATTATATCTATTTTCTATTTCCAATCTACTATTAATTGGAGCTGTGGTAACAATATTACCTTTAGAAATTATTAATTTACCTTCCCTAGTTCTTGCTTCTAAAACTTTACCATTTTCATTTACTTTAGTAACTGTTGCAGGAATACTTCGTGAACCATCGTCTATTTGTAATTGATCACCAACTTCAAATTTTTCATTTTGCCTATGTAATGTAAGTGTACTAACTTGTACTATCCTATTTCCTCCAAAATTTATACCTCTATAAGATTGATTATCAACTAATTCAACCTTACCATCTTTAATTCTAAAAGAAACGCCCTTTGGTAACTTATCAGTTAGTTCCTCTGCTTTTTTATCCCATTCTTCTTCTCTTTCCTTACTATTTAAAAATTCTGGATTTTCAAGTTCTTCAATAAGATTTTTATTTTCTAACTTTGCTTGCTCTATTCTTTTAGTAATTTCTTCCTTACTTATTTTTTCAATAGGAGTATTTAATAGTTTATTAGTAGATGCTTGAGTTTTTGAAAATAAATTATCTATTTCCTCTTGTTTTCTTCTTTCTATATCAGCTTTAGCATCTGTAGAAACAACAGGTTCTTCTTTTTTTTCAGGAAATAATGTTTTGTCAATTGTAACTGACATTGTAAGTTTTCCAGACTCATCTTTATTTGCTATTGCAGAATTATACTTATTATCTTTTTTAAATATTTGTATAGGAAATATAACAATAGATTTAACAGTTATACCTGTTGTTTGTCTTAGCAATTCAGCATATGCTGATTGTTGAGTTGTATCCCCATCTTTAAACTTCTTATAATAAGCTCCACTAGCATCTCTTCTATTTTGTGAAGATGTTTTTAAATCAATTATATACACATCACCATCTTTACTTATACCTAATAGATCTATACTACCAGCATAATCATTATCATTTAATTTACCCCACAATGTAGGTATATCAGAAATTAATTCAAGACCTTGTTTTTCAGTAACATCTTTTACTTCTTTAAATATATTATAAATATCATTTAAAAAAGAATCAGTAAATGGTGATACTTGATCTTTTAATTTATGTTCTTCATATGCTTTGTTAAGTTCTTCTAATGTTTTAATTTTATTAGCAATAAAATCTCTTAATAAACTATCTATTATTGTACCTCTATCAGCAGCATCTGATTTAGGTCCATCATATTCACCTTTTAATGTACTAACTCTAGAATATTTTTCTGTAGGATCAGATTCATTTATATAATAATTAGAATCATTTGGATCTACTATAAGCTTTTTTTCATTTAATTTTTTAAGTCTTTCTTTTACTTCAGCAACTTTAAGTTTAGATTTTTCTTTTTCTAACTCTTGTTGTTTTTTAAGATCTTCTATTTGCTTTCTTAAATCATCTAATTCTTTTGATGGTTTCATCATCTCTTCTTCCATTACAATTCCTTTATTAGGAAGAGCATCTATCTTAGCTTGAATTTCAGCTATTTTTTCATCAATAGATTTTTCTGTAGGTTTTTCCTTATTTTCTATTTTTGAAATTGTAAGTAATTCACCAGTTTCAGTATCAAATGCTTTACCATTTTTTATAGTAAAATTATTTATTTCTTTTTCTACATCATCTTTATAATAATATGATACTATATTATTATTTTCTGTATCTTTTTCTTGAGCAGTAATAATTGCAATTTTACCATTGACTAATAAACTATTTGGTTTGGTTAATGGTTTTTTAGATTCTTCTTTATTTTTTTCTTCAGGTTTTTCTTCAGGTTTTTTAGTTTCTTTTTCTTCAGGTTTTTCAGTTTCTTCAGTTTCTTTTGATTGATCCGTTTCTTTAACTTCTAATTCTCCAAATAATTCATTTAATTCATCACCTAAAATAACAGATTTGTTAAGTTTTCTTTTAATTTTATTTGCTTCTTCTATAGTATCATATTCTTCTATAGGTTCTCCTGTTGGACTAAATAAAACAAAAGAATTATCAATTTTAATTACAAAAAATTCTCCATCTTTATTTGTTTTAATATGTTCTTCAGCAGCTTCAGCCATCATTTTAAAACGTGCTAATGTTGCAGCACGAATCATCCTATCATGAATTTGATCAAAATAATCAGGATTAGTAAGCATGTTTATTGCATTAACATGATCTTGTGATTTTTTATTTAATTTAATATAATCATTAAAAGCAAAGAACATATCATCAACTTCATCTTGATTTATTGTAGTTGGTCTTCCATATTCTTCATTCTTTAATTCAAGATATGCTTTAAAAGAAGATTGAGCTTTTGCAATTTTAGCTTTGTTAGTAGTTATTAATTTATTTTCTGACCATTTAACTATATTCTTATGTTGTTTTTCTTTTAATGTTATTTCTTTTTTTAATTTATCTTTATCTTGTTTTGAAAGACCTTCTGTTTGTAATTGTTGTTTTTTAATATTAATTTCAGCATCTAAAACATCTAATTCATTTTGTAATGCATCCTCAGATCCTAAAATATTAAATGCTGATGATAATGAACTGCCTAATGTTTTATGTGATGCTAATGTAGAAAATATTTGTGTAGATCTATTTAATGCATCTGCTGCTTTAAACTCATTTCCAGCAATAACATCTATCATATTATTTAGAGTTTGCTTTTTTATTAATTCCTTATGAAATTCTTCTGTTCCAAAAGCATATCTATTTGGATTTGCTATACTTCCATACTTACTATTTAATTTATTTTTTATTTTAATATAAGATTCTATAGAATTAGCAACTTTATTAGTATAATCTGATGTTGCTTTTTTATTTTCAGATGTATAATCTAGTCCAACAAAAGCTTGTTCAAATTCTTCTTTAGTTAAATGTTTACCATATTCTTTAAGTGTATCTAACAAACCTTCATGTGTATCATTTCTAATTGAACTTGCAATCATACTATGTAATGCATCTGTTCTAATATTTTCATATGCAAATTTATCATCAACTTTAGCAGCTTCATTTAATGCAGAAGCAGCTTCTTTTTGAATATTAAAATTTTTAACAGACTCAGAAAAAAACTTACTTGGATCTTTAGCTATTGCATTGAATTCAACATATTTATTTTTTTCTTCTTCTTTAGCTGTTTTTTTATCTTCGTAATATTTTTCTGTTTGTTCTTTTGTAAATCCTTGAGTTTTATATTTATCTTCAATTGATGTACCAATTTTACTTGCTGCTTTTCCAAGTAACACTGTAGGTCCATGTAACATCAATCCTGTTAAAGCACCTGATGCAAAAGTTTTTAAACCTTGCATATTCATTTGAGATTCAACAGCTTTATTAAAACTTTTAGTTTTATCTGCTTTTATATTAGGATTAAATTTAGAATTATATGAATCAGTGTAATAATCTTTAAAATAATTACTTGATCCTTCTTGTAATAATTCTTGAATACCTTCTGTAGTTTCAAATTTTAGAGCTCCTTTCATCACTGAACCAGCAAGTACTTTTCTTGCTTTTTTAATTCCAAAATCTTCACTAATAGTTTTAAAATTAGAAAATGCACTACCTGTATAATATTGTGTAGTTGTTCTTCCATTTATTTCACCTAATACTTTTAAACCTTTTTCACCTACATCTTCTCCAAATTGAGAAAGAATTTTAGATGTGGCTTTAGAGTTTTTAAATATATTATCAAACATTATACGGTTTGATACAGCTAAAAGAGCAGAGTTAAAATTAAAATTCTTATCAGCAGCGTTCATTGCCACATCTTGCATACCTTGTAAGGTATCATCTGTTGCATATTTTCCTGTTTTTTTAAAATGATCATCTTGTAATTGATTATACATATCTGTAAATGTACCAGCAGCTTCCATTCTTGCTTCTGTAAATGCAAAATTAGCTTCAGATAATGTACGTTTTAAACCACCCAATCCAACTTTAGTTATATCAGCTGCAAGTTTTCCTCCAGATAATCCAGCTAATTTACCAGCTTCATATGTTTTACTAATATCCATTGCAATATCAACACCTGGAATTTTTTCTGCAATGCCTGTAACAAAATTTGTAAGTAGTTTTTCATTAGTAAAAAGATCACCTGCTTTTTTAAGAACTTTAAAGTTTTTAGCAGCATCATAAAATTCTTTACCTTTTTGAAACATTCTTGCAATTCTACCTACTTTAGCTGCTGTATTTACATCTTCAAGTACTTCTAAAGCACCTGCACCAACAGCTCCTACACCAGTGGCTGTAAGTCCAGCTTCAATTGCTTTTGTTATAACTTGTTCAGAAAGCATTTGTAATCCAGCTCCTACAGCAAATCCACTTTGTTGTAAAAAATTACCAAATGTTTGTCTATTCCAAAATGTATCACTTCCTTGTTTAGTGGCATAAATTGGATTAAGATTCATTATATCTTTAAGAGTATTATCCATATCCATCATAGATTCAGAATCACCATGTAGTTTATCCCAATCCCAATGAACTAAAGCATCTGTCATTCTACCCCATCCTTTCCATCCATCTACAAATCCATTATATGCAAGTTTACCCATTCCAACTGTACCATTAGATAACACTTCAGACCATGATTGATTTTGACCATAATTTTCTTCATTATTTCCAGTTAATGAAATACCTAATTTATGATAATCTGGTGAAACAACATATCTAGCTGCATTTATTTCATCAGCATTATATGTAATAGGACTTCCCATAAAATTTTGGGTTGGTCCAGAAGAAAATAATTTATTTACACTAGCAGCTACTGGATTGTCAACTTGTTTATTTTTACTATATTTATATGGAAAATCAATGTTGCCATAACCAACTTGAGGAACTTCAAATTTGGGAACACTAACTGACATGTCTGGTTTTAACACATCAGCTGTTGGAGCTAATAATTTATCAATTGCAAATTGATTAAATGTTGATTCTGGTGCTGGCATTATTTATGATTAAAGGTTTTGTCAAATTCTTTATTTAATGTCTCTAAAGTTTGTTTAGTACTATAATTAGGTTGTTGTACAGGATCTAATGCTTTTTCTAATCTAAGAGAATTTTGTTTGTTTTGTTCAATCATTCCTGTTCTTAAACTACTTATAAAATCTTCAACTGTAAAACCTGGAGGCAGTGTAGAATATCCATTATCTTGAAAGGGTTCTGCTGAATTATTATAATTAACCCAACTATAACTAGGAGTATTTGTTTTTGGATCTACAGTAACTACTTTAATACCAGCATTATAACTAATAGATCCATCTGGATTTTTAAAAAGATTATATTTTAAACCATAATTTTCATCAACATTTTCTTGTGAAAGTACCTTACCTGTTTTACCCAATAAAAAATCATAGAATGAACCATCATATGCTTTTGGAAATCCTTTAAGAGAAGCATCATCTTTTATTTCAAAGTTTATTTCTCCATTAAATTCATCTAAACTTTTTTTAAGATCTTTATCTTCAGTATTGGCTTTTAAAATTTGTGTATCATATTTAAATGTTACACTTCTTTTTGTTGGATCACCAGCACCAATAGGATGATATTGAATTGATACTAAACCTTTTTTAGGATTTGATTGTATTCCTGGAATTATTTTTTTATTTAAATCATCTTTAAAATCACCTGCATTAATAATATTGTATTCATCACCTGTTTGCCCTACATTATTAGTTAAATCATTAAAAAATTCAAATGTAAGTTGGTCAGCATAATCATTTTCTTTTGATGGATCAGATTGAAAAGTAATAACTCTACCCATTTGACCAGTACTATTTCTAATACTTTGTTGTATGTCTTCAGGAATGGCTTGTTTAAATTTAGATATTCCTGCATCTAATTTTTTCTTAAGTTCTTTCGGAGAACCATACTTATTTACAATATTTCCAATTTCAAAATTTTTACCAGTTATTGGATCTTTTGCTAAATAAGAATAATAACCATGTTGTAATTTAAAAGCTTCTCTATCAGCTGCTGCGTATGGACCAACAGGAACATCATTACTTTCTGTCAATTTACCATTTACATATTGTTGCATTAAACCATAAGGAACATTTACTTTTTTAGTTTTTCCAAATTGATCTATTTCATATGCAGGATATTGTTCTACTAAATTTTGAGCTGTAACCAATCCATATGTACCATCTTTCTTTTTAATACGTATATCAGCATACTTAGAATTAGAAAGTTTACTATTTACTTTTTCATCAAATTCTTTTTTATAAGCATAAGAATTATCTAACATTGTTCTTGATTTAGTCAATGCTATATAATCTGACATATTATCATCTATTATTTTTTGACGGTCTTTATTAAATACACCTTTTAATATATCAGCATCATTTTGTTCTTGAAGTTTAGCTATATTACTTTTATAATAATCAGTTACAGTTGTTATTAAACTCATTGGACCCTTTATGTTTTTAATAACAGATTCTGGAACATTTTTAGTTCTTAATCTAGCTGCAACATCTGCAAGTATTTTATTACTTTGTGTATAATCTTTATTTTGAATATCTCCAGTTACAATAGCAACTTCATTTGGTTTTATAATATCAGTAAATATATTTGATTTAGATGATTTTAAAATATCTAAAGTTGCAGCTAAAGCAGTGTTATTTAAATTACTAACTTTACTTTCAAATGATTGAACAGCATCTTCAATTTTATTATTATCAGATCCAATAGTTACTAAAGGTACTGTATTTTGAACAGTGGTGACTGTTCCATCTGGATTAGTTATTGTAGTAGCTGATGTTGATCCTGTAGAAGATGATGTTTTAGTATTTGGATTTTCATATTTTGCTACATTAAGTTGATGTTCTTTTTCTCTTAATGCTTGTTCTTGTGCCCATTGTGAAGATTTTATTTGCTCAGTGTATCTAGGATCATCATTAATAGTTAATGATTGATTACCTGCTGCCATTTTAGAAGCTATATCAGCATCTTTATTAAGACTCACTTCTGCAAAAAAACCAGCAGGATTAATAGAAATTGAATTTAATAAATTATCATATGATGCTTTATCTTCAGGATTTCCTAAACCTTTAGTTTCAAGAAGAGTTTTCTTTTTAATATTAGCATTTATTTGTTTTTGTAAATCTTGTCCTTTTTGAATATAACCTTTATATTTTTCTGGATCAGTGTTGTATAAAATGGCATTTTCTTTAGCTGCTGCAAAATCTGTTTCAAAAGATTTATTTTGTAACTCAATATTTTTAAGTTGTTCATCTACATAATATGTAGGAATACGTTTTGTAGCTTCATCATCATCTATATCAATGCCTGTTGCTTCTTTTTCTTTACTTTTAATACTTTGAATTGCTTGAATTTTATAATATTCACCATACATATTATATTGATCAGCAGCAGTATTTCCTAAATACTCTTTATACAGTTCATTATATGTAGAAACAGTTTGACTACCATTAGTTTGTTTGTAAATACGTCCATTTTGTGTAGTTTCAAATGTTGATTTCCACTCATTTTTTTTAAGCCATTCTTGAAATTCTTTTGGATTATTTCTAAGTGCAATAGCTTTTGTTAATGGAACTGTATTTATAATATTAGGATCTGTAGAAGTTTTAATTTTATTCATATTATAATTCATAACAGCCATTGGTGTTGAATTATCATAATCAGGATGTTCTTTGGCAATTCTGTTTTGTTCTTGTAATTGAGATTGCCTTTGTTTAGTGTCTGCTATATGTGATAACATTGTTTTATCTTCCCAAAAAGGAGCATAAAGATTCTCTGCATCATTCACATTAGATTGCACTGAAAGATCAGTTGTAGATATTGTTTTTAATTTATCTTTAATTTCTGATAAATATTGATCCCTCTTTTGACTATATCCATCATTAAGAATTGGAGCAGATAAAATATCACTATATCCTTTTGATACTTTTGCAAAATTAGTTTCATATCTTGCTGTAGCTCTGTCTATAGCATTTGCAAGTAAGGATAAATTAGGAGAATATTGGACAGGATTAAACCCTGTATCAGTTCCGCCTGGTAAGTATGTTGCCATAGTAAATTAGTATTCTATTATAAATATACTTATAAAAGTTAAGATTAAAAAATTAAACTTTTAAAGTTTATTATGCATTATTCATTTGTTGTCTGCCATAAACTTTTGCTGCTGCTTCTACTGCTTCTTTATAAGTCATTGTACCATTTGAATCATTCATTAACATATTAACCATTTTAAAAAACGGATTAGCATCTTGATTATTTTTAGCATTAAAGAAATCTGTTCTTGCTTGATTTGATTTAAACACTACGTTTCCGTTTCTATCTGTACCAAAGAAAGGGCTTTGTGTAGCATTTAAATTACGTAGTTTTATATTAGTATCCATTTCATTCACCCTAGCAGCACTAAGAGCATTCATTAAAGCATTATCTTCTTTTCTTCTATTTGATAGAGCATTTGTAGTACCATCATATAAATATCTAGAACGGTTTGCATCATATTGCATTTGTTGATTATTAATAGCATTATTTTGCAATGAAGCATTATTAAATGTACTTGCATTTTGATTTGCTGTTTGGTTCATCCAATTAGTAAATGCAGAAGGATTTAGTAATCCTGAATTAATATATCGTGATTGAGGACCAGAAAACATAGCAGAAGTTTGTCTAGCAGAATTTGCTTGTTCTGCTAATGCTGCTAATCCTCCAGCAGGATTAGCATAAACTGTTTGATTTGTACCTAATTTTATATTTGGCTGAAAAGGAAAGATTGTTCTATTACCTGCAAGTTGTCTGTTTAAATTATTTCTTATCTCCTTATAAATATCACTAGTACCATTTAAATTATTATACTCATATACTGGAGTTGCTGAAGTAAAATTTTTATTCTCATCTGATACTCTCTTGGTAAATGCATTTACATCAGTATAAGGACTAGTTTTTGGAATTTCTAAATTTTGCTCTCCATTTGATATTTTTCCAGGAGCTGCATTCATTTCATCCATAGGAATTCTTGATCTTGGTCCTTCGTTTTGTCCTAATAAATCATTTTTTGTTAAATCTGTTTTATTTGATTCATTATAAGAATATGGAAATCCTTCCCAGTTCTTATTAACCCAATTATCAGAATTACTTGTATAATCAGATATGGTAGGATATTGAGTACCAGTTTGTGCTTTATATAATCCACCACCATATTCAAAAGGAACTCCACGGCTTTGCAATAATCTTTTTTGATTTTGATAAATACTATCTGTATTATCAACTTCATGTTGTAAATTTCTATTACCTAAAAATGCACCTGTATTTACTATTCCTGAACTAATACCTCTAGCAATTTGTGTAATAGGATTTATTCTTCCCACTTGATTCATCCAGTTATCTAAATCACCAGGATTTAAATATATTCTTCTAGCAGCATTTGCAATACTTAAATCATCTCCCAAAGCTCTTGTTTCAGGAGTACCACCACCATTTCTAAAACCCATTCCATACATTGCTTGTGGTTGTTCACCTTGTTGTTGAGATTGGTTTACTGAAGCAACTGATTGCCCTCCTTGTTTAGCTTGTTGCATTTGCTGCATTTGTTGATAATAATCTCTAGCTACTTCTGGAATACCTTGAGGAAAACCTTTTTTAGATTCTTGTACTAAAGCAAGTTGAGATAATTTCTTTTGAAAATTTTGTAACATCAACTCAGCTGTACGTTTTTTAATAGGATCTGATTTAGGATCATCCATAATAGCCTTATACTTATCTATATTATATTGTTTAGCTAAAGTTGCTGGTGTAAACTTCTTTGTAGACTTTTCTGATTTACCAAACATTTGTAATACAGGTCCACCAAGTTTCATTTTTTTAGTGTCAGAATAAATAAAAGTTCCTTCTGGTACATTAAGAGGAACTCCTCCTTCTGTATGTCTATTACCTTTAATTTTTTTATGTATGTAAGTTCCATCTTTTTGATATGGAATCAATGCAGTTTCTCCACCTTCAGCTTCTATGTTAGCTTGTTCTCTTGGTACTTCTTCTATACTATCTGTAACTTCAGAATTATCATCACTATTTTGATTCATCCACAATCTTCTAGCACCAAGATCTAATCCATATCCCATTTGACCACCATAAGCCATTTGTGGCTCCATTTGTTCTTCTTCTGGATTTTGTCCTTGCATACCTTCCATTTGCCCTTCTTGAGGACCTTGTTGTTGTGCTTGTTGTTGACCTTGTTGAACAGCTTGCATCATTTGTTGAACAATTTGCTGTTGTTCTTGAGGTTGCATTTGTTGCAACTTTTGCATTACTTGTTTAGGATCAACACCTTGCATTTGTGCAAATGCTTGTATAATTTGTAAAACTTGTTGTTGAGCATCTTGTTCACCACCTTCTTGTTTAATAAAATTTTGAGGTGCACCTTGTATATATGAATCAAACCCAACTGGTATTTGTGGTTTAGGTCTATAATAATTTAATCTTTCATCAGCAATATCAGCCATTTCTTTTTGATTTGTAAAATATCTCAACCTATCAGTTGCTATATCAGCCATTTGTGCATTATTATTGTTATTTGCTTCAACACTCCTAACAACATTATTTTTAACAATAGGTTTATTTTCACCAAAATCTATAAAATTATCTTTAAGATTATCTAAAATAGAAATTAATTGTTTATTTTGTGCAGCTGTTCCTGTATAATTTTTTATATTATATTCTTTAGCAAGATTTGTTCTAAAAGCTCTTGATGTAGGTAATCCTAATAGATTTAAATAATCAACAATACTTACACCTTTATATTGAGGTTTAGCTGAAACTTGTTTCATATCCATAGCAACTGGAACTATATTTGGAGAATAGCTAGGTATTCTTCCAGCACTAACTGGTAATTCTTGCATACTAACTCTTTGGTTATTGCTAGGAACTACAACAACAGGTGATGCTTCAGGTTCAGATCTAAATCCATATACAGGACCATTTTCTAATTGATCTTGTGTCATATTAGAAAAATCACCTAATGCAGGTGAACCACCAACGTCATATCTAGGTTGTTTTGTTATTCTTACTTTGTATTTCATAAATATTTTATATTATTAATCTAAAAATTCAAGCTGTCCACCAGCTGCTAAAAATTGTTGTATTTGATTTTCATCCATATCCACTACCTGACCACCTTGTTGTTGACCACCGTATTTCATAATTTCATAATCTGTTCCTGCTAATTTATTATATGAATTTAATTTATTTTTAAAATCAGTTCCCCATTCTACTTTATTTCCATAATCTTTTCTAGGAATTATATTAAATACAGATTTATCTCCTTGCATTGCTCTTTTTGCAAAAGTAGGGTAAAACCAAGCACCTAATGCATAAACACCATAATTTTTAATATGATCAGACATTAAAGACTTTGCTGCTGCATATTCAACTTTAGGATCAGTATCAAATGCAGATTTAAATTGATTAAATGTATTAAATGCAGATTTAATATTTTTATCATTCTTATAAATTTGTTGTAATGTAGGTGTTGTAATTTGATATGTACCAGAAGCACTTGCTCTTTTACCACCTTCACCAACAAGTCTTGTTCTAAATCCTACTTTAGTTTGACCTGGTTTTACACCAGATTCATGTCCAGAAACAGCTTGTAGTGCTAAATCTACATCAAGTGGTCCAGTTTGTTGTTCTCTTATTTCTAAAGGTACTACAGGAGAAGCAACTCTTGTGTTATCATTTACAGGAATATCATATGCCATAGGAATATTATTTCCTAATTCTATTGGATTAATTACAGGCATTGCAGTTTGTGCACTAGTAAATAAATTACTAAATCCACCACCAGGTTGATAGCTTGGTACTTGCATACCATATTTAGCACTATTAGTCATGCCCTCATATGAATAATTACCCATTTGATTTGGTTTAAACATTGAATATGCTGAACCTACTACACCATATTTACCTTTATCTGCACCTTGAGGATTTGTAAACATAGAAGCTGTACTACCTTTATTGATAGCAGATTTAGCTAAATTTCTTTCTTGATTTCTATTGTTTAAATATCCACCAATAGCACCAGCTACATTAACTGCATTTTCTAATCCTTGTCCAATAGCTTTAGTTGTTCTTCCTACCCTTTGAAAATCTGTCTGTCCAGTTGCCCATCTAGCACCATGTCCTTCATCTTTAAGATGATTCCATAAAGTTGGATCTTCACGTTTAATATTTCTTATTGCAAGACCATTCTTTTTATATTTAGTAAACCCTGTACTAGGATCTATTTCAGATGAATATTGAGATGCATCATATACTGGTGGTTGTTGTTGTTGATCATATGGTTGTTCTTTATTAGCTGATTGTTCAGAAAATTGACTACTGTTATAGTCAAATGGTGAAGATTGTTCAGAAGCACTATCACCCATCATCACCCCACTTTCATCATTATTACCTACATTATATTTAAAATCTGTATTTATATTATATGAACCATCTCCAGCTGCACTCCATGCT
>Ga0208975_1000066_pt1 | contig 51520 bp, 67 predicted proteins | sample GreLakmeER78MSRF_FD_187700 | JGI IMG/M metagenome (GOLD analysis project Ga0208975, IMG submission 187700) | Freshwater lentic microbial communities from great Laurentian Lakes, MI, USA - Great Lakes metaG ER78MSRF (SPAdes) | ecosystem: Environmental > Aquatic > Freshwater > Lake | place: Great...
TGAGACTGCGGTGTGGGACACTAAGACAGATTTTGATGGAGACAAGCAGTCTGACTGGATGGAGGTTGTTGCAATCTTTAAGAGGTATGGTTGGGAGTGGGGAGGAGACTGGAAATTCTTAGATATGCCACACTTCCAGAAGACTTTTGGTAAGTCTGTAAAGCAACTGCTTGAGAATTATAACAGGGGAGCTAAAGATAAGAACGGCTACGTAATAATTTAATTATGGACGAACAATCTGTTTCTGTGCCTTCTGTTACTTTGCAAACGCTGTTAAGTATTTGTACTTAGTATACTTATATTTGCATTATATATATGATTAATAATGAATGCACACAATGACATTACGTTTCTAGGAGTACCATCAACAATATTAAGCTGGATGGCATACTTGAACATTGTGAACATTAACCCTTTCGTTAACTTTGTGGTCAGCATATTTTCTCTTGTGTGGCTATCCATACAGATTTACTCGTGGACAGAGAAGAGAATAAAAGAAAAAAGAAATGGCAGCCAATAAGAACGCTGGTAAGCATCCTAGTTACGATAAATTGAATTGGAGCCCATCCTCTATTCAGAGGAAGAGGGCGTATGATAAAAAGTACAATGAATCTAAAGAAGCTAAAGACAATAGGGTAGAATTAAATAAGGCAAATAGACAAGCCGGAACCTATGGTAAGATGACTAAGATGGGTAAGGACAGAAGCCATACTAAAGATGGCAAGATGGTTCTTGAATCAAGATCCTCAAACAGAGGACGCAATGGACAGAACGGTAAGTCTACAAAGAAATAGTCATACATTCGTTATATGATAATGGTAGTAAAAATGCCTGATGACGAAGAAGAAAAATACTTCAACGCTATCTTCTTATGTTCCACCAAAGACCCAATGTATCTCCTTGATATGATAGAGGACATAGACTTGGGTGAAATAATACATGAAGAAGGTGAGCTAGGCATAGATATGCTAGACCCATTTAAACTAAAGAAGATATTTTTTAATTAGAATATATGAGTGAGCCTTGCAACTTGTCCATGAACTGGATGATGAACGAATCCTTCTACAGCCTTTGGGGAATGTTGATAGCCATTTCTGTGATGCCAAGAATCTGTTCCGGATGGAGACCTAAGTGCCTCAACATTTACACTCATGTAATCTTTACTTTTCTTATGGTGTATATGGTGTATATAAAAATACCTATGCTTGCAATCCCCCCAAGATTTACTAGCCTCATGCGCCATCAATAATGGCAAGTCAGCTTCTTTAGCTCCATCACCGTGAGTTGTACCTATAATATTTGCACCGTATACAAAATACTTTCTGTGAGATATACTGACGTTAAACGTAACTGATTCACAGTTTCTGAACCAAGCTTCTATTGTCTGCGCCAAGAAGAATCCATTAGTATAATCATGGTTAGACGGATCATACTGTACATGTACAGGAGCAATCTGAATTAGTATCTCTATGCAATCTGTAAGAAGCCTTTGAGCTGTCTTAAAGTTATCAAACCACATAGCGCTTGTATCTTGATGCGTACCTGCTGTTGTACTGTTCTTTGCATTGTCAACATGAAGAATATCGTTTCCAACAATAAATAGAATCTTATCTATTTTGAAGTTACATTTAGAAATCAATCCTATAACTCCTTCTTTAACTCTTTTAACAGCTATGTCGTGGTTGTATTCATCACCCGACTCAATCATACTTGACAGCTTCCCGATATGTATGTCAGCCGGGTCTACCACAAACAAATGTCCATCAGATGATTTTTTGTAATCTATAGATGGATATATTGGAGCGTATTCTTTTATTGATTTAAGAAACTCATCCATCATCTCTTGAACGCTAAGGCTACTACCCTTGACGTTAATGCTAAACTTCTCACTCTTGAACCAATAGTAGTTCACATTTTCAGCTGGTATCCCTTGCTCTTCACACTCTTTGTTTAGTGCGGTGTGATTAACCTTACTTCCTCTGTACTCGTACACTAATTGAGCCTCATCAGGCTTTAGTCTCATACGTATTGTGTCTATAGGTTCAGGCATAACATATTTTTGGTTATTGCTAAATTACAAAGACTTTATAATTTCAACAACTTCTAAACATTCTTTTTGGCTTTTGGGGAAAAATAGTTTAGGTTCCTTCCGCCACTCCGTATGCATCACATATCTGAACCATTTCCACTTTAGGATGTTATCATTCCTTTGGAAACCCTTTGTATCTACCACTACATTTCTTCCGCTAGAAGTAAGGTCAAAGTCTACGGTAAGTGTCATAGGGCGAACTGCCTTACCATCATATCTAAAAGATGGACAAAGCTGATAAGGAACCTGAAATTCAAAGTCTATACCATTCTTTTTTAACAGCTCGTAGAAGAACAACTCAAGCTTAGAATCAAACTTGAGCCCGTACTTCTCTACTTTTTTTATTTGCTTCATATCTACAGCATGTTCATTTCTTGTTTAGCAAACGATAGGGAAGATCTCAATAATTCCATCTTATAGTGACTTTCTTTTATCACCATTTCGCAGATATTATTATAAAAGGAACAATCACCTATCTCATATGCAATAACAATCTTCTTCTCAGTTGCCCCCATATCATCATTGTTGAGATTCATCATCTTTTGGAATGATAGTTTCTCGGTAAGAAACTGGAACTGAGCCTTACATGTTACTCCAATTACCATAACGGATGTAAGGTCTGACATATGCCTTACAATACTAGGGGCATCTGAACAGTCTACTTTCTGTGTGACTATCTTTCTAAATATCTCATACTGCTCTACTGTCCTTTCAAATGCCAATTGAAGACTGTGGTCTGTGAATACTTGTTTCATGTTATATTGTTTTTGCGTATCTAATTGCTAATTCTTTTTCATAGTTAGGACTATATACTCTTCCTCTGTTCTCAGCAGCGTGCTTGATTACTCCGAAGTTTAAACCAAGCTTTTGCTGTGCGTACTTGATACTAGGATATACAATAGCCTTTTCTTTTCTTTCTTCTAAGTTCTCTATGGATATATCATATGCAACAATCCCTACCCTTGACTCTGTAATAAACTCGTATGACATACTATAGTATCTTGTATTTAGTTAATAATTGTTCTCTATTAAAAGGAAGGTTATCGTAATCATCTACAAACTCAATCCCGTTCACCATCTTTAATCTAACACTACTCCCGTAAGGTGTAGGCTTGCCTCCTGTCTCTCTGTTCCTAACCTTGTCTACGGATACCTCAGTAAACATCCATTCGTTAGGGTCTTTAATCTTCCGGTGTAGCGTAAGGAAGTTATCTGACTTGTTATATAGAGCAGCACCACCTTCAGTATCGGATGCGTGTGGCATCTTTTGACTACCACTACTGTCCCTTTCCCTTTGTGAAGCTGTGGTAGTGTGAACGGATAAGAATAGTGTTGTGTTATACCTCTTGGTATAATTTAACATATCCCCATACGCTTCGTAGTCATAGATATACTTATTCTTGGAAGCTGTTAGTTCAAGCTTCAAGGAATTATATGGATCAATAAATAGTCCTTTCAGAGATTTATACCCCATCATAACTTTAGAGTGGTCCATTATATCCCTATAGGTATAAAGATTATCAGTTGACAACATAAAGAAATGCTCATCTACAAATTTAAGTGATATAGCATGCTCTCTGTCATCCATGTGTATTATTTTTTTACCAACAAAGAACTCCATAATCTTCATCTTAACAGAGGCTGCTCTATTCTCTCCGGTATATACCATCCAATTCCAATCATACTTAATAGCAGACAAGAATAGTAGCCAAAGGTTTATCGTAGTCTTACCAATATGACTGTGTGCTAACGATGCATAGAACTCACCTTCTTTCAGCAGGAAGTGTTTGTCGAGGTCATGGTATCCAAGAGGCATACCCATTGGGATTAGGCCCTTCCTAAACTTATAGATAAAGTCATCATCACTCGTGTTAGATGTAAGAAAGGACAACTCTTCTTCTATAGCACCGAGTTCTCTAACAGCTTCCTTAAACTCTTGTTCAACCTGTGAAATAGGTCGTGCCATACCATGCCTAAGCCCATCCTCAATAGTCTTGTCAGCAAGCTTTGGGTCATCAATGTGGCGCTTCCTAATCTCGTGAGACAGGATATTAAAAGCTATGTCATACTCTATATTCTTTGTCGCTACATAGCCTCCAAGGAGATTAGCGGCTCTAAGGAGGGCATGATGCTTTTCTCCATCGGGCGCAGACCTAATCATCCTAGATGCTATGTCAACCTTCTTATAGTCGGTATGTCCATCTCCGTACATCAATCTTGAGGGTTGCTTTTCTTCCTCAACATCAATGTCATAGAATACTGACGACGATGTGTTTACGTATATGTTGGGGTCATAAGATACGTACAAAACCCTTGCTACATTTTGAGCTGTAGTATCAAGACCTTTGATTCTCTTTATCAGAGCCCTATAGTGTTCAGCATGCTTGTTACCATCTCCTATCTTAACTAAACCATGTAATCCTTTGCCTGATGAAGACCTCCATAGAGCATATATAATGTCATCATTGATTAGTTCGTTAACAGCGTAATCAAGGTCTTCTACATTATCAATATCAATTGGGACTAATCCGCTGTGCTTAGTAATGCTCTTGTCATCCCTATAGGAAACGTACTCCTTTCCGGATGCGTTAATCTTTGTAATTGGCTTGTTAAATTCTCCTGTAAATAGTACGCAAGGAAGATTAGCTTTTAAAGAACGCTTGGTATCTTCATTCTCGCACAAGCGTATAGCTTCTACCTTTGACCTGTATCTTCCGTTTCTAATAGCATCAATAACAGCTTCTATCTTAACAATCTTAGGGCTGTCAATAGATACTATATTCTCAAATATAGTTACTGTATGCATGTTGTGGGGTTAAAATTGCCCCGAACATTTTACTGAACGGGGCTGTTGTATGTGTGCGTCGTGCGTCTAACCTTAGAATGGAAGATCGTCTTCTACCTTGTCTACTTGAAATGATGCAGGAGTAGAAGGTGTAGTTTTTTTAGAAGCGTCAGGCTTCCAGGTATCAAGTGTCACATACACGTTGTTACCATACTTGTCCGGAGACTTTCTGTCGTTTACGTTGATGTTGCAGTATCCTGCCTCGTTCTTGTACTTCTTTAGTTCCTCAATGAATTTCTCTACGTTAATAGAAATCCTTGTTCCGTACATAGTTTTCTTTCCATTTACTCCGTTGAAGTAGATTTTCTCTGACATATTGTGTAGTTTAAAATTGTGTAAATTTCCCCAAGGCCGAGATAGCCCTGGGGGTTGTCTGTTATGGTTTGTTGATTAGGACTTTTGGAGTAACAAGAAGGTCTACGTCATACCCGTGCTGTTCTAGTACATCTATTATAGCTGACATAGAAACAGTTCTAGGCTTTCCGTTCTTACCCTTGTACTTACCCACGTAGTTCACGAAGAACCAGTAGTTGTTTTGGCTATTATTCTCGTGTATGCTATCTAATATAGTAGCTACCTGTGGAAACTTTTGATGAAGCTTCTCTTTATTTATGTATTTCGTGTTGCTCATAATACTCTCTCTATGGTATCAAGTTTACCATTAGTAAACTTAGCTTTGAATATATAGAATATCTCGTATGGTTTTCCGTAGAACTTAACGAGCCCTGTGTAGTCACTGTTTATAACACCCTTGTTAACTCTATTCATACTAAACCTGAAGAAGTTACCCGCTGTCTCAACAAGTTGATACTCATAGTCCATATAAGAAAGGTTACCTTCTCCATCTATTACATAGTCTAAGAACTCCCTATCTAAGTCTTTTGTCTGAAACTCAAGACCTGATAAGTCGTGTCTCTGAAATCCGTTAACCGGAAGGAGATTGTCGCTTATTTTTATGTAATCGTATCTACTCATATTCAAAAAGTGGGAGCAGAAAACATTTAAACTGCTCCCTATATGCAACCCCTCACATATGTACATTGCGAAGATACAAGATATTTTACAATTACAAAACTATTTTACCCAAGAAGGTAAATCTAATATGAACTCACTTTCTTCCATAAACCCATACCCTGCATTGAATGCATCTAAGTCTATACACGTAGTGAACTTATCAGCCAACTCATACAGCTCTTCTTGTCCCTTCTTTAGGTATTGATCTGCTACATCAACTAGCATATAGTTGTACGGAGCTTTGGTCTCAATAATCAAGTACTTAACAGGTAGGTTGTGTGCGAGGTTATAAATACCTGCCTGTATATGATACTTTCGGTTGTAGAACTCCCTAGTAACATTAGCAGGTGACGCATCATTAATTGTCTTAATCTCAAGAACATACTCTTTATCCTTAACCCCATCAACAAATCCTCTGAAGGGTAGACCTGCTACATCCATCTTGAACTCTTGCTCAAAGCTATTGCACTCCATGATGGTATTTCTTACCTTCCAGTTTGACAGGATGCTATCCGTTATCCCAACAGCTTCAGTCATATCATCTTCGCTGATGAGCGTTTTACCTTCATTCTTGCTTACGAAGTCTTCCCACAGTTCCTTACCAACCTTTGTTCTCTTATCAAGGTCAGGGTAAATAGCAAACATTTCTGCTGTCTTTTGTGGATACATGAGCAGGGTATGTATCAGTGTGCCAAGGTCCATTGCTTTACTTGGAGCTGACCTATTGTGTACATAGTACATATAGTGCTTTGGTGACTTAGCAAACTCCTTTATAGAGGAGTATGATAATGGTCTTTCTTTCAGGAAGTCTAAATCTATTCTCATTGTAATTGTTTTATTTTATTAGATACAGCTAGTCTAAATACAGGGTTAAGCTTGATATTGTCATCTAAACCTTTAGCGTAATCGGTAAGGGATTGCTTGTCAGTGAACTTATCAATATTAGAAACAAATGAAGCTACCATAGTATTCTCGTATGTCTGTAACGCATTGTCATGCTGACCTTTAAATACATCAATACCTATACCTATGTAAGAACATATCTTGGTAATGGCATCTGTTGTAGCTCCCTTACACGCATCACCTGGATCATCGTTTACTGATGACGCTATGCATTCGTAGTATATATCATAATCGGGTATAGTGAAAGCTGTTTTAAGTACAGCTGTATACTCCGTCCTCTCCTTACCTGCGTTGGTCACCTTTGTCTTCTCCATGATTGGAGTAATCAGCTCTGTCTTAATCTTCCATGCACCTACGCCAAATACGTCATTCAACCTCTCTGTTACATATATAGCCTTAATCGTTGATAGGTTGCTCCTTGTAGGATGCGGTGTCACGGCCTCTTTCGGTAATGGCTTCTTGATTAATAATAATTGCTGTTCGGATAGTTGCTTCATTTCTTTTGTATTTTAAGTATATAGCTAATTGTGCGTACATTATCAGGTTAACGGAGATAGCGAAAAGTATAACTTTTACTATATCCTTAATCTCTATTATCATGGGATATTGTTTGTTATGTCACTATGCTGGTTTACCATCTTTTCAAATTCTCTTATGGATATATATGCAAGCATACAGTCTCCATCTTTAAATGTAATGTGAGTACACACGCCATTGTTTTCATCAGAGGGTCTATACCTTGATATGGTAAATGGATTAACCATTGTGTATACATCTTTACACAGCTCTTCTCCGGTGATTTCTTTGTGCTCTGAATCATAAACTTTAATAGGCAATTTGATAAATCTTCTTGTAAACATATTATTGGGGTTTTGGTGAAATTTCGTCTATTCTAGAGTTGACATAGTCAACGATTACTTTCTCTAAATCATCCTGCATTGATGTTGGGATTAGTGAGACAACACGCAGTATCTCATCATATCTAAGGGTATCAATGGCTTGAAGCGTAGATCTTTGTGTCTTCATTTCTATTGCTTGCTTCAGCCATCTAAGTCTATCACGTATTGTTCTAACAGCACTCTTGGCATTAGGAGAGAATGTGTTGTCTATACACAAATCCTCTGCATATATCAAGGCGTTTGCTATATTTACGTATATAAGATGAAGTGATTGCTGTTGTCCTATTGTCATTGTTCCATCATTTTTAACAGTTCTTTTTCTACTATCCTGTACTTGAAACTAAAATTGTCATCATACTTTAACATAAAGTCAGCATCATTAATATGATATAGTGTACTGCTATGCTCCGTACATCCAACATACTTTGCAACATCCATAAATGTATGAAGCATATACTTTTTAAGTAGGGATACGAATGCTTTCTTTGCATACATTTCTGCTCTTCTTCTTTCTCTACCACGTAGGTAGAACTCTTGGTCAACCTCAAAGACTTCAGCGACCATTAGCTTTAGCTTGTGTTTGTAATCTTCCATGGTGTCTTGTTTGATTGTTAATAATAATCTTCATCAGATTCTGTTGGTGAGTTGTATACCTCATATAATATCCATGAGATAAGAAAAATAACTACTGCTGCGTAAATGTACATATGACTATGGTTTTGTTTAATGTGTAATTAAAGGGATAAAACAATGCATTCTGTGTCGCTATAAGGGATTCTCTTCACCCCCTTGTTGCTCCTCTATTATTGATATTACTATATCAATTATACCTCTTGTCGTTGGATGTGTCTTCATAGCGCCTATCTCAGCCATACACTTATCTACTACCTTGTACTTGTCAATCTTGTATCCAAGCCAATCAAGGCTTGTAATTTTCATCCCCTTAGTGTCAGATATTAGTACAGGGTAATGCTGTATACCTTTTGAGTATAGGTACATTTGAGTAAAGTTTAGTGCGTCATTTACGTGATTACACTTGGCATCCTCGTAGCCTGCGTTGTAAGAGTCGATGATAATCTTCATGTTGTTTGATTTTAGAACAAAGTATTGTTTGATTTTAGAACAATTGTTTGATTTTAGAACAAAAAGTTTGCTACACTCTGGCAGTAGCTTCCCACCTGTCGACCTTATCCGTTTTAACAGTTAACCCCTTTCATCCGGATGAGCAGGCCGACTATGTCTATCCCAACCCAGGTGCATGGGTACAAGGTTTATGAGATGTCGGGGCTTAATTATTTATACGCAAGATATAAACATTTTGCGGAATAACAAAATATATTTTAATAAATATCTGTCCATTGTTCTGCCATAGCTGATGCTATGCCGGGGAATGTCTTGCTTCTTAGGTTTCTCCTTTCTTCAGGTGTCTTTGCTTTAGCCAATGCATCTGCGTACCACTTGGGGTGTGACTTACCGCTTTTAAATACAGTTCTGTCTCCCTTGCCTACCATATTGGTTGGTACTAGCAATGGTAATCCTTTCAGCCAAAGGCATGTTGTCTTGGTTGCTTCATCTCCAAACATCCACGGCTGTATCACTTGGTCAGGCTTTCTAAATAGTGAACTCATTACTCCTACCGGATTCTCTATGCATACTCTATCTATAGGACTGTTGTATAGCTTCATAAAGAACTCGCTAGCATAGTACCTATCGAATGCTCTGTTAGGATATTTTGGGTGTGGTCTTCTTTCTGTTACGGGTAGGTGCTTATCTGCCGGATCGTAGTACCATTGTGCTCCACTAACAGATAGGTATGTGCAAGGAGGGAACGCAATCATCATATCCCATCCTTCATCTATAACATCAAACACATCACGCTGTATGTGCCATTCCGGATGTCCTCCGGTTTCAGGTAGTATATCACAGCTGAATGCATTGTGACCTAATCTTCTGAACTCTTTACAAACTGCTTGACTTTCTTCGCATGCTATTAATATATTCATAGTGTTGATTTTAGTATATCTAAACATAATTGTTTAGGAATTATAGATCTGTTGTAGTCTCCTTTAATACCTTGTGTACCAGTACGTGAGCCTCTTGGTGCTGACTGATGGCAGGTATCTCCATTCTTACACATCTTGCGTGGATACCACTTGTCTGAATTAGTCCATATGTCTGTTGGCTTCATCCTGGTATCTCCGTATTGGCAGTACGTAACTGTATGTCTTTTGTCAAAGAAGTCTGATACGGGGAGCTTCCTTAGCTTACCTCTTGGATTCTCTACAAAGTAGATAAGGTTTGGATTAAGCTGTTGGTAATGCTTGATAATATCTATTGTCTTTTGTACAATCTTAACTCCAAGAACAGCATTATCTGTCTTAGGTGTATTGTCTATGTTCCAATGCTTTCCTATACTTGCAACTGAAAAGTAGGTGCATGGTGGTGATGCCCATATGATATCCGGTATGAATGGGACTTTATCTGTATCAAACTGTAGTATGTCAGATACATAGTTGATATCTTTAAATGCATTTATATCAGATGAGTATACTTCAAATCCCATCTGTTCTGCTGCTGTACCTACTGACCTACTACCTGCAAACAATTCTAATATTTTCATATTTATATATTTATATTTCAACTACTATACCTTGTTGACAGCTATAGGCTTCATCATCAGCCTCATCTTTACTTGTAAATACTAATGGATAACCATTTTGATCAGTACAGATTATAGGATATTCTTTATCAAATGTTTCAATAACGATGTACATAAAGTATTAATTTAATTGTTAATAATATACAGTCCCGAACTTAGATTTGAAATTAGGAGGTCAGAAAAGAGAAGTTAACCTCCCCTCCCAAAGAGATTAACCTCCTTCCCTGACCTTAACAGTCCGTCACTTGAGTTATCAAATAGGTAGGCTGTATAGGGTTAAGAAGTTACCATCACCACTATACATTTAACAGGATACTTAGGAATCTTTTACAAGGCTAAGTATTTATATTTCCTTGTACTCAGAACTTAGAGGGGTAGACGACTACTTACTAGTCAATCCAAATAAAAAACCCACACAGGATGCAACTGTATGGGTTTAATAAAAGAGGGTTCTCTTGAATCAAACCCGAATCATATTGCATCTACAATTCGGACTGACAATACAAAACTAAGAATAGTTTTATTATCTGCCAAATATTTATACAATTAAGTCATCAATATTTATCCCCTCCTCATTAAGTAGTTCATGTATCCTATCAAATACAAGGTCTACAGCATCATATTCATCAAAGGTGTTATCCTTCATTTGTTTAGCCTCTACCTCATACTTTATGGACTTCCTTGAGTTGTGTACCAGGTTCCATATGAACATTGCCATAGATGTAGCCTTGGTGCATCTTAGGTGCTCTACCCTGTCATCAAAGTCTGCAAGATCGAATGTTAGTGTTGCTGTTGCCATGTTTTGTAGTTTATTTGTCAGCTTTATCCTGACGTAATTGATATAATTCGTTATAGTATTGTTCTGCTCTATTTTCGTTTTCTAGATCTCCACTATCAGATAGTTGCTCAACACCAAATATTACTGCATCTGTTATCTGCTCCTTCTCCCTTTGTTTAGCATCTTCAATAATATCCATTATTCCTTCATGTTGATCTTCAGGGATTAGTTGTTCTACTAACCAATCAACTGCTGTTTGTTGTGCCATAGTTTATAGTTTTTCTATTTCTGCTTTTACATTAATGTAGAACTCTTTAGAGCCATCTTCAACCTGTGTATCAGTTTCTCCATTCCAAGGAGTGACCCTAATCATCTCGTCAATGGTTATCAGTGCACACTCTTTTGCTACGTTCTTGCTAACAACCTTTGACATAAATTTTAGAACTAACCATGATGCCCTTTCTTCTGTTGTCATAATATTTGGTTTACATTGTTTACAATATTGGGGAGGCATGTCAACCTCCCCTTTAATAGCCATTATTTCTTCATCATTGAAGCCACTTCCTATCTTCATGATTACTCTACAGCTTGAGCACAGTAGTGCACCAAGTCCTCCGTTGTATTTGAATATAGCTTTCTCCATTAGTCAATCGTTATGATGTTACCGTGAGATGTCAATCCAAGGTCAAACCTACCATCTGTTACACATGCCGCATTAGAGAACTTTGTAGGACTCTTGCTATACTTTGACAGCCCTTGGTTATTAATTCCTTTCATGTCATGTATATGTCCAAACAGATGAGCCTTTGGTTTGTACATGAATATCCACTTCATTAGGGCATTATCTCCACATTGTTTAAGCTCTCCATTCAACTCCTCTGACAGGTCTCTTACGCCCTTCGCAGGCCCGTGTGTGACTAGGACATCTATATCTGTTGGCATTGTCTCCCATATCCTATTGATTGTATCCCTGGACTTCATGAATGACCATTCTCCAAACGTAGGAGTATAGGGTGAGCCAAAGATTTTAACACCATTAATGATTACACTATCGTGTTCTAAGTACACAATACCCCTATCTTCAAAGTTAACCTGCTTGAACATTCTTCTCTCTATTGACGTATCGTGATTGCCTGCTACGTATATCTTATGCTTTACAGGCACAGTCATATACCATTCAGCAAAGTCATAAACCTCGTTTAGGTTACGTCCCGGATCTTTCCAATTAGAACAGTCTCCGGAATGGATGACAACATCTATGTTATCAAATACTCTTTCGGGTAAGTCCTTGTGAAATCCATGGGTGTCGCTTAGGTGCAGAATTTTCATTTGATGATAGTTTTTATCATTTCGCAAACATTGTAATACAAATCATCAAGCGTACCGTTGTTGTGTATTACATAGTCAAAGTCCCACTTGTCAAGCTCTACCTCAGATATGTGATTGTTTACAGGCTCTAATCCATCACTATGAACCCTTACCACAAACCCGTCATAATCCTTAATAGCCTTGGCCTCATTGGAGAATCTTGTATCAGTAATAATCCAATTAGAATGTGGTATATCCCTACGTGTATCACCAATGTATCCGGAGAATGCAGTCTTTCTATACTCAGTCATAAGGGCATTGACCCATACATCGGGATGCAGGTTATTACGCAATGCATCAGTCCCTAGTTTCTGAAGGAACTCTCTAACAGTTATGAGTTGATTAAACTGTACATCAGCAAATGGTGTAATGCTATTGAGAGGGTTGGGGCTAACATTTCCCCACTCATCACCTAATAAAGCATCCTTAAACGCTCTATCCTCAAACATTTTCTCATCAATACCAGTAAGCACACTAGCTACAGCCTTTAGCTTGCCTCCCCACTTCTTAATCTCCCATCCTGACATATCATCTAGCATATACCCATAGCTATTAGGATGCTTTAGTATATCGTGGATAGTCTTGCTATCAATACCTGACATAGCATACTGCATCATTAAACCTACAGTATCCTTACCTGAATTAGCGTAACCTGAAATTCCTATAATCATAGTTGTAGTTTTTATTCGTAAATAATTTTAACATTACCTTCCTTGATTAAATTATGTTTCTTAGCACATTCAACTATACCTGCATATACTTCAGGATATGCTTTTACCCAACCCTTACATGTGTTGATACTATGTAGTAGTGTACTATGTTGCCTTAGATTTAGCATCTTATATATCTTATGCATAGTCATTGCCTCTTCTTCAACAAGCATATACCTAAACCATATCTTTTCGTATGAGTTATTAGCTCTACCCTTAGAGAAAAGTACAGACTTATCTACATTAAAGTATTCAGCTACAGCATTTGCCCACTTATCTACCCTTGGATCATCGTCTGTTACCTCTCCGCTTGCATTTCTTTTCTCTTGTATACTAAGCTCTTTACCATACTTATCATATATATACTTCTTGAAATCTAACACATCATTACTGAACGCCATCTTTTATTTTTTGATAATTGTTTAATATGTTTAAGGCATCTATATCCAGGTCTTCATTAAGCCATCCTTTGCTATCTATGAGCATCTTAATAATCATGTCGCTCATAATCTTATTCATCCTTAGATTAGCATTTCTTGATGCGTTAACTTTCCTAAAGGACTCCATGACTTTTTCTAACTTATCTTCACACTCATTCATAGTATTTGAAATTTACCATACGGATACACATCGACAACCCTTGTAGTACCTACTAAGTATTCGGTTATCCTTGTGTCTCCAAGTATGAATGACCTAATCTCCTTACTTACCTCCGGCATATCCGACCACTTAAGTACAGCTATGCATGTAACATTAGAGTATTCCTCATGCCTCATTAGGGCCTCACAGGCGTTCCGTATTGTAACTAGGGAGTAGTTCATCAGCCATAGTATTATACATGTCCTTTAATCCCCTCTCATATCCTTTACAAAAGCACAGCTTTATAAGGCTAGGGTGTATGTCCGGTAGGTTATATGTCAGTTCAAAAGATTCTTTGAACTTTAGGTACGAGTTTTCCATGCTTGCTGACATGTCTGGATTATTCATGCTGTTGATTTAAAGTGTGCAAATTAAAGACAAGGTGTGGACAAATAAAGTATATTTATCCACAACCTTGCCTATATTACGGTTAAAGTGATGGTCTATTCTTCCTATTGTCAAAGTCAGTACCTCCAAACCTACCACCGCCATGAACCATCTCATTGTCGATAGATATCTCGTGTGAGATGTCCTCCCAATCCGATGCGTCTAGGTGGTATCGCTTTGTCTCGTCAATGACTTCGCTCCAAACAAAAGACTCCATCTCAGAGCTATCCCTAATGGATATCAGCTCCTTTGCAGTTTCAAGTGCTGACTCTTTACTTTCGGATGGGATGTCATGTACTTCTTTCTCCCATGCGATTACTTTGCGATAGATTGTTACCTTCATAGTTCTACTTTTACAGTTTTAATATACCCTCTCATTGCGTTTTCTGCAGCATCCTGCTGTGTCGTATACAGGGTGCTATCCATCTTTAGCTTACCTCCAAAGGTGTAGGCATTGGCGTACATTACCTTGATAAGATTAAGATCTAACCCCGACTTGTACACCTTGTTCCTTCTACCGTCCTTGTCCCATGTGAATACTTTACCATCCACATTACCTACCCGAAGACCTAACTCTTTAACAAACACTAAATTCCTAACTTGCTTTCCGTTTTTTGTAAACATAACTATTGGTTTTATTGGTTTATAATACTGGCAATACGCCATTTGCTCCATAGAATAATACACCTCCATCATTACCTTCGTCATCACATGATAGGATACACGATGTTCCGTCATTTAGAAAGAAGGACACCGGCCTGCTGTGCCATCCCATCATTTCCATCTCTTTATCATTGAGGTATCTAACATCAACGATTGTCTTACCTAACAATACTTTCTTTGCCACGCCATTCCAATGTGCGTGTAGTTCTTTGTCGTTTCTAACTTTTGCTTCATTCATAGTTTTTATATTTCTGCGTTAAATGAACATTGTCCTGTATTGATAATGCACTCCTCTATCTGTTTGCCTAACTTATAGTCAGCATAGACACTAACCATATGAATGGGTAGTCCTGCTGCTTTAAGCATTTCATCATTGTATCCAACCTCTCTTGAAAAGAACTCATCAAACTTCTCCATCCTGTCACCTATCTTCTTCTTTATTTTGCGAAGTTCTTTTTGTACATCCTGCAAATGCTCATCATCAAAACAATACTCAATGTAGCTTCTCTCACATTCTGCTGACTTACTGAATCTTGATGGCGCATCACTTGATTGTACAGCGAACCAAAATTTACCTTCAATGTCTCCTTGGTAATAACGTCCCATAATTGTTGTTTTTATTGTTAGTGAATATTAAGGCTTTGTTATTGGCACAGTCTTGAGGTGCTCCTTGAATTTTGTGACTGCATTTTTGACATCAGTATCATGCAAGCATGACCAAAACTTTTGTCCCTCTTTTGTATCATTCCATATCATTGAATTATTGATAAAACAGCGCATATTTTCATACCTACCTGCCAAAATCTCCCAAGTGCGTTCTTTATAACTTATAGATATGTTGTAGATTGCCCTGTCTCTTATACCGAGTGGAAGCATTTTTAAGTAATCTATTCCTGATTGTCTCATTTTTCTTTTCATGTGATGACAGTTTTATTTAAATGGTATATAACTTTTGTCGTCCTTGTGGTATGCTATACAGTACTCACACATACCATCCTTCAACTCATGCTCATAGTACTCTATTGCACAATGCCAACAGTCTCTTACCTTCTCACTACCATATGACTTGCTGTATGTCTTGCCATCATAAGACCAACCATCCCAATCATTGTGTGTTGTATCCTCTTTCTTTACACTATCCCAACCACCATACCAATTACTCTTAGCAAATGTTGGCTTGGCGTATGTATTAGGGGTAAACTTGAACTCATATACCTTAGTGCATGATGACATGATAGAGTACACCATGTTGAGGCAATTCTCTACATCACTAAGGTTAATCATCTCATCATCCATGTGTGGATTGTAATACCCACAAGACATGTTAGCTACACATATACCCACACCACTCTGTGCCAGGGTATACACATCTGTCAGTCCGCCTGTCGATTCATTGTACCCATAGTTCTCAAGGATAGGGGCAATGTCATTGTAGAACTCCTCACCATATAGGTCAGTGCCAAATATGTTATAGACAAAGTCACTGTTACCCTTTCTGTCACACTGTAGTATAAACCGACAGTCATTGAAGAATGAAAGATCAGCTACACTACTGCCTACACAGCCAACCTCCTCATCTCTGAAGAAGGCTGCCTTGCAATAATCTAATGACTCCAACATTGATAGGCATATGTATATACCAACCTTGTCATCACCACCTACGCCAGTAGGGCACATGTTCTTGATGTCATATGCCATAGCGATGTTGTCATCATGTACCACCATGTAGTCCTGCGTGGGAATTATATCGTGGACAGTATCCGTATGTGATACGATACATGGATACTTTCCATCGGTACTTACACCCTTAGTTACGTAGAGGTTGCCCTCATGTAATTCTACATCGTAGCCCCGTTCAAGGCACTTGTCAAGGATGTACTCAACCATATGGTCAGTATGGTAGCTGACAGATTGAATGTTAAGAATCTCAAGGAATTGTTGATTAATCATTGTATACTTCTTTTGTTTCTACATCGCTGTAGCTGTTGATTAAATAGAATTTGTTTGTCATTTTATCACACATAGTGTCAGACTCAAGTGCCCACTTGCCATTCTCTAACTGAACACAGTCATCCGTCAGTGCATATTCACCATCATGCAACTCGACTGCATCCTCATACAGTATAGCGTCACCATTTGAGTCAAACACTACGTCATCAACGTGACACCACTCTGAAAGATGATCAACGTATGATATATGCTCAGAGCACATTTCATAATATCCATACCCACTTACATGAACAACGTCATTCTCAAGTCTCCACCCCTCGTGAGCTTCTACGCAATGGTCTGTATGTGCATACCCATCGATATACCTGCCATTGGAATTGCGGTAGTCAAGGTGTACAGCATCATCTTCATGTATCCTATCTCCGGATACTATACAAGTAACATTGTGTGATGTGTCTTCCCATGAGCCATCAGTATCACGCAGTGTACGATAGTCACCGTTGGGCTCAAAGTTGCACAGCTTACCTGTATCCTCACACAGATACCAAAGAGAATCCATGTAAGGGTAGTAGCTGTAGTCCCAATTACGAATCCTAACACTTACGTCCATGCTACCGCTTGCGGGCTGCCTATCCTTCACATCAAATTCATGATGATGACAAGACTGTGAAGACTTGTACCTCATGCCATTGCGGATGGCAAAGTCAATGAACATGGGTTGAATGTTGTCAGATGCATAGATAGTATCCATACACAGCCCTGAATTATCAGTGTTCCATATCAACGCCCTACCTACAACCCTGTGGTCATTGTCAAGACATACCGCCATGGATATCTTGTCAGGATTGTGCTTGTAGATATCAAAGAAGTCGCTGTCAGAATGCCTCATACAGCTATTCGCAAGATTACCACCTGCGTAACAACTGTATTGGTCATTGGCATAGTACAATGGTATTAGTTCGCCATTGCATACTACCATTGTGTACGCAGGATCACTACCGCCATCACCATCACCATGCACACCTACATATGATGCAACAAGGTTACTGAACTTCTCATAGTCAGTATCCTTGATGTCAAGGTGGTCTGTCAAGATTTGGGGTATAACCTTGCGTATTACCCTGGCCGGCTTGCCGTCTTGCCTACCCTCCCTACTCCACTTGCCGTCATCATTGACCTTGTGCTCCTTACCTGCCGGAAGGAAGGATACCATACCTCCCCTCATGGTTAGGTAGTTGACCTCATGGACAGTACAATTAGACTCATACTTTGTTAAGGCTCTTGCAATGTTACAGTCCAACTGTTCATGCAAGTAAGTGAGCATTGCTTGGAAACTACTGCTGTAATTCATGTTGTTGATTTTATGGTTTATAAAGAGAGTTTCTTGCGTTCACGTACCGCCCTTGGATAGCGGTTTTTATGCCATCTTAGATGAGCGTTTGTTGCGACCTTCGCCATCGTAGCGAAGAATAGAAGGTCAACGATTGCCCAACCAAGGTAGATGATGTTGGCTGCCGATAGAATCAGTAGAATAAATAAAGCCATCCCCGATAGGATGACAATAGCGTCAAGAAAGTCACGTTTGTTCATGGTGTGTGTGGTTTTGATAAGGAACTGGGCAGGGACTCGAACCCTGCCTACATCCAATCAGTTCGGGGGAGATTATATCTCAACTACAATCCCTATTTGGCACTCATTAGCCTCGGCTTCTGCTTCCTCCATGGTTTCAAATAAGAGTGGCATTCCGGATTCCATGTCAACTACAATGCTTGGATAATATGAGTCAAAGGTTTCAATTACGATATACATATGTGTGTTGATTTATATTGCAATTTAGCAATTATTAATGAATAAAAGTAATAAATACGTATATAATTTGCACAAAAAGGGCCGTCATTATAGACAGCCCCATAAAAATGGTGATTAACTTATCTTGTCTACTCATATTGATAACAGTTTTCTTGAATCCATCTGCCATCGACTAACCTTTCAATGGTATAGTCGCCATTGTGCTGTCTATTGCCTGCACTTGTGAGCCATACCCTAACATCTCCATCGTCTATCTTTAGCTCATCTCCATCCCAGGCTTGCTCAATTGTGTCAAGCTGTCTTAGTTCTTGTCTTGTGTACTCCATCTTATTTATTTTTAAAGTTTTTTACTTTGATTATCCAATCGGCTACCTCATCGGCTTTACAGTATCCCTTTACCCTGTCATACCCAAAATCATACCATACATTGTCTTTATCCAATATGGCAATCTCCACATCGAGTGATGAGTACACTATTGGCCTGTTCGTCCAATCAATTTGGTCTGAATGGTCAATAGATGGTCTGTTGTTCTCGCAATAGTTACCCGTTCCCCATTGTACGGATATAGTGAAACCATTCTCAAATGTCATTTGAAATCCTTTGTGCATTATACTACTAAACATACAACCCCCTTTCTACAGCTTGTATAGCTGTTTTAAGTTCAAATGCCTTGTAGTTTTTCCATGCTTCAGCCAACCTCTCTTTAGGATCTGTTGCTTCGGACAATTCGTACCACTTACTGATGAGCGTTTCTGTTGTGCTCTTTTTGACTGCCACCTTCTTGCCACTGTAGACAAGAGTTGATGTGTTTTTGATTCTACTTCTCATTGTGTTGTTGTTCAGATGTACTGCTGTCCACCAGTATGTGTGTGATTAAAAAATAGGCATAGGGAGGGACTCGAACCCAACCTATTGGCGACCATCCTATGCACTTTTAAAGGTTATTCACGCGTGATTAGTCATGTATGTAGCAACATCCCGTTGCCCATAGTATTTTACTCCCTACTTATTCAACAGACAACACCCACTTATAGTGTTGAATGGCTTTCGTCCAGGAGGGGTCAATTACAGCTATTTGATAGCTTCAGCGGACCAAGGGAGTTACCCCTCACCTTTCGGTCGTACCCGCTTATACACATTTACCACAATCCCTTAAAATGTGTGAAAATTACATGGATTTTCCTTGCATACGTCTACCATCACACAGCCCGAACTATGTAGATTATATGCCAACTTGGAAATACATTAGTACAGACCCATCCACATTTGTCACAGCATTGCGCTGTATGTGAACATTGGGTTAAACGTCCTTTGACCTATCAATTTTTGCCCCTATTCTACTTTTGCCATAATTGCACATTGGTTTAGGAATCAACTTCTCGCCTCTGTGGGATGCGCCACCCAATTTACTGCAAAAGCTCCCGAATAGTTACAAACATTACCCCACACAACGCGTTGCGCTGTTGCATGGCTTTTGATAGGCGAAGCATTGCGTAATCCGCCTAATATACGTTTGGCACTCAATTTCCAGGCTACATTAATGTACATACTACCCCACCCCCACTTAGGATCGCGGATGATGAGAGTTTTTTTTGTTGAAAAAACAAATGAAAAAAGGGGCGGTTATAAGCCGCCCGACCTTGTCAAGGTGTTAATATTAACTTACTTTTTAGTACGTACTATTGTTTTGTACGTGTTTTGTTGATAATATCTTTTTATCAATCCCAAAACTAACCAAGTTGAAAAGCCTTTCGCATCCGAATAGATAATTTCCTTATCGTTTCTTAATGGGATTAAATTGGATGGGATAATATCCTTAGCATTAAAATTTTTAAATGAACTTAAAAACTTACCTTCGCTTTTCAAAATTGCTGTTATGCAGGATGAAATTGAACGTAATTTTAATTTTGCATCCCTATTTTGTAGACTTTTATAGCCTTGCAATTCACGTCCGGTTACATTAGCCGACAAAAAGATTACTTTTTCAGTTTTCTTTGTTGCTGTTTTACCTTTCGTTTCTTTGCTTTTGCCTTTCGCTGTTGCTTTTGCTTTGCTGTTTTCTGTTGCTGTTAAATTGCTCATTGTTTTGATTTTAAAAATTAATGAATAAATGAAAAAAAAATATATGTAATAATATACAATTAATGTAGTAAAAAATTGAATGCCAATATTTCAAAGAACTTTCGCACAATTCAAAAGACTTGCTTTGTCGCTGTTGGGTAACATTGCGTTACATTGTCAACAGCTATTGAACCACTGAAAAACCAGTTTAACAGGTAAAAAATTTTAGGCAAAGCGATGCCATTACGTTTTCACGTTTGTTTTATTTTACCCTACTTTTAAAGAACTAAGCAAATAATTTGCTTACAGCAAAGATATACATAATATTTGATATTGTATGTATAAAAGTAAAGTATTTTCAAACTATTTACGAAAACGATTTCGCAAATTTATTTTGCTATATGGCAAATATTTTGTAATGATAGCGTTACAATTTATTATGTAATTAATACACATTAAGTAGGTATTTTTTCCTGCTAAGGAAATTAGTAAAGGATGCTAAAATGTTTAGTAGGTAGGGGAAGCGTTCTATCATGTACAAACTACACAAAGTAACTTTCCTTTCGGGAATAGTCTATTAAATTTGTAGACTTATATTAGTCTATTAACTTTGTAGACTAAGGTACTCGGTTAGAGAGATTCGTTTGTCCTGGATGATCGGGGCGGAAAAAAATATAGGGGTCCCTTACGACATTACACTTCTATTTTACAAAAAACACCCTACCCACTTTACAGATTATATACTCTGTAGGAGGTGTATAATATAATTAAGAAGAAAACCTCATAACTAACTGACAATCAATAGTAGTATTCCTTAATAGGGGGATTAAATCCTTGGATAGGTAAAAAAACACTACATTTGGGTATGACTAAAAAGCACGAAGAGTACCTTAACAGTCCGTACAAGATGAACGGTATTGTGGAGAGGATGTACACTACTAAGACAGATGAGACATTGACGGTAGACCCTGACACTGGGCAGTACTATACCATGAAGAAGGTTAGCCAGAACAAGAAGTTACTGCATGATTCATTTGTGTACACCAAACTGTTCCAAGATAGCGTACCTATTCTTATGGGCTTATCGCACTCTTCTCTTAGGATTATACTATATGCTATGAGTGTGGTTAGACCATTAAACGAATCTGTTATGTTGCATGCACCTGACGTATGTGTAGTCTGCGGTATTGCAGAGAAGACGTTCCATAATAACATTATTGAACTGTTGGATAAGAGGATACTATCAAGGAAGCTTGGCTCATCTATAGAGTTCTGGTTTGATCCAAATCTATTCTTTAATGGGAATAGGGTAAGGGTAACAGACGTAAGATTATCAAGCCTAAAAACAACCTAAATTTGGGGGATGAAATATGAGATACCCCCTGAATTCAAACAGTTTGTTGCTAATGTAAGGAGGAGGTGCAGTGCCAACAGGATAGAGCTTGTCTTATCTCCTTCAAGGAATGTGGTCATAACTGACAGCTTCTCTACAGACTGTTCGGGGTATTTTGATGATGTAAATAGAACGCTAGTGGTTGCCTGTGGCAAACCATTTGAAGAATGGATAGAGATACTCGTGCACGAGTACTCGCACATGCAGCAATGGCTCGGTGACGAAAGGTGGTCTCACTGGACTGATTGCTGCCTTGATTTATGGTCTTGGTTAGACGGTGATAAGGTGATGAACACACAACAGCTCACTAAGGTCATTGATGGCATGATTGAGCTTGAGAGGGACTGTGAGGTTAGGGCATTAGAGAATATAAGGTATTGGAAGCTACCTATAAACAAGGCAAGGTATGGCAGGAAGGCTAACCTGTACCTGTACAGCTATAAAGCAATGCCTATAATGAAGAAGTTCCCTACGGGGCTGTACGACAACGTGGATCTTATTAAGATGTGCCCTACACGTATTAAGAAAAACTATAATACGATACCCCAAGATGTGTTAGACTTAATAGTAAAAACTTACGCATAAGTTTCTTATTTTTGTTATAAATAACGTAAAAATGAAAAATTCAATGACAGGGTACGGAGCTAAGGTATCAAGTAAGGCAGCGCCAAAGAGTGCAAAGAAAGACACCAAGTTGTCGGCTAAAGACCAGTTCCTTAAGATGATTAATGCAAAGAAGAAAAAGAAGTAATTGGAAGGAAACGTATCTATATCACCCATCAACAGACAGTTCATTGCATCTCAAGGAATTATTAAAGGGTTGGGTAGTAAATTGTCAAATCGCAAAAAATCAAATAAAGAAATGAAACAACAACCGAAGCAGCAACCGAAACCTAAGCCTAAAGCTCAAAGCTATGGTGCTACAAAAGAGGATAGTGCTTTTTCAAAAAGGTCTGGTATCCCATTGTCAGATGTAATGGCGCAAGGTGGAGTTACACCTAGGTCTGTAATGAAAGAGATTGAGAAAGAAGGAGCATATACAGTTAGGATGAAACCTACTGGACTCTATAAAAAACCAGCTAAAAAGAAATAAGATGCCACAACCTAAAAAGCCAGTAGCTAAAAAATCTGTCAGTAAGGCTGCAAAGAAAAAAGGATTTCCTGACAGGAATGGAGATGGTAAAATAACGAAGATGGATATACTGATTGCAAAAGGTGTAATACCAATGAAAAAGAAATAAACAATGGTAAAGGCAAAAGGCTCATCCGATAAGGTTAAGTTAAGCTTTGGTAAAAGGAAGAAGGGTGGAGCCCAAAAGTCTTTTAATAAGCATGATAGAAAAGATAGAAAATATAGGATGAGATGAGTACTGCTGTAAAAAAAAATCCGGGATTATGGAAAAGAATAGTTGCCAATGTAAAGGCTGGCTCCAAAGGTGGAGATGCAAGCGAATGGTCTGCAAGGAAAGCTCAATTAGCGGTAGCCTTGTACAAAAAATCTGGTGGTGGATATCAAGGAAAGAAGTCAAGCTCAAATTCGTTATCGAAGTGGACGAAAGAGAAATGGACGACCTCTTCTGGGAAGCCCTCGGATGGGATGCGTCGGTATTTGCCGGAGAAGGCGTGGAAGTCGTTGAGCCCAAGCCAAAGAAAGTCAACAAACCAAGCAAAGGCACAGGGAAACCTGAAAGGCCAACAGTTCGTAAAGCAGCCAAAAAGGATAGCGGAAAAAGTAAAAGAGTTTAGATAAACATTTTATATGCCAGACCCTAAAAAAACAGAAGGAAAGAAAAAGCCAGAATCATCAACGATAAAGAAAATTGTTGGTAAGGCTGTTTCGGCTCTTGGAAGCTACACACCTGTTGGTATAGCAGTCAAGGCTGGAAGGGATAAAATAAGTAGGGTTGCTTTAGATCGTATGTCTAAAAATTTAGACCCATATAGCTATTCTAGCGAAGAGGGAAATCCTGTTGTAAGAGCTGCAAATGCCATTCTTATGAACAAGCCTGAATCTGCAAGGACTGAAACTGAGCAATTCGTAGAGAAAGGATATGGTAGAGTAGCTATGCCAGACTTCAAAGAAAGAGTAGACCTACTACAGATGCTTACTAACAAAAAGCAGAAGTATAATACTATAGAAAAATCAGAATATAAGCCAAGGACTAATGCAGAAGAAGGGGTGCAGTATCATAAATCAAAAGGTCTAGAAAAGTTAATAATAGAAAGGCTAGGTCTTAAGAATAGAAATATTAAATGGCAAAAGGATGTAGTTGATATGATAACTCCAATCGCCTTAAATAATCCAAAGACAAATAAACCGATGATTAGAAGATCTGGTGTTGTTGCAGATGTACCAGGATTGGGATCTGCTACATATGGTGTTGGGAGGGATAAAAAAGGCGTTTATTTAGATTATAAAGATGTTTGGGATTTGAATCCGAATGAGGGAGTAAATTCTGATGAAGGGAAAAGTATTGGCTCTGAAACAACTTTAGGTAGTATAAAAAATAAAATTATTAGTGGCGCTAAAAAAGTAGCAATATCTACCATCAACGCTACAGCTACTCCTCCCAAGGTTTACGGTAGGATATACTTTGACCCAAAGACAGGAAAACCTATTCAGTAAACATACCGACTATAAATAATACTTGTACCTCATAAGGTAATAATATCATTGCAGCAACCCAAGCTGCACAAGCTATATATAATTTATAGTTTTTCATTTCTTTATATAAGCTTTATAGATTAAGAAAATTGTTAAAAGAGGCCAAACTATGCAGAAGGTTATTACATTAATCTCTTCATAGGTAATCCCAATTAAATTGGACACCCAAACAAGGCTGTTCATACAGATGTTAAATATTTCATTCATACGTGTTATCTTTGAATCAAAGTTATAACCTTATTGCTAAATAGCAAAATATTTTTTTATGATAGATTATAGGGGAGAAAAGTTTAGCGGGTATAATAAGCCAAAAGACGCATCTGATGGTGTGCATAAGAAGGTGGTACTAGCCAAAGAGGGTGATAAGGTAAAGCTTATACGCTTTGGAGCAAAGGGATACTCATCTAACTACTCCCCTGAAGCTAGAGAACAATATAGGAAGAGACACGCCAAAGAAGCAAATTCTTCAAAATTATCTGCTGGTTGGTGGGCTTATCACTATCTTTGGAGTAAGAGCTCACAAGTGTACAGAAGCGGAAAGTCTTCTGGCAAGGGTGAGCGATTCAAATAAACCAAACCATATATGGAGCATCTTTACAACACAATCAAACCTGTTGGCAAAAGAGTAGTTATTGCTGTTCGTTCCGGGGAAAAGGATTCCCATAAAGTAATAAGGGATGACGGAACCGAAGTTGAGTTATTCGTAAATACTAACTACTCATGGGATGGAAAGATTTCCAACCATACACAGGGCACTCTACTAACAGATTTCAAAAACCTTAAAGCCGGAACAAATGTACTGTTCAACCACAACTCAATCACAGATGAGTACAAGCTGGATATCGAGCCCGATAACCTTACCTCAGTTTACGCCATTGACTCAAATATGTTACACTTTGGTGTAAAAGATGACCAAGTCATTTGTATAGATGGATTTATGCTAGCTGAACGTATGTACGAAGAAGAAGCTAAGTTTGGCAGTATTATACTTGCTGATAAGAAGAAGAAGGAATGCATGCTAAAGATTTTAGCAAAGCCTGAAAGCGTAACAGAGTTTGAGGTTGGAGATATTGCAATAGTCTATAAGTACTCCGACTATGAAATGACGCACAATATAGGCGGACAAAGAACTACACTTATTAGACTGAAATATACAGACTGTATAGGGAAATGGGAAAACTAGAAGACAAGATAGCTATATACGAATCCGATGGAATCGTTGGGGCTTACTACGCGCTGAATAGAAAACTAAACGAGATTACATCATTGCTAAATAACAATGACCTTTCTAAGCTTGACCTATCTGATAAGGATAATGGATCATGGGAAAGGGTAATGAAGTTGTTTAATAGCGTAGGTGATATAAACGAAGTATTGAAGAAGCTAAGAGTAGACAATCAGTTATCGGGTGATGAAGAGAAGGATAAGTCTAGGAGGAAACCCATAATAGAAGAACTGTTCAAATGAGGAAAAGAATAAAGCTTTCCGATGATAAGGAGGTTATTTACAAAGCCTACCAAGATGCTTTATCCGATTTGAGGGTAGAGAAGTTTAGGAGCAGAAAACATATTGAGGACAAGAAGGAGATACGGGAGGAGAAGAACAAGAAGATAAATACTATGTCTTATAAACACTTCCGAATGACTCAAGTCCTTTGGGGTGTAAATAAAAGGATAGAGAGGTTAAAGAAAAGGCACTCCGTTCATCAAGCTAAAGGAAGAAGGGATGGGTATAAGAAGGCTGTAGCTAGGATGGATAAGCCTAACTTCAAGACAGACAATCCTGCTAGATTTATAGGGATGCTTGGCATCCTAACAGATGCAATGGGGTTGACTATTAATGAATGCGCATTCCTTATGTGGGCAAATAGATACGACTACTTTGTAAAGTCAGATTTTGCTAGAGATATGGAAGGAACAAGTATACCATATTATTCTTGCGTAAGTAGACTAAAAGAAAAGGGGATGATTGTTAAAATGGAAGAGGCTAAAGAATACGGAAGGTTCAAGTTTTGCTTAAACGCAATAGGAAAGATGAATGCTTCTAAGGTAGATAAGTTTGTAAAGAAGATAAATTGAAGCAGACATACAACATATACGGAATAGATTACGAGTGTCCAGATACTCCATCTGTGATAGATGGTTCTCAATTCGCGAACTGCGAACAGTATTTTAGGAGGACTGAAGTCCCTGTATCATTTGAAGACCTGGAGTTTGACGAGGACGGGAATGCTGTGTATGATGACAACCATATTGACTTTATTACCAAAGAGGTTGATAAGATAAAGAACGGATACTGGTTTATGAATGACGGTGATTCTACGTACATAAACGGTCTTCACTATTTCTATTTAAACTATTGGACTCTTGAGAATGGCGAAATGCCTGACTATAGAGATGTAGATAGAAGGTATTTCTATTTCCAGGAGTATTGTGAAAATGATACGCAATGCTACGGTATTATACGAATAAAGAAACGTAGGGAAGGTGCTACATCTCAAGCTACGTGCTATTTAGTTTGGAAGGCTATAACCCAAAAGAAATCATTCTGTGGTATCATATCAAAGACTGGTAAGGATGCTTCCGATGCTTTCATATACATGGTGATGAATGGGTATAGGAACTTGCCTGTATTCCTAAAGCCGAGAGTAGAGGATGAGGATACAAAGACGGAGCTTGTATTCAGGAAAAGAAAGGATAAGAGGAAAGCTAAGGTTAGAGACAAAGGACAAATCTATGATAGCGATATCGGTCTTGAGTCTAAGATTAACTTTAAGAATACGGCTCTTAACTCATATGATTCCGGAAGGGTAAGTGCACTACTTATGGACGAGGCTGGTAAGTGGCCGAAAGAAGTAGCCGTAAACCAGTACTGGCCTATCGTTAAAAAGACTCTTACTAGGGGTGCTATCAAGGTGGGGTTCTGCCTTATACCATCAACGGCAAATGATGCAAAGAGTGGGGGTGAGCCGTACAAGATGCTGTTTGAGCAGTCTAATCAATTTAAAGACCATAGCACTGCAACAGGACTATACAGATATTTCTGCCCAGCGTATGACGGATACGAGGGTTTTATAGATAGGCATGGAAAGTCAATAATAGATACACCTACAGAAGAGCAAGCAAATTATATAAAGAAGAGATACGGATTAAAGATTGTATCCGGAGCGAAAGACTATCTGCTAAAGCAAAGACAACTGCTGTCTGATGATAAGAAGGCTCTTTCCGAAGAGATAAGGATGAACCCATTTGATGAGAATGAGGCATTCATGATTGACCAAAAGAAATGTTATTTTAACGCAGAAAAGATATACAACCAAATTGACTTCTTAAAAGAAGAAAGGATACCAATTAGGAAGGTACGTTTGATATGGAAGGATGATAAAACTGTAGATTGGGTTGATGACAAGGATGGTCCTTGGAAGGTTTATAAGTTCCCTCCAAACGGGGAGTCTAATAAAGTGCTAGAATCGGATGGGATAAAAATACCCGCAAATACGCATAAATACGTATCCGGTATTGACCCATTCAAATCATCCGTCATTTCTGGTAAGGGATCAATGGGGGCTTGCCTTGTATTTGAGAGATTGGATATTGGTGACCCAAGTAACACCTGTATGCCAATAGCGGAATATATTGACAGACCAAGGCTAAAGTCTATGTTCCACGATGAGATGCTGAAAGCTTCAATATATTGGGGATACAAAGCCTGTTACGAGAATGACGTAGGAGATGACTTTGTTGACTACTTCAGTAATAAGGGGTTCAAGGGGTATCTGATGAAGACTCCCGAGTCCGCTATAGACAAGAACCGGAAAAGGAATGTATCGAAGTTTGGGGTTACTTCCGGTGATGCATTTGCATTGGCTAGGCAGTTGGACACCTGCATAACCTACATAGAGAACCATTGTGAGAAGATAGTCTTTAGCGAACTGTTGGAGGAACTTCTTCAGTATGACCATGAGCATAGGACTATTTACGATAGAAGTGTGGCATTTATGATAAGTTTGCTTTCTGGCGTATCTTTAGAAAGCAAGAGGATAGAGAAGGCTTCAGCCTCCATTCCTATCAGGACGTTTAAACTAACAACATAATTTGTACTTTTGCTTTAGATTATGGCAAATACTAACAAGGAAATATTAAATTTCCACCTCGGAACAATTAAGTCCAAAAGGGATGAGAAGGAAGGATTGAAAGTATCCAAGTACCTTGAAAGGGCTTTTAATAGCGGATATTTTAGCAAGCGAAACAAGAAATTCGACAAGAATAGGAAGTTTGCTAGAGGCAGACAGCCTATGGCTGAGTTTCTAGATCTGCTTAACGTAGATGGTAAAGAGGCTTTTGTAAACCTTGATATGAAGGCTCCTGCCATTGCACCAAAGTTTATACAGGTAATGATTGGCGGATTTATGAAGAGGGAGGAGAAGGTTAGGGTTTCTGCCATAGATCCAATCTCAACAGATAAGAAGAAGTATGAGAGGGAGGAGGCTGAGTTTAGGATGAACTTTGGGGACGAGATAAAGGGTATTGAAGAGCAGGCTGGATTAAAACTAATTCCAGATAATGCCTATACTCCAGAAGACTATGAAGAATTGGATTTGTTCTTTGGCGGACAGTATCAGCTTCCGGAAGAGATTATGTTTGAAAAGGGCATAACTGCTGTATTGGATACAAGTGGATGGGATGTTGTAAAGAGGAAGCTGTTAGAGGATATGATTGAAGTGGGTTTAGCTTGTACAAAAGTGACTTCATCTAGAGACGGCAAGATTACAGTAAGAAGAGTAATCCCCGAAAACCTAATCTATTCATATTCCGATTACGATGATTTCAGAGATATGTCTTTTATTGGTGAAGTTATCTCAATGAAGATATCTGATCTTAGGGAGATGTATCCTAATATTGAGGAAGAGAAGTTCTTTAAGATTTCACAGAAGTCAAAGAACTATACTTCATCTGTAAAGTGGGAAGAGAAGTTTAGATACAATGTCGATAGACCTTACGATGATTTTACTGTTGACGTTTTAGACTTTGAGATTAGGACTGTTGATTCTATGATATACCAAGCCAGGATTAATAAGTTTGGTAATCTTATTGTAGAGAAGAAAGATAAAGAACCTCAGAAGGTAGGCGACAATAAAGAGATTATTAGGAAGACCATGAAGGTAAATTATCGTGGTGTATATGTGATGAATTCTGATATTATGTTGGAGTGGGGAGTTGCTAAGAACATGATTAAGCCGTCTATAGCAAAAGAGCTATCTGACGTATTCTTCAGCTACAGCCTGTACATGCACGAGAATCTTGATCTTGAGAACATGGCTATCCCCGAAAGGATGGAAACATCTATTAGGCAGATGACTCTTGCTCACCTAAAGATTCAACAGCTTGTAGCCAAGTTGAGGCCTTCTGGTTTGATTATAGATATTGATGCCCTTTCTGATATTAGTCTTGGCCAAGGTAAGAATGTTACTCCTATGGAGATACAGCAGATATACGACCAAACTGGTAATATATATTATAGAAGAAAGACTGAGGATGGTGATAATGTAAATGGAGTCCCTATTTCAGAAGCACCAAATAGCGGAAGCATTGGACAGATACAGGAATTAATTACTGTATACAACCACTACCTTACTAGACTTAGGGATGAGATTGGTGTAAATGAATATCGTGAAGGAGCTTCAGTAAATCCTAAGTTGGGACTTGGAGTTCAGCGTTCACAGGTAGAAGCATCTAATAACGCAACCGACTTTATATATGATGGGTATCTTAATCTATATAAGCAGACATCATTTAAGTCAGCTTTGTTACTATACGATTCTGTACTTTATGGAGGTAGGCAATACAGGGATTACATATCTGATAAAGAAGTTAAGGATAAGCAATTTGATGTAATCGTTGAGGTTATGCCAGATGAGGCAGAAAAACAGTTCTTGAATAGCATGATTCAGACAGCAATATCTGCAAATGCTATTGATTTTGAAGATGCATTTAAGGTAAAGAACATCAAGAATTATAAGCTTGCAGAGATGTATCTGTCTAAGGCTAAGAGGAAGAAGATGAGGGATGATATGCAGAAGGCACAACAGAACTCTGAAATGAATGCTCAGTCTCAACAGCAGTCAATTATGGCTAAGGCACAAGCTGACGCACAGACTCAGCAGGTTGAAGCTCAATCCAAGATAGCTATTACAGATGCTGAATCTAAAATGAAGAGCGACCTGTCTAGGCAGGATTTTATTCAGTTGGCACTTATGAAGTCATTTGAATTAGATAGGGAATTGCCAGATGAGATTCAAAGCATAGTAGACCAATACTTCCAAGAAAAGGAAGAACAAAAGCAAATGGCTATGCAGCAACAACAAGAGCAGATGATGCAGCAAATGCAGCAACAGGAAGCTCAAGAAGGAGCAGAAGGTCAGCAAATGCAATAATGCATATATTTGTATAAAATAAACCAACCATGTCAGAAGCACAATTCAATCCATTTGACACATCGTCATACTCAAATACTGCTGTGGAAGTCCCACAGGAGGTTGTAGTAGAAGATGTACAACTAGAAGCACAAGAAAGCCAAGAGGTACAGTCTACAGTTAGTTCAGATACTGCAGTAGAGCTTCCTCAAGAGAGCCAAACAAATGAACAATCTCAAAGCGAGCCTGTACAGTTTGAGTGGCCAAATGAGGTATCAAAAGACATTTATGAAAAGCTTGTAAATGGTAACATATCAGAATTAGCTGATATGATTTACGAGCAAAAAGTTCTTTCAAGTTTGGATACAATGAGCGAATCGGATGTTCTAAAGCTTAAAATGGCTTATGAATATCCAGACTTAACACCTCAAGAAATAGAGGAAGAGTTTAGTAGCAGGTTTGGTATTGATGATGATGCTGATACTAGCATGATGACCGATGATGAGATTGCTACTCACAATAAGAGAATTGATAAGCAGATGAAGTCTATGTCAAGGGAGATGAAGAAAGAGGTTAGAGAGGCTAGAGGATACCTTGAAGGATTAAAGCAGGATATTTCTTTTCCAGATATATTAAGTCAAGTTCAGAGTACACAGTCACAGGTATCACCCGACGATGTATTGAACAATTACTTCGCACAGCAAGAACAAGAGCAGAATCAAGTTTATGCAGAAGCCAGACAGGCTTATGTAAGTAGCTTAGATAATGGTCTAAAATCCTTTGATGGGTTCAGTGTCAATTACAAGGACGAGGATGTCCAGTTTGACGGGAAGTATAACCTAACTCCGGAAGAAAAGGTTAATCTTTCAAGCACCCTTAAAGAATTTGATTTAGAAGAGTTTTATGGTAATCGTTATTTCAAGGAAGGAAGATACGATTCAAAACAACTCGCAGAAGATGTTTATTTCTTGCAGAACAGAGACAAGGTGGTTAACTCGCTTGTGACACAGGCTGTGTCTAAAGCAAAGTCTGACCTACTTAAATCTATGAAGAATATTGATTTCAATGATTCGCCAAGGGTTGCTGCGTCTTCAAACTCGAATGACGACTATAGTTCTATGGTATCGAAATTGTATAGTTTATAATAACAAATTAAAATAAATAAAAATGCCAGTATTACAACCCGGTAATGTGATGCAAACAGGTGTTACAAGGTCATTTATGTCTGACCTTTCTATCCTGAAGCCACAGTATTACCCACAATTTATTGACAAGTATGGTTCCCAGAACTATGCTCAACTTTTGGAAGCTCTCGGAATGAAAGCTACCGTTCCTTCTAGGGAATTTTTTCACTTTGAATCTCGTGGTAAACTTCATTCAGCTGTACAGCTTGATGGTGGTGCTATCGCAGATGTTGCTGCAGGTGCAGAGGTTACTCTTGCTATCTCTAGTGCATTTGTTACAGGTGGCAGAAGCCCTCTCCGTGTAGGTGAAGTAGTTGAAAACGCTGCAACTGGAGTTCAGTACAAAATCACTGTTGTGACTTCTGCTACTGCATTTAAGATGAAGCCTTTGGATGCAACTATTGATGCAAACACTGATCTTGGTGCTACATCTACCGCACACCTGTTGTTCCGTGGTGTAACTGAAGCTGGTGAAGCTTCTACTAAGTTCAACACCCTCAGCGGTTTGACTGAGAAGAAGACTTTCTTCACAACTGAAATCCGTGAAGACTTTACCATTAGCGATCGTGCTAAGATTGAAGAACTTTACTTTGAAGTTAATGGACAGTCTTATTACACCTACAAAGGACTTGATGAAGCTGTACGCAGGTTCATGAACAATAAGGAGTTCAAGCTTATGTTTGGTAAGCCTTCAACTGATGCTCAAATTGGAAGTACTGGTACTACCGGTTTGGTTCCTCAAATTGAAGCAGGTGGTCAAACATATAGCTGGAATGCTAGTGCTAGTGGATTTACTATCGCTGACTTCCATTCTATTGCCCGTCTTGCTGACTTCAATGGTGGTGCTCAAGAGTATCATTTCTTGATGGACAGCTACCTCCGTAGCGTTGTTGACGATGCCTTGTTTACCAACTATAACAATGGAGCAATCCTTTGGGGTTCTGTTGGTGGTGCATCTGAAGTTGCAGTTAAGTACGGCTTTGATTCATTGAAGATTGATGGTATCACCTTCCACTTGAAGAAGTACCTTCCTTTCAATGCTGAAGCTGTTTACGGTGTTGCTCCTTCTACAGAGTACTACAAGAACAGCGGTATCCTCATCCCAATGAAGGATGGTCGTGATGCACAAACTGGTGACAAAGTTCCTTCTCTCCGCATTGTTTACAATGAGGTTGAGCCAGGAAAAGAAATCAAAGTTTGGGAGACTGGTGCTTTGGCTAAGACTCCAACTAACGACAAAATGGAACTTAACGTACACCACATGGCGTACTGCGGTATCCAAGTATTTGCCGCTAACCAATATATCTCTGTTAAATCCTAATTTAGATATAGCGAAATTGAGACCCCTCCTAGTGAGGGGTTTCTTTTTTTATGTATATTTGTCTTAATCAAAATCTTAAACCATGGCTAAAAGCACGAAAAAAACAATTGACGAAAATGGCAATCTCGTAGACGTAGTGTCGCAACAAGAAGAGAATGAACTTGTATCAGACATCGTAATAGAATTACCAAAGAAAAAGAAAGAGCCTAAAGAATACGTATTCCAACTTACAGCTAAGTTTTACTCAAATAGTGTATACAGTCAGTACCCAGAGAATTACCTTCTCAAGAATACAGACATTATATACGATGAGAACACGGGTACAGAAAGGAATATCCGATATCTTGAGGGCGTTAGTACTATATGGGAGGAGGAGCAAAACCACCTTTCTGAAGGGAAAAAGAATCAAAGACCAGATATTAGATTCGTAAAGGGATTTCTTAGGGTTCCGTCAAATAAGCCTTCATTGATTCAGTTTCTTACTAAAAGCAATATGTTTGACAAAAAAACAAACAGAATGGCTGGGTCTAGGTCAATCTATACAATGTTGGACTTTGAAGCTCAAGAAGAGAAGGAGATTGTAAAAACAGAAAGGAGAATGGAGGCAATGAAGATTGCTATGGACTCTCCTGACGAGATTATGATTCCTCATGCTAAATACCTTGGAGTTAAGTTTGTAAACTCTTACGGAGTAGAAAGATCAACTAGGGCTATTAAAATGGACTATATTGGAGTAGCTGATAAGAATCCAGAGACTTTCATTAAGACATATAACAACCCTTTGGTAAAGGTACAATACTTGGTTTCCAAGGCGATTCAGACTAATATTATTGACATTAGCTCAATGAGGGGTCAAGCATCTTGGGGAGATACAAAGAAGTTTATTGCGCAAATCCCTGATAGCAAGGATGCTTTAACCTTCCTGTCTGAGTATAGTTTGACTGAAAAAGGAAAGGATTTCTACGCCCAACTAAAGACATTGGGTGAGTAACATAGCTTCGTGTTAATTATGGTTTGATTGGTTCTCCCGGTAGGTCTCTACTGGGAGATTTTGTTTTATATTTGCATTATGAACATTAACGAGGTATACAAACTAGTATCCTACTTGGTAGATAAGTATCAGGGGACATACTTGTCTCCAGAGGATTTTAACATGGTTATTAATATGGCTCAAAACCAATACATGTCATTTATAACAGATGATACTGGTAGTCAAAATAACAATCCAAAGAACCCGGTAGGTATGTCAACATCTGCTATTATCGCAGATACTCTGTCTACATTTCTTACTGAATCAACACTAACGATAACATCGCAACTAGCAACAAAGCCTGCAGATTTGTATAAGACAGTAGCTATTAGAACAACAGACGACAACTATGCCGCTAGATTCGTGGCAGAGGATAGGATAGCATCATATATAGGAAATGCGATAGATGCACCAACTGTTACAGAGCCAATATATTATGAACTCGGTTCCACTTATAAATTCTACCCGTCTGCATTAACAACGGCTAAAATAACATACATAAAAACTCCACAGGTATTAAAGTGGGCGTATACTGGCGCATTGGTTTATGATCCGGCTACAAGTATACCTGCATCTAATGCAAACCTTGAGTGGGGAGATGGTGACATTTATGAGATTGTATACAGGGGTATTGGAATTATAGGAATAAACCTGAAGGATGGTGAACTAATGAGGGCTTCTCAAACTATTAAAAACGACGGGCTATGACAAGAAAGGTACTAATAGAGCAAATCAGAAGGCTGTATTATGGAGGAATCCCCGGAGATGACGCTAACTTTACAGAGAATGAGGCAAATTTATACATAAATCAAGCTATAGCATATGTTGCTAAAGTAAACTACACAGATGCTATAAAGCTAGATGGGGTTGAAACAGTTAGTGATGCATTCTATGCCACATTTAAGAATCTTGCACTTACGTTAGATTCAGATACAGGATATTGGTATGCTACCCTGCCCCATCCTCCGCTTGGATTATCTAGGGGTTATGGAATATCTACTGTTACGTTTCCTGTAAGCACAGGATTAGCCAAAGCTCCAGTTGCTATTTCTCCAAGAGAGATAGACCTTATAGACAACTTGAAGAAGCCTCCAAGTAAAATATTTTTTTGGGCAGAAGGTGGAAAGCTATATTTTAAGAGCCCTTACTATAATCTTAATGGGAAGACACCAATCGTAAGAATGGTTAGTGCAGAAAGTACAGATCTTACAGCTGAGGTTAATGTTCCAGGAGAGCATATATCAGAAATGATTAACTGGATACTAAACCAACTGAAAGTGAGAAAGGGGATGCCAGAGGATACTACAAATGACGGATTAGATAAAGCATAATTATGGCAAAAGATACAGCTCAATGGATTGAATTAGCAGAGGTAATATACCAGTATATTGACCAAGCTAAACTTACTAGCGCAGAGTATAGAAGGCTATGGCCTATTGGTGTAAGAGGAGTAGAAGAGGTGGGATACGATGTCCATATGGAGCCAAAAACAGAGAAGCTTATAGTTAATGCTAATAAGACTGTTACTCTTCCTACTAACTATATAGGATTCTCTAAGGTAGGGGTATTGAACGCAAAAGGTGAAGTAGCTACTCTTAGAAGAAATAGCAACCTTACCGAGTATAAGATTGACCAAACAGATAGGCTGTCAAACAATACAGACAATAGCGTAGGTAATACATATAGGCTTCAAGACCTTGCTTACGTAAACTATTTTGACGGGGCAAGATATGCTAATATATTTGGCGCAGGAGCTGCTCTTAATAGTCAAGGTCAATTTGATATATCTGAAACAGAAGGATTAATATATCTCGACAATGATTTTAATTACACATATGTAATTTTAGAATATTTCTCTTCTCCATCAGACGATGTAAACTTCAAGATACCTATTCAAGTTAGAGATGCTATATTATCGTATATAGCTTGGAGAGATATTGAGTACTTACCAGCTGGAAGAAGGTCAACAATGGGTGACAAGCAGATGAGGCGTAAAGAGTACTATAATCAAAAAAGGCTTGCAAAGATGAGGGTTAACCCTGTGACTCCGTGGGACGCAAATGAGCAGATAAGGTTGAGTCAAAAACTTGTAGCAAAATCATAATATGAAGACAGAAAGAAAACAGATAGCAGGGGTGATGAATCTTGATGACTCTAATGATGTTTTGCCAAGCGGTCATCATAAGGAGGCTAAGAACATAGTATTTAGAGGAAGTCAAGGTAGTCTTTCTGCTCAAAATATCTTGGGTAATAGGAATATCGCAACATCTCTACCTGCCGGAACAAATAGCTGTATAGGGTCGCATTATGACTCACAGAAACAGAGACTGTTTTACTTTAACTTTAACTCAAATGGTAACCATGGTATATACATATATAATACTATACCAAAGACTATACAGGCTTTATTTATAAACAATACCCATAGCACTACAGATGTTTTAGAATTCAATAGAAACAATCCAATTACATCTATAAACATCATGTACAATGATGCATATAAGCCTTCATTGGACCTTGATGGAGATGTTCTTTATTGGATTGATTCACTTGGGCGACCATCAAAAATAAACATAGATAGGAAGCTAGCTGGAGTGTATGCCTCATACAAAAGATCTTATTTAGATGTAGCTAAGGCTCCTCCATCAATGCCAGTAAAGTCAGCTTATGAGTACGACAACAACGTAACCAACAACAACCTTAGAAACTCACTATTTCAGTTTATATATAGGTGGGTTTACGACGATGGAGAAAAGTCTGTGTGGAGTACTGGTAGCATGGTTCCTTTACCTTGGCTTCCATTCAATGAAGCACTATCTAGGTTTCCTAACAGTAACTCTAGAATCAACATTTTCATGTCTACTGGAGATGAAACAGTAAAAAAGATAGAACTAGCAGTTAGGAAGTGTGCAGATGGAGTGACATCTGATTATGAATTAATTACATCTTTAAATAAGAAGGATACTAGTTTATCAATATCTAACAATAACGTGTATAGTTATTTGTTTTACAATAATTCATCTTTAATACCAATAGACAAGGCAGAGCAAATATCACTATTTGACTATGTGCCACAGAAAGCAAATGCGCAAGAATTGTTAAATGGTAGCACTATTATTTATGGTGGCATAACAGAGGGGTACGATAATGTCAGTAATGTAAATGCTACCATTTCATCTCCATATACTACTCCAGATTCTATTGAAGTTCCTGGAGTTTTATTCTTTGCGCAACAGAATGGAGTAAGTAGCTATGGAGGGACAAACTCAATTGACGTATTCCTTACGGGCATGGGGGCAAACGATGCAGGAACAAATGTTCCTGTTTCTATTCCAGCAGCAGGGTATGGAGATTATTATGTAAAACTTAGAAATTCAGCAGGAACTTTATTTACAATATTTTACGATTCGACAACATCAGACAGTATTAATCAAATACTTATTGGCCTAGAGGCAAGTGCTACGTCGCAAGGTTTTTCTGCATTAATTACAGGCAATAAGCTTAATATTTTTGATGCAACTGCGCTGAATTTAGAATCGGCATATATGATAAATAGTTTGTCTGCTGCACCTTTTGCAACAAATAGGCAAGACAATGCTTTGTATGTGCATCAAGGAAACTCAAATTATAGGTATGGTATTGCATATTATGATGAGAAGGGAAGAACAAATGGTGTTGTAACTTCAGAAGGATTGAAGATAACTACCCCAAAATGGACAGGAAGTACACTATACCCATTCGTTCAAATATCTATATCACATCAGCCTCCAATTTGGTCAACATACTATAATATTGTAAGGACTGATAACCTTACGTATGATAAAAATATATTTTGGGTATCAAACCGTGCATTCACTAAGCTAACAACAAGGGCAACATCATCAACCGATTTCTCTATATCTTATATAGGTATAGATAACATGATACAATACAACGAAGACATTCAGTCTACTTCAGGGTATATTGGATACGACTTTGCTCCAGGGGATAGGATAAGGTTTACGGAAAGAGTTAATGCAAATGGTTCTACTATTGGACTAAACGACAACTTAGACTTTGAAATAATAGGAGTTGAGTCAAATCCAAACGTGAATGGATATGTTGCTAAAGGAACTTATATAAAGATAAAATATCCAGCTACATCCTTATATGCAAGCTTTCAACTGTTAGAACCGGATCCTGTTGTATACGCAGGCACTGCTACACTTGTTGAGGATTTCCAGAACTATAAGATACAGATTTATAGCTACAAGAAGCCATCATCCAGTATTGATGTTTACTATGAGATAGGACAGCAGTATGCGGTATCTCAGCCGGGGACAGTAAACAGGTATCATGTAGGGCAAAGCCAGTCACAGACAGCGTCTGTTCCAGCGTTAGTATATCTTACAAGCGGAGACGAGTTCTTTAGGTATAGGAATATTCCTGTTGGAGCAAATTATACCTTTACCGCTGGGCAGTATGGTCAAGGTGATAGCTTTGGGGCGTTTGCTGGAAGATATAGAAACATAAATGTAAATATATTTGCTACGGACAATACTACTAAGACGATATCTAACTCTATATATGAAATAAAGTCTCAAGTACTTGGAGGTAGTACAACAAGTTTGCTTGCTATTGAATATCCTAATTATACAACTCCAGACTGTCTATACAGAAATAAAAGCGGAGTAAATCAAACTGTAAGAGTTAAGGGAACTATTCCTATTTCTTCTATAACATCAAATGCGAATTACGTCGCCATACACGCAAAGGTTGTTTTAAATGGAACTACTGCAGCAATATATCCTGTTCTAAAAAGAGTTCCTGTAACAGAATCTAATAGGCAGTATGAATTTGAATTTGATGCTAAAATACCTGTTGCTGCTGCTGCCAAATTATTTTTAATGACAGAGACGCATGATGATACTGGATTTAAGATTAATGTTGGCGCTTTTGAATTACAGCTTGATGTGGTAAATAATACACAAATAGCAATAATAGAGAAAAGTTTTAGTGATATAAATAAGATTGAAATAAATGCAAAGTCAAGACCTCTTGTGTTTGATGAAAATGCTAAACAATCTTATTATCCTACATTGGTCAGGTTTGGGCTACAGAAAGAAGCAGGAACAGATGTAAATAACTCAAACAGGTTTAGCTCAACAAACATGGATGAGTATGACAGGAGCAAGGGAGATATTATGAGATTTAAGGTTAGGGGAAGTAAGATGAAGGTATTCCAAAAGAGAGCCTGTGGTGTAGTTGGAGTTCTTGAGAACATGATGTTTAATGCTGACGGAAGTAGTAACTTGATCCAAACAAGCAAACTGTTGAACCAAATCAACTACTACCAAGGTGAATATGGTATTGGTAATCTATCCACAAGTTTAACATCATCTGCTCGTGCAGACTATTTCGTAGACCCAATAAGAGGGTATCAACTAAGGTTAAGCGAGGACGGATTAACCCCAATATCTAGTATTTATAAAGCACAGTTTTATATAACAGATCTTGCTAATAAGTATATAAATAATATTGCAGGTACGCTTGGTGGATATGCTAAAGTACTTAGTGTATATGATTACTACGAAGAGGAATGTATCACGGTATTCCAAGGGTTTTCAGGACAGGCTAATACTACTCTTGGGTTTAATGAACTCAGAAACAGCTATACTTCATTCTATGACTACGCACCAGAGTGGATAACTTCTACAGAAGGTTCTCTTGTGTCATTTAAGAACGGACAGCTGTATGTGCACGATAGTACAACATATTGCAACTTCTACGGGACTCAGTACAAACCATCTATTAAACTGGTTTTCAATGAGATGCAAAATATAAAGAAGCGATACAACACCATTAGCATGCTTTGTAACAAGAAGTGGATACCGGATACAAACGGGGATATAACTACTAACCTTGGTCAAAGCTCTAGTTTGCAGGATGCTGACTTCTTGTATAAAGACGACAAGCTTCATGCAGCCTTCAAAAGGGATGCAAGTAGTACAGGTGGGCTGTATAATGGTAATGTGCTGAAGGGTAACTGGACACAGATAAACCTAAAGCCTGTTAATGGAAATGAATTCGTAAATTTGTTTTATATAGAACTAGGAATTTTAGAACCCTTTTATAATAGATAATTATGGCAATGTTTAAAAGAAATGTAGACAAAAGAGGACCAACAATAAATCAAGGACTTAGGCAGCAAATTAGAGGCTTGGAGAGGCAAGAGATAGCACCTGAGATTACTCAGGCAAATCAAGAGGCTCAAATGATGAAGAATAGGGGGATGTCATCCTCTGCTCTTGGATTATTTAAGCAGCAGTCGGATAGGGCACAAGCTTCTGCAATGTCTCAACTTGGCGGGAGAAGGTCTGGCCTAGCTGGTATTGGAGCTATAGTACAGGGAGGTCAAGATGCTGGACTGAAACTAGCTAATATTGAAGATGAGGCAAGACAACAAAATATGATGACTGCTAGGTCTTCTGCCGCTAATCTCGGACAGCAGAAAATGGCACTTCAAAAGTATAAGCAAGAGGGTTTGTTTAACTATTATATGGGAAAGAAACAAGCTAGACAAGCTCAATGGAATAGCTTACTTAATGCAGGCGTAATGCTTGGGTCAGCAGCAATTGGTGCTAGTAAGCAAGCCGCTAAAACAATAGCTACTAGTGGTGCTTCTTAAAGCAATTTAATATTATAAAAAGTTAATATATAATCATAATATAAATTATGGCATACGAATATAAATTATCGCCAATCGACATAACTGGAGCAATTAAAGCTGTTCAAGATAATGCATTTAGGCAAGAACAGCTTAGGTTGAAGTATGAGGAATCAATGAATAAAGCCATAGATGACCAGCAGAAGCTTTATAGCGGCAAAGTAAGAAAACAGGATGTTGCTGAGTTTGATGGTAAGTTTGCTGCATATGCTGAAGCTCAAAAGAGATATCAATCATTAAATAGAAGGGGTGGAAGAGGGAGTGACTTAACAGTTGCAAAGGTTTTATCTGATGAAGCAAGGGCAGATATGATGTCTTATATAGGAGAATCTACTAGCCTTGGACAGACGCAAATAGCTATTGGAAAAATGTTTAAAGACCCGACAAAGGTTCTTAATACAAGCAAATATACAGAGGTATATACTGACTTTGGAATGAGTGTAGGCGAGCTTAAGCAAAAATATGGGGACCTTAGTAAGATACCTACAAACTTTGAGTATGAAAAGGAAGACTTTAGTAATGATGACTTAAAGGATTTGTCAGGTGTAATCAAATCAATTAATCCAGTAAGCGCTCAAAGTAGTCTCAGCAGACCTATACCTGTAATTGACCCAAATACAGGTCAGCAAAAGCTATCCAAGAAAAGTATTACTTTAATGGGGAAAAGTATGACTGTAGATGTCCCCATAAACTTAATAAAAGCTGGCGCAGACCCAATTACAACACTAAATGCTGTTATAACATCTTCCAAAATTCAAAAGAATGATGACTATATGAAGGTCTTAAAAAGAGACCTTTATAAAAGCGCGGAAGACCCATCAAATCCACAGGTTCAAAAAGAAGCTCAAGATGCGATTAAAAGGACTATGGAGATATACGGTATAACAGATAAGGCTAATGTCACTCCATATCATCTATTTGCATCAAATTATGTTGACCAAGCTAGGATGGGTGATGTAGAGATTGAGGATTGGAATAAATTAGGAGACATTGCAGGAATGTTCCAAAAAGCAAATGGAATAAAGCTAAAGGATGCACAGCTCTTGAAGTTGAAAAAGGAAATAAATGAGGTAAAATCTGGCGATGGAATGAAAACGCTTAACCAGCTTTTAACTATTTTCACAAAGGCTGCAGCAACGGGGTTAACAAATGTTGACGAGTGGGCGACTCAATTTGAAACCCTATTCAAGCAGCAAGGCTACCCTATGACTAAAGAGACCATTTTAAAAGCAGGCGAAGGGACATTCCAGCAGAAGCAACAATTAATCAATCTGCTGTTCCCTGGAGTACCAAAGCCTGCTAATCAGAGATAATAAATACGGCTATATATCTTAACTTTGGGGCATGTCATTAAGCAAGAAACCAACAGATGATAAAAAGCCCATTTCAAGCTCAAAGCTTGTTGGGTTGCTCACTCCGGGTAAGAAACCTTCTATAGAAGCAAAGACTCCTACACTACAGAATATTAGCGTAACAGGAAAGAGGGTAGAAGCTCCAAAGGATATACCTATCGCAAGAAAATCAAGCACACAAGTAATTAAGTCTGTAAAGCCTGCTGAATACGAGCAGGTAGATAGAACAAGGTCATTAGCTATGGATAATACCGTAAAGGCTATGGCTGAAGTTGATGGATATGCTCCACCACAGAAGGGTACAAGTTTATACAATAACTACAAACAACAGATTGACTTTGTAAACTCAACAGGGGAGAAGCTTTCTATACAGAAAGACGAAGAGGGCAATCCTATGTATGGTAGGCAAAAGGACTTTTGGGAGTCAGCGTCAACAGCTATATCGGCATTTAGGGAAAGCGTGGCATCTGGTAAAACATACAAGGATTCCGATGATGAAACAAATAGAAGATATTTAGAGAACAAAAGATATGCAACTACAAGAAGACCTGGGATACCACAGTTTGAGAATGTAGCAGGAGCTACTGCAGGAGGGTTATTTGATCCTATTGTTGAAAGCGTAGTGATTGGCTTACCAACAGCTGCGGCAACAATTTTCGGTGTACCGGGAGCTGCACAGGCTGGTGCAGCGTTAACAGCAGGTACTGTTGGATTTGACATGGCTATGTCTAAGTACGGATCATCCCTTGAAGAAAACTATTTCTTAGCAAGGGAGCAGGGAATTGGGAAAGAAGAGGCGTATGAAAAAGCAAAGACTGTAGCAGCAAAAGCAGCAGGCGTAGAGGGTCTTGTTCAGGTAGCATTTGCAGGAATGGGTGGACTTGGACAAGCATCAAAAGGGTTGATGGGTGGAGTAGTAGCTCCAGCTGTAAAGGGTACAATGAAAGAACCAAGTAAGGAAGCATTAAAGACTTTTGCTAGAGGATTTGGAGAGAACATGAGGCATGCACTTGGGATAGGTGCAATTGTAGGTTTTGGTCAAGCTGTTGTGGATAACGCATCAGAGCAAGAGGGTATACATATAGAAGGAAAAGAAGAGAGAGCTATAGAAGGTGGTGGTCATATGGTTGCCATGGACTTGGCTATTAAGATGATTACTCGTGCTCCTGGTACAATATCAAAAAGTGCTAAGTCATTTGCTAAAGGTCTTTTAGCTTCTGACGAGAAGATGACAGCTGATTTTATTTCTCAGATGGAAGCTATAGGTCAGTATGAGCAAGGCACTAAGAAGGAAGTGATGAAAGAGGTTAAGAGTTTTAGCCAAGCGTCTAAGAAGACTCCTGACTTTATGGGCGATGGTGTTAAAAAAGGAATTGCTGCAGGTCTTATTGAAAAAAGAACAAAGCTAGAGGCTGAATTAAATAAGTTAGACCCAGTATTCAGAGACGAGAAACAGCTTGAGATAGATGATATTAATTCTAGACTAAAACAACTATCATCTACGAATAAGCCATTTAGCGTAGAAATAGAACTAGAAACTAAACCACAAGAAAATGCCACTACAGAAAGCACAGGGAAAGTCCAAGAAGTCACAACAGAAGGCGGTGTCGGTCAATATCAGAGAACTAATCAAGGCAAACAAGGAGAAACCACAGGGGAAACAACGACCGCTAAAACAGATACTGGCGATAGCACTCTCCCAGTCTCGAAAGAAGTAAAAAAAGTTGATGTTGATTTTAGCGTAAATGAAGAGACCGGGAATCCATCAAAGGGTTTACAAGCGATAAATATTGATGGTAAACCGATGGGGGACTATCAATTACTTAGCAAAAATGGTAAAACATTTTTAAATCAAGTAATAATATATAATGAAAATCTTCGCAATAAGGGGTATGGACTAGATTCATATAAGGCAATTATAGACAAGTTGAATGGATTAAATAAAAAGCTTTTTTCAACTAATTATAGTGAAACAGGAACATCAATATCTCCAGAAGCGTTATCTGTATGGTCGAGATTAGAGAGGGATGGGTACGCTAAAAAAATAGGAGAAATAGAAGGTTCGGTAAAAGATAGGAAAACAGGTGTTGATGAAGTAAGAAAAATACCTATTTACGAGTCAGTAAATCCATCAGAAACTTCTGTTGAGACACAACAGGTTAAGCTTTCCGATAAGATTAGGAAGTTTAAAGTTGACCAATCTGTACTGACGGGAGGTGATAAAGGTGCTATGCAATCCAATATTGCAGGTCTACCAATAGGGATATACAACGCATCCGTTGAGGCTATTGCACTTACAGTTGAGGCAGGTGAAACTATAGCTGCTGCAATAGAGAAACAGATAGAATCTCTAAAAAAAGGTGGTAGGGCTTTTGATGAAGATAAGTTCAGAAAGAGTATCATGCTTATTGATAAGGCTAATAGTAATAAAGGCAGGATGGCTGCTGAAGCAGAGATGCAAGGTATTAAATCTGCTGATTATACAGAACTGCAAAGATTTGCACTTGAGAAGTATAACGAAAGCGAAGTCTTCAGGGATCCGGCAGAATTAGGTAAAAGGCTTAGAACTGAATTGGATAAAAAGATGGATACATCTAAGATATCTGATGATGTATTTGAGATGATTGGATATGATGCTATCGTAAACGAGAAGGAATCTCCATTCATGCCGAGTGGGCAAAAGCGTGCAGCTGTACCCATGTCTGAGTTTAGAGCAGAACAGATACTTACAAATCCAAAGGAAGTATTTAAAGCTATATATACAGCTGCTACTACACAGGCTAAGGCTACAGAAGAAAGGCTAAAGATAGCATCAGAATCAATATCTGACGCAATATTCAATGAGAAAGGAGAGAGAGTAAATCCAACGGTTATAGCAAAAGCTATAAAGATGTTCGTTACATCTAAGATGGATACTGAAACAGCTGCCATAGAACTTGCTGCAAACATAAAAGAGATTAAAAGACTATCTGTAAACAACAGGAAGTTTGGTGAAGTAAGGGCAAAGATTAGGGACATCAAGAGTGCATCAAAGAATAAAGGATTCTCAACAATAGCCACTAGACAGACTACTGCAGATGTAGACTTCATGGCTCCTTCAAAAGTCAAGGACTACGATGTTGATGCAGATGGTAAGATGATTGAATTGGATACCGATAGTAGGTTTAATGAATACATTGAATTGCTTGAGGACTATAGGAAGTCAATAAGCGGAGAAATACCTAATGCAGATAAAGCAAGGCTTAAACTTATAGACTTTGTCAATGACCAAAGGGATAAGTATGACGCAATGCAGGTTAGAAAGAGAGAGCTTAAAAGAGCTCAATACGAAGCTAACTATGATAAAAAATTAAGCAAAGGAGAAATAGGTCTTGATGAAAACGGAAATCCTGTTGTGTCTAAGAGTGAATACGTTGATGCGTTAATAGACCCTAAAAAAGAAGTAAGTGATGAAGTAAATGATTTAGTATTATCTGATGATACTGACATTGAGGTAATGAGGGAGATGACGGATGTTCGTCAAAAGATGCTTAAGGAAGCTATTGATAACAATGAGATAGATGCTGACATTGTAGATGACGCTAAACTAATTATTGGTATTGACCCTAAGAAAATATCCAATAAGAACATACAGCTATTTAACAATATCATAGAGGATATAGTAAATGGAGAAGCGCCTTCTAGGATGGGAGAAATAGTTTCTGACATAGCAGCGTTTAATAATAAGTTTGAACTAATAGAGGGTGAAACTAATATTAGGGATATGGCTAAATATCAGAAGGCTGGTGTGTTTACCAATCTTGGAAGGCTTTTTGGAGCTAAACCTGGGGTAGGAGCTTATGCCGACCTAGGACTATCTAACCTATTTAGGTTGGTAACATCTAATAAAAACGGTGCAGCTGCAATCAGAAAGGTAATATGGGCTCCATTTGACAAGCAGAATCTTATGGTTAATAATATGTCTAAAGAGTTTGCACAAAACTTATCTGATGTATTTACTAAGAAAAGTATAGAGACTGTTGTAAATGGTGTTAAAAAGAAAATATCATTCCTTTCTAATCCTCTTACATCTGTAAACAGTTATAGAATTGGAATAGCTAGCACACTCACACAGTTTGAAGATTTGGGAAGGCAAATACAGACGATAGCAGATGCTACTAAGGCATTATCTGAGAAGTCATATCAAAATGGCAAAAGGGTTAAAGACTATTTAGATAATACGATAATTGCCATGCAGGAACTTGGTATAATCAAGGGGTTTACTGCTGATGAAAATGGAGTGATAACAGACATTGATGTCAATGATGCTATTACTATAAATCAAATTAACTCAAGGCTAAATGATAGAGAAACATACGCTATCTCTATGATGAAATCTAAGTTTAAAGATATTGCTCCGGACCTTGATAATACAATGAGGCAATATTACGGAACAGCTTTAGATATGAGTAACGAAAACTATATCCCTCTTTCACCAAGATTATTTGGAGAAGCTAAGGAGGAGTTGGTTGTAGGAGTTATTAACAATAAAATACCGTCTCATTTAAGCGTAATGAGATCTAATACTACAAAGGCTAGGCAGAATAATCTAACTAATGTAGTTAAAAAGAATGGTATGGATGCGTTACTGTATTATGATTTTGATATATTTAGTAATGTTCCAAAAAGATATCATGAATCAGCGAATACTGCATACACAACAGCTCCAGTTGCAGCACTTAGAAAAACAATAAATAGTAAAGAATTTATTGAGTTTATATCGGGTAAATACAATCAAAAAGAGACTGAGTATATTGACAACAAAAGATACTTTAGAAGTCAGATATCTGATATTATTAATATGGAGAGAGAACCATTTGTTCTTACAAAAGAAATGGAGTCTCAGAGGAATAGGGTTTCTAGATTCTTTATGGGCAGAATGTTGAACTCTGTTGATGCTGCTGTAAAACAATACGCACCATCAATACCATTAATGCTAATGCATGGAGGAATTGAACCGCTATCTATATCTTATAACATATTAGCTGGCAAAAGACTTACAAATCCAAAGATGGCTGGAATGCTAAAAGAATTCTATAAACAAACATCTAAGTCTAACAGAGCTACAGCAAGTATAGAAGCGTTTCAGCAAAAGGTAAAAAGCATTGATAATAACGTACTAGTAAGAAAGGGTTTAAATGCTTACGATTGGCTTGAAGGAGTTTCTGCTCTTTCACTAAGTTTGGGAGATGATGCAACAACCATGCAATCGCTATTGGTTGGATACATAAAAGGATTAAAGGTAACTGGAAAAATTAAAAACTATTCAGAGTTCAACTTAGAAACAGAACTCAGAAATGGATTAGACCCTACCGCACTTTCTCATGCAGAACAGTTCCTTTCATTTATAAACAATGAATCAACTTCAGCTAAGAAGGGTAAAGTGTTTAGAGAAAGCAATGCGCTGTACATGAGAATGCTTCAATCGTTCTCTCACAATCAAAATGTTAATGCATTAATTGATTTGGGCATTTTGCAAGACTCATTCTCTGGCAAAACATCTTCAGATGATGCGAAAGAAGCTGCACTTGGTCTAGGGATGTATCTTACAAATATTGCTGCATACGGAACCGTTCTATATGGTTTAGGTTACACAAATTATAAGATATCAAAAAAGGCACTTGAGTATTCCGGAGTAAAACTTCATAAGAATGAAGAAGAACAAAAGAAGAACTTTAAGAGAGATGCTACTAGGATAACAATAGGAAACTCTGTTGATGCAATAGCTGGTCGTACTCCATTACCAGTAGCAACTATGTTTAAGTTTGCAATAGGTGCTGGATATGATGCGTACAAGAATTCTGTAGCAGAACAAGAAAAGGTAATGGGAAAAGACTTAACCGGAACAATATACGATGATAACTTTGAGCCGGTTCTCATGAATCAGTATGGTGGCATGACTGGTTCTTTTATGCGTGACTTAGAGACAATATACGGGATTGGCAAAGAACTAAAAACTGGAGAAGACACTAAAGAGAGATATGGCGATCTTATACCTGACCAAAAGAACGCAATGTATAATGCCGAAATGATGAAAAGAATGTCTCTTATACTTCCATTTAAGAGCTTTTCTAAGGCTGCAAACTCTACTCAAAAGGTCATAAAAGACCACCAGATAAAGCAGATAGATGTAGATGCTGATATGTATATAATGTCTTCTCTTGCATCTGTAGATATGAATCTAGCCTTGAGCAAATATGGCAAAGAACAGATTGATGAAGCATTAGCATATGTGGATTATAAGAAGAAAACAGATAAAGATTTTATAAACTACTTTACTAAAAGGGTAGCCGACCACGCATATAATGTAGTTAGACAAGATAGGATAGGAAAGTCTTCATCAAAGACATTTGGGGAAGAGACATCTAAAATCCTTAAAAACATATCTACTAAAAATGGTAATGAGATAATAAGGATAATGAACAACAGGTATGCTGGAAAGGATGCTAGGAATAACGACGAGGTTAAGTTTATGCTAATGAATGGGGTAATAACACCTACAGAATATGCTGTATCTATTGCTTATGACGCAAAGGGAGAGCTTAGGGCAGATGTGTCCGATGAGAAAATTACCGCAGAGGTCATGAAAAGGCATATAGATGGCATGTACCTAAGTAATGCAGCAGATGTCCCAAAGAATGGCAATTACCCCAAGATTGACGGCAATAACATATTCCAGATATACCAAGAGTTCTCATCAAAGAGATATCAAGAAAGGGAGAGGAAGAAATAGAGGGTTTTTGGGTATATTTGTAGAAATAAACTACTATGCCTTTCTTATCAGCATTCACGGTAACACAGGGAGCAGACTGCACATCATTTACTGTCAATGATACCACCGACTATACCGTAGAAGGAACAGGTACATTCACAAGCAGGAAGCTATCAATTCAGAAGTCTGATGGGTCTTTCCTGACAATAGGCGCAACTACATATAATCAGTATGTATGGCCATTTGCATCAGGGAATAGCCTAACCTTTACCGGTTTAGACCAGTACAATAAGCCTTACATAGACAAGGATTACTCATTCTTGATTACACTTGTACATACGCCTACAGCAGCACAGCCAGGAAGCGTGTACACAAAATCCTCTGCAGCACCACTCGTTTGTTATACACTAAGTGGTTTTTACACATTTGCTCATAATATGGCTATAAATAATTCTCTTGAGAAGAATTACAAGTATGTAAAGGATGTGATGAGGCTTTTCATAGAGCAGGAGTCTGCTAAAAAATCAGCTTTAGATGGAGACTTTCAGTCTTCTCAGTCTTGTTTGGACAGAGCAAAATACATAGTAGATAATCTAACACTAGGATACTAAGATGGGATATTCTTTATTACAAATATCTGAGATACTTCTCAAAGCGGATAAGACCACGTACAGACTTGGTACTATAGCTTATGAGAATATGTTCTCTGAGGATAGCGAAGATGTTGACTTTGAAAGAGATATAATCTACATATATAAGAGTGCTGTAGAGTACGCAGATGACTTTCATGTAGGTACAACTAAGCTAGACCAGGTAGTAGAGAGATTAGCAAATAGATTAGTAATATATAACTACGGACAACTTAATCCGATATATAGCAATGCTATTATATCAAACCCCGTAATACCTACAGGATCAGTTCTTAACGATCTTAACGATGTAACGATTACCAACCTTCAGGACAGTCAAATCCTTCGGTATAGTGCATCACTTGGCCAGTGGGTAAACGTGGGTCCCAACGCAGCCATAAGGTCTTCACAGGCATTTACGGCTACCTTAAACCAGACGGTTTTTGTAACCACAAGTCCATTCACTGCCCCACTTTTGGATGTGTACCTCAACGGTGTACGCCTAAACAGCTCAAGCTACAGCACGTTTGGAAACTATACGATTACGCTATATGATGGGTCTCTTGCGGACGACATCATTGACGTAACCATATACGACCCACAGACTAGCATACTCGACATGATCGGGTACGTAAAGTACGTAGGAGCGACTGCAAACGTAAACCTTGGAGAATTTGGACTAACGGCAGGACAAATTACCCTTGATACAAGCCCAACGGGAACGGCAGGTGTTGGAGTAATGAGATGGAATGACACAGATGGCACAGTTGACATAGGTCTTAAGGGTGGCAATGTAACTTTGCAAGTTGGGCAGGAGCAGGTTATGCGTGTCGTTAATAAGACGGGTGCTGATTTGCTTGAATCTGAATATAGGGCAGTAAGAATAAGATTAGTTTCAGAGGGTGGCTCGCAAGGTCAACGGTTAGCAGTAGTTCTTGCACAAGGTGATAACGACCCAGATAGCGCAACTACAGTAGGTCTTGTTACAGAAACAATAGCGAATAATCAAGAAGGTTTTATTACCACAAGTGGTATTGTAAGAGGAATTAATACAACGGGTAGCTTACAAGGTGAAACATGGATGGATGGTGATATTTTATATCTCAGCCCAACAGTTGCTGGGGGTTTAACTAAAATAAAACCTACTGCACCAAACCATTTGTTAATACTTGGCTATGTTGTGTATGCTCACCCTATCAACGGTAAAATAGATGTTAATATTGATAATGGTTATGAGATAGGCGAGTTGCATGATGTTTACGTTCCTACACCTTCAAATAATGATGGAATATTTTGGAACAC
>Ga0208975_1000067_pt1 | contig 51261 bp, 55 predicted proteins | sample GreLakmeER78MSRF_FD_187700 | JGI IMG/M metagenome (GOLD analysis project Ga0208975, IMG submission 187700) | Freshwater lentic microbial communities from great Laurentian Lakes, MI, USA - Great Lakes metaG ER78MSRF (SPAdes) | ecosystem: Environmental > Aquatic > Freshwater > Lake | place: Great...
AGCGGTAAGGTATTTAAAATAAATTCATTAATAATTGCAAACGTGAATGGTACAACAGCAGCAGATATTACTGCTGATGTATATAAAAATCAAACAACTGCGTTTAGAATAGCATTTACAATTTCAGTACCTGCTGATGCTACACTAGTATTGATATCAAAAGATACTTCTATCTACTTAGAAGAAAATGATAGTATTCGTCTTACATCTAGCGCAAACAGTATTCTTGAGGCATTGTGTTCATTTGAAGAGATTTCTTGATGGGATTCTATACAAAACATCAAAACTACATTGGAAACCAGAGTGTTGCTAATAGACCACTCAATCTACCATTGATAGGTTCAACTGGTTCTTTGTTTTCGTTCACAACTTTTACATTTACGTCAGCTGGACTATGCGGAAGATTTGGACCAACATTTGCATCGTTGACGGCAAATGCAACCTATGCTGCACAACCTTGGACTAGTAATGCAGCTTTCTTTTCACAGGGACGAGCACAAGGTTATCAGGTTTGGCAACCACCAGCAAGCGGAATTTACGAAATTGAAGTTGCTGGCGCAAGAGGTAATTATGGCACCAGTGGCGTGGTAGGTGGCCATGGGCGTGGCGCAATAGTACGTGGAAACTTTATATTAAGTACTGCTAATAAGTTAGAAATGGTGGTAGGACAAAGCGCAGGTGCTTCTGTAGACATCGCTAGCAACACCACTGCCTCAGGAGTAGCCATGGCTGGCGCTGGTGGTGGAAGTTTTGTTGTGTTGCAAGGTACAAGTACTCCTATCATAATTGCTGGCGGTGGTGGTGGATCTTACTCAACTTGGACTACACAAGCAATTATTAACGGTCAAACTCGAGAACGACCAAGATGGGATGGCTATGCGCTTTCTCCACTTGTTCTTGGTACCCATCCCGCAATAGGTGGGGGCGGCCATGGATATCATGGTGGTGGTGGTGGTGGACTACTCACTGCAGGACAACCGTATAATTTTACAACTAACTATACTGGATCTGCAGCAGTCACAGACGGTAATGGTGGACAACAAACTACACATGGAGCATCATTCATAGGCGGATCTGTAGATAATGCGGCAGGAACATGGTATGCTACTGGCGGTGCTGCCAGCGCTGTAACTAATGCTCGTGGTGGTTTTGGTGGTGGCGGTGGTGGACATACTGGAAACAATACAGGAGGCGGTGGTGGTGGTTATTCAGGAGGGCATGGAGGGCAGACATCTATGGGCGGTAGTTTTCTTTCAGGTATAGGTGGCGGTTCATATATTGATTCTACTGCAACAGCTGTAGCAACCAGTGATGGTGTATATAACACATCTGGTACATTTAATGGTTCAGCTATAACTAACATAGCATCATTTAATGATAGTAATGGATACATTAAAATAACCTTTCTAGGTTGAGGATACTTTAACATGACCGCAAATGGCAATATAATTGGAAAATTAAACTCCACCTCAACTAGTTCTACAGTTGGAGTATATGATACGCTTGATCAATATACCGCAAAACGTGTAAATGCATGGCCAATAACTATAAAATATTCAAGCATTACTGTAAATTCATCTACTTCAGCATTATCATTAAATGAAGGAAGTTCTATTACTGTAGTTGTAGCGACTGAAGGTATAACTTCTGGAACACTTTATTACTCAATAAGTTCTGTAGGTGGCACTGTCAATACAAGCGATTTTACAGATTTCACTGTGACTGGATCATTTGCAATAGCATCTAATACTGGAACTTTTACAAAGACATTACGAGCAGATGGAACGAGCGAAGCAGGTGACGCATTCCAAGTACAAATAAGAACTGGTAGTACATCTGGACCAATAGTACTTACATCCTCAACTATAACAATTAATGATCCTACATTTACAGTAAGCACGTCAGCTACTTATAATGAAGGACAATCTCCGTATATTAATTTTAGTGCCACTAACTGGAATACTCAAACTTTATATTGGAGATCTAGTAATGCTGCAGATGATAATTCATCTGGGTTGACACAAAGTACCTTTTCTTATACAGCAGGTGTTACGGCAGCATTTTTTCCATACACACTTAAACAAGATATGATTACTGAGGGTAATGAAACCCACACGATATCAATATATGATAGTACTAATACGTATCTTCTTGCATCTACGACATATACTGCAGTAGATACTTCACTTGCACCAACTGTTACTGAATCTACTCTTTCTATAAACGAAGGTGATCCAGTAACATTTACTGTTACGTTTCCTGGAGGTCCAACTAGCGGTACGATATATTGGACTACTACTGGTACAATGACTGCCAATGATTTTACAAATGGTGTCTTGAGTGGAACAGCATCGATATCTGCTTCGGGTAGTAATGGTGTTGCAACTATCACTAGAACAGCACGTCGTGATTATATCACAGATGGAGCAAAATCATTCGGATTAAATTTATATAGAGATGGAGTAGCAAGTGCTCTAGTGTACACTGGGTCACCAACACGAATTTCAGTGGCAGATACTGTACAAACACCGACAATAACTCCTTCTTCTGTTAGCATTAACGAAGGAGATACTGTTACGTTTACAGTTAACACTACTGGTGTAGTAGATGGTACAGTATTACCAGTCACAATGGTACTAGTGAGTTCTGTCAGTGGTTTTGGTAATGCATCAGATTTTACAGATAATAGTTTAACTACAAGTGTTACTATAACAAGTAACACTGGAACTTTCACAAGAACTTGGGCAAACGATACATTTACAGAAGGTACAGAAGTTTGGAAAGCAGATTTAAAGTATCCTTCTGGAGATCCACTATTTGGTCAAACTATAATATCTTCTGCTAATATAACTGTTGCTGATACGAGCACTGGAACTGCTGAGGTTAGTGATTATGTTCCTGCAATACCTACAACAAACTTATACAGTCATTACGACTTTAGTAAACTAACTGATGCAGTAGGCACATCGTATAGTACAAACGGACAAGTTATTACAAATTCTTCAGGAACATCGATTGGTGCAGCAGCAGGAACTCCGTCATTATCGTTTGTATATTCATCTGGGACGAATACCCCTGCTACTATTTTACAAACAGCAAACGGAAAAAAATATCTTTCTCTTCCCAATACTACTGGCTCGAACACAGGTGGACTGCTAAGATCGGCAGCTGACGCTTTTCCTAATGTAACATCTGCTGGTTATTCATGTATTGCAGTTTGGAGATACCACACAACCCAAGGAAGTAGCTACATTACACCACCTTTTAGATACATGTTGGCTGGATATTCATATGACTATAATGGTTTAATGTATTTCTCAAACTCTGGCGGTAATAATGAGTTAGAGACTATAAATTATGCAGCCGTAGCTGCATATTCATCGACCACGACACCTAATAGAAGTGGAATAACTGGAATAGTTATTGATATGATAACTGTAATTAATAACACTGTAACTATTCGAACAACTATTGGTGGAAGTGCTGCTACAATATATACTCATACAGGCACTACATCCAACACACCAACTTACAGCACAACAGCAAGCAGCAATCGATACTTAGAACTCGGAACTATTTTTTATAGTGCTCGCCCTCCAATGTATCTATATGAATTTGCTTTTTATAGTGCTCCATTAACACTGGCGAACTTAACATCTACATTTACAACATTATACGCAAAATGGTCATAAAATAACAGAGATGAGGTTAAATATGTACAGCTACAATAACGAATATCCTATCAAAGATCTTCCTCATAGAATCCGTCTTTCTAATGGGATGACCAAAACTGATTCTTCTACATTTACAGAAGAAGATATTACATATGCTGGGTATAGATATATAGAAGAGCCACCTTCTTATGATTCACTCAGAGAGCGTTTAGAATGGATTATGGAAGATGGCATTGGTAAATGGAATGTTGCCCAAGTAACTAATGAACACAAATGGCAAGAAATTCGTAATCAACGAGATAAAATTATGAATGATTTTGAATGGAGAATTTTACGATATAATAGAGAAATTAGCCTAAGAGAATTTATTGGTGCAACATATCCGATAACTGATAATATTAGAGAATTACATTTGTATATGCAATCTCTTGCAGACATTACAAAACAAGAAGATCCTTGGAATATAGTTTGGCCAGAATATTCTACTATTGACTAACAAAAGTTAGTCAGTAACGCAAAATCACATTGGAGAAGAAATGAGCGGTTTTAAACTTAATAATATCGATTTAGACGAAAGTCTAGCATTAGGATATGATGAATTGCTCGATAAGAGTAACGCTCAAACTCGTATGTGGTTTGCCACGACATACGCAGGTTTTAGTTTAGGCATTATGGGAAGAATTGATTCATACAGTTTTCCCATGTCTCATGCAATAGCAGCTTTAGGTACTGCAATTGATCCTACTTCTTCTGATACGATTAATGCGTATGGCACAGCAGCTTCAGGCTGGAAGAAAATAATAGCGTTAAGTATGTTCGAAAGGATTGGACTTAAGTATGATGGAACTGCATATACTTGGGGCCTTTTTAAAGAAGATGGTTGGAAAGAAGATGGTGTTGCACCAAGATATACTCGCGGAAAATTAGGTGGACCATCATATTCAGTAAAGTTTAAAGATATATTTGCAAACAATATAGGTCCACTTTATGAGGCGTATAGTAATCATATAAGTGCTATTGATGAAAATGGCGATGTGTGGTTAGGTGAATCTACAGCACTTGAATTTGGTGGTGATCCTCAAGAAGATGCAGCATCTGCAGTAACTCTTGGAAAATACGCAGACTATACATCGGCGGCCGCAGCATCATTTGACGAAAGAAAAACATTTGCAAAAGCTACAGAGCTTAATAAACTTGGTCCATGGAAAAAGGCTGTTGTAGCTTCTGGGCGCGCTGATTCTTTAGATAGAAGTGGAATGGCTATACGTGCAGATGGCTCATTATGGGCATGGGGAATGTATCCAATAAAACCTAGTACAACATATCCAAACATCAGTACCACTAGTGAAGTAGGAGCTTTCACTTATAAAAGAACTATTCCTATCTTTGGAACTAGTAAATTGTATACGTACACACCAGTGTTAGTTGATTCTGGTGAGTGGATAGATATTGTTAATAACGGATCTTATTGGTGTGGTATCAAAAAGAATGGCGATGTTGGCGTGTTCGGATCATTTGGAACTAGCGCATCTAACGTTTATAGCGAAACCGTTGAAAGTACTGGTTTAACAATTTATCCTGTAGGAGCTAAAGCATTTTCAAGTGATGGTTATTACATAATAAAGTCTGATGGTAGCTTAATGTTCAATGCTATCCATAGAAAAACACTTGTTGAACTAAACGTAACAAGTGTGGCTAGTGGAGGCGGTAGCACAGCCATAGTAACTCATGATGGTACTTCAACTTTGCTTACTGGCGCAAAAATAAGAGTACTTGGGTGCGTTGGTACTCAGCAAGGACCTCTAAATACAGAAGATCCAGCAGCAATTACTGTGTTGAGTGCTACGACTTTTAGCTACGGGCAAGGGCTCGCAACTGGTACAACCTTAACTACAGGTTTGGGTTCTTTTATAGTTGAAGAAAATTTAAGTTTATACTCCTATCCTCCAACAAATTATATAAACTATCGCACTAAGACTAATCAGATAGCTGTTATAAAACCTCCACTTGAAACAGGATTTAAAGAAGTATCTGGGCATCAGGGATGGATGGATATAGTTTATAAAAATTATTCGAGCGAATCTCTTTATATACATAATGCTTCTGTTTTTAATGGCTATCATGAAGCATCTTATCTTGGGTTAAAAGATGACGGTAGTCTTTATATATGGGGTGAATGGTACGATGTAAACTTTGATAAAGGATCTTTCGATGTTAGACAAAGTGTTAAATTTGATCCAGGTTATAGAACTTCATCTGGCACGGTGAGCACGGTGATTGGTGGTCCCGGCGCCAATGGTCTTTACGCCACTAATAATCAATATAAAAAATTCTTGAGTATAGCACATACATTTCAAGGTAATCATCTAATAGAAAAAATTTAATATGCCATTAGGAAAATTAGGTTATACAATTAACGACGCTGCGCTGCAGGATAGATATGTTTCTAAAGCATATCTGATGGATAACTACGCATCTTTAAACATTCCTACATACTTGTGGGTGTGGGGTTATAGTGTTGATGGCGCGCAGGGCTTGGAGGGTGGTGTGTTTCAAGCATCATGGCCTAAAAGAATCTATCATCCTGCTGGTAGGTATAGTCGTTTTTCAAATAGCAATGGTTATTCACGCACAGGAATGGCCATAGACTATTCTGGAAAATTGTGGATATGGGGAAGAGGGCCGCAAGGGCAGATTGGATCTTCCGCACTAGTTAGTAGACAAAGAACGCCAATTAATCCATACGACACTGTAAACTATAAATGGATTCAAGCAGCTCATAGTTATTATACAAGTGCTGCTATTAGAGAAGATGGAACTTTGTGGGTTTGGGGTCTTAACGGTTATGGAGAAGCTGGTGTTGCAGGTGGTGCAATCCGTAATATACCAAATCAAATAGTATACCCTGCAGCATATGGATGGAAGAAAGTCGCGTGTGCACATTATCACAACGTTGCAGTACGAAATGATGGAACGCTGTGGACGTGGGGTAGAGGCGAGTTGGGAGAAGAGGCTGGATGTGATTTACTTGGAAGAGCTACAGCTGGAGCAAGTAATTATCAACCTATTCAAATAGGAACTGCTAATGATTGGAGTGATATTGCATGTGGTGAATTTCACTCACTAGCAATTAAAGCAAATGGAACATTGTGGAGTTGGGGAGCACAAAGATTTTCTGCATATTACACTCCTTCTAGTAGCGGAAGTGTATTAGGAAGAACTGCAGCGACTGCTGCAATAGCAAACGTTCCTACGCAAATTGGAACTAGTACAGATTGGGAAAGCATATATGGAACTATTGGCGGTTCTTATGCAATTAATAAAAATGGTCAGTTATATGCATGGGGATTAGATAGACCTGGCACTTTGTTAGGTGCCGCAAACACATCCGCACCTACTCTAATTGAATCTGTGTCTAGCACAATGGGCGTATTTAAGAAAATTTTATGCGCGCCAGGACAAACGATAGGTATAAGACACGATGGACACACCATGATTTGGTCCGATGGTCCTGGCACTCAGTCTGTTAATGGTGTTCAGGTCGGTTCATGGTGGGAAGCAACTCCTCTTAGTAATGGATTTGCTGGGAAGAAAACACGAAAATCAGTACCTTCTACAATAGATGGAATTATTATTTCAGGTGATTTCGGCATACCAGACTATAACGTAGTACTCCTAAATAGATTAGATTCTATTATTTAATGAGAATATAATGACTTCTAATTTAAAGAAAACCTTTTCAGTAGCAGGATATGTTCCTTCGGAATACACCATGTCTATTGACGACTTAACGTTTAGCGTTGATAAGATTTCCACAAATAATCTGGTGTATTCGTGGGGTCGTAATGACTGCGGACAACTTACAAACAATTCTTCTATAGATAATGTTTATGGCACAAGCTCTTCCACTTCATATCCGCAATCTGTAGTTCCTTCAGGTGTTGGAAAGACTGCAAAGTTTAAGAAAATTTCTGCAGGAAGTAACCACACTCACGCAATTGCAACTGATGGAAGCTTGTGGGGATGGGGAAGTAATAAACATGGAGAACTTGGTACTGATAAAACTATTGGTACTAAGTCATTAACATTCACTAGCGGTGTTGCTACTGGAGTTACGTATGGAATACACAGCGATCCTCATGACGAATCTATAGTTGGAGTTGGGACTAATGGTTTAATTTTCCAAAGTTATCGTAATCCTGGAAATACTATTCGCACAATACCCACTAAAGCCGATGCAACAACGGCATTTAATTATGGTTATCATAACACGAGTGGCATTAATTTCAAAGGTATAATAAAAATTAATACTAATAGTGATTATAGAACCAAATATAACATGAGATATGTTGCATATGGTTTTAACTCAGGTGTTAACGACGGTGTTTTTGGCAGAGGTCTTATCTCGCTAAGTAGTAATATTAATGAGAGCAATGCTTTAACATTTGATCCTGTAGCATCTGCTTCTGCTGGTCAATGGACTACGTGGGGTGCGAATGATTTAACACAAAGTGTTAATTCAGCAGCTGCACTGGATAATGGTTCTTTAATTTTAGTTGGAAATGTTGGACAAGTTATAAGATGCTCCAATATTGCTGGACAAGTTGCGGCTGGTACTGCCAGTAGCAATCCAGGATTCTCGGTGTCTCAAGCTGGGTCAGTAAACTTAAATCAAGTCATTGCAATATCAAATAAAAGACCTAATGGTACAACTGGCGAGGTGTCAGTAAATCCAACATCTATATCTAGATTTATTATGGTCGGTGACTCTGATACTATCAAATATTCTACTGATGACGGGGTCACATGGATTAATAAAACTACGATTACTAGATTAGATCCTTCAGGAAATTACCATTTTAAAAGCATAACATGGGATCAAAACCGCAATAGACTTTATGCAGTAGGTTCTAATACTAACTCTTCGCTTGAAATTCAAGCTGTGTTAATATATAGTGACGACCTTGGTATAACTTGGACTGAAATGGATATAGTTACATTATCATGTAGAAGTCTTCGTTCAGTTGTATATGATTCTATGACTGGAATACTATACATGAGTGGAGACGGTGGTTGCATGGTAAAGTATGACGCTGCAACTTCTATTTTTACAAAAATAGATCCTACAACAATAGGTTTACCAGCAACATCTACTATATCAGCAGCAGTTAACCATATAGTTGGTGATAATGGTCAAATCACTAATCTATTTTGTTTCAATAATGTTCACTCATCTTTAAGCTCTTCGAAATGGCCATATAGACCAGACTCATATCCTGAGCACAGTTATTCATCTACTGGAGGAAACATAAGTTTAGATTCTAGTGTGTTTGCATTCTTATCATATAATTCAAGCAAGATTTTTTATGATGTATTTGAAGATAAATTTACTCCAACGCAAATTGGTACTAGTTATGATTGGGAAGATGTTATAGCTGGAACGTCTAGAATGTCTTCTAAAAGATTATCTCTACAAGATACAGGTTCCCCATCCACTACCCGAACTATTAATACTAGTAATTACCCAATAGCTGCATCAGATATAAACAGCAATGGAACATTTTGGTGGTCCGGAATAGACAAATATTTGTGCAGAGGAACTAGTACACTTCTTAGAAACAATGGGCAAATTTATAGAACTGGCATGTTATCGGCAGCTACGCCAGGTTTAGCATTTGGCTGCGATAGAACTAATGAAGTTTACGGTATTCTATCAACTTCATCGTATCCTACTATGGTTATGAAAACACCAACTCTCTTCTCTAGCTTTTTTTACTATAGCAGTACATATAATGGAACATACGTAAAATTAATAGATACACACGCAGCAGTAAGTCATTTCAATGCAAAAAGTAGTGCTCTTTATGAACCCACAGAGTATCCTTCTGGTTACGCCTATATGGTATGGGGTCCTAAAGATTTTGGAGTTGCTGGTAATACTTATATTGGGAGTACTCTCGCGAGTCCTTTTTCAGCTAGTCCACAGAAAGACGGCTATTGGACCATATCAAATAACGCTTATACTTTTTACGATGATTATGATGATCCTATAGATTGGCTCACAGTAAAGCATAATAATAATATGCATGTAGCTATTTCTAAAGATGGTACGAAGATATATTATAATGGCCTCAAAGCTGGAATTGGAATAACTTCCCAGTATTTAAGTATTCATAATAGCGGCACTGCAGCAGGAGCAATAAGAAATGATGGATTTGTAATTCTTGCTACTGACGCTATAGGATGGAAGTCTATAGCAGTATGTTCGCGATGCATTCTTGCTGTAAAGAAAAATGGTACGCTATGGGGAATTGGATGGGGTCAAAATGGAACCCTAGGTCTTGGGAATACACCGTATAGCGTAACGTCATTTACACAGATAGGAACAGCTACAAACTGGAATGAAGTGTACAGTAATGGAAAATATTTAGCTGGCGCATTAACGACATCTGGTTCTGTATATATGTGGGGTTCGGTTGTAGAACATGACATTAGTGAATGTCTAAAGACAGCCATGAATATCTTTAATAGATTTGACGTTCCAACTCCGACGTATGTTACCACTTATGATACATGGGTTTCTACTACATCTATACCTCTTGATTACGAGTATAGTTATAGATGTGGTTATTCTACTCCGCAACTAATTAATATTCCGCAGTCATTTACTTCATTATCTATTGGTCAGCGACATGTTCATGGTATTTTCTCAAAGAAACAAATTAAACCAGTACCTAATAATCTTGATAAGATTTTAGTTTCGTATATCGATAATGGCACTGAAAAAATAATTTACACAAATCCATTTACTGGAGTAAGTAGTTCAATAAGTGGTATTTCATATTTGCAAATTACTAGTACACTAAGAGTGCGCATAGTTGGTGCTGGTGGTTATTCCACAATTCAAGATGCGTTTGATGAAATAGTAAATGATGATATTGTTTATATCACAAAGTATTATGCAGGTGCAACAGCGCCTTTGGCAGACGCAGTAGGGCCGACGGTGGGGGCGCCACGAGGCGATAAATTTGGATTATACTTAGAACCAGGAATTGCTGCAGCTTCTTTAACGGCTATTTACATAAGCTCTTCTTATTTTAATTCAGATAATAATCTGACATACGTAGGGATTACAGTAACCTTATATGGTCGCGTAGGGCTACAAGTAGTTGCGGTTGGCGATGAACCAGATAAACTTATTGTTTATCGCGACAATAGCAAAATATCCTATGCTACTAGTAGTGTAACAGCACCTAGACTTTATAGTCAAATAGGAAGTGACTCTTTATTAGCAGTTGGTGTATATGATTCTATATATCCAATACTTTTAAGTGCTAGCACTGATTCAGATATTTTAGTCAATGCGTCTGTTATGAGTGTAACAGACGGCGTTGGTGTTAATATGAATGGCGGCAATAATGGTGATGTGCTAATGGTTGCTGGTGGTATTGGCGCAAGTTCTGGTATTTCTAAAACAAAGATGTTAGATGTTTCCGCGGCCGCAGGAGATAGAGTAGATCTATCTCTTCTGAAAACTATAAACGGCAGTTTACTAACAGCAGAAATGATAAATGGAAGTATTGTTACTGCTAGTAACATAACATCTACTGGAACGATTACAACTTCTAATCATAGTTATTATGTTGGACAAAATATAACTATCACTCCAAGTGGTGGTGGTTCTATTACTATAAATGGAACTGCGTACACCAGTGGAGCACAAAGCGTAAAAATATCTAGTACGAATGGATATAATTCATTTACTGTAGTATCTACTACAAATGGAAGTGCTGTGACAATGACTGTTACTACAAGTCAGTTTACAATATTTGCAGGATCTAGAGTAACATATTTAGGTGGTGATTACACAATTAATATAGCGAATATGTATGCAACTCGTGCAGGTGATATATCGCAAGCAACATTGCTGCTAACCGGTTCTGTCATAGTAATTTATGCGACTACTACATCAAATGCTTTATCTTCTATGGTATACAATGGTTCTGGAAGAACATTAGATAGTATATTTGGCAGCACTTTAATTAATAAGTTGATATCTGAAGCACAATAAATATAAGATAACTAAGGAAGAACATGGCCGTAACAACAAGACAAGGATTAATCGACTGGTGCCTAAGAGAATTAGGTGAACCTGTTGTCGAGATTAATATTGACGATGCTCAGGTCGAAGATAGAGTAGATGAGGCTATTGAGTATTTCCGACAGTATCACTTCGATGGTATCGAGAAAGTTTATCTAAAACATCTTGTCACTACAACAGATGTGACTAATAGATATATTCCAGTGCCAGATTTGGTTTATGGCGTAACTCGCGTATTCCCAATTGCATCAGGGACCTCAACATCTAAGTCTATTTTTGATCTACAGTATCAATTAAGACTAAACGATTTATATGATCTGACTGCTACGTCAGTCATTTATTATACACAAGTGATGGCTCATCTTTCGCTATTAGATTTAACACTTAACGGCCATCCATTATATCGTTTCAATCGATTAACAAACAAACTTTATATTGAAGAACAATGGCAAGAAAATATTCAACCTGGCACCTTTCTTCTTGTAGAGTGCTATAGAGTTTTAGATCCAACTGATGCACCAAGAATGTATGGTGATTCGTGGTTGAAGCACTATACGACTGCTTTGATTAAAAAGCAATGGGCCACTAACATCAAGAAGTTTCAGGGAATGCAACTTCCAGGTGGTGTAACTATCGATGGAGATAGGTTATATCAAGAAGCTGTTACAGAAATAGAAAAACTAGAAGATAACTTATTAACAAAGTCAGCTCCTTTAGAATTCTTCATGGGCTAATATGGCACGTAACGTTTATTTTTCTCACGGTACTAAGAACGAACAGTACCTACTAGAAGATCTTACGATAGAGTCAATCTCTATCTATGGTCAGGAAATGTTTTACATTCCTAGAACTCTAGTAGCTAAAGACGAGATTCTCGGAGAAGACCGTATGTCGAAGTTTCAAGACGCGTATCCTATCGATATGTATCTTGAGACAGTAGATGGATTTGCAGGTCAAGGCGCATTCATTCAAAAGTTTGGTCTGATGATGGAACAGTCTGCAACACTTACTGTTGCACGTAGGACATGGGAAAGGTTTGTAGGAAAGCATAATGACATCATTTTGCCTAATCGTCCAGCTGAAGGTGATCTATTATATTTCCCATTAACAAGAGGTTTATTTGAGATTAAGTTTGTAGATCACCAAGATCCATTTTATCAACTCAAGAAACTATACGTATATCGCTTACAAGTAGAGTTGTTCCAGTATAGCTCTGAGAAAATTGAGACTGGTAATGCGGATATTGATACTTTCGAATCTCTTAAAACTTTTTCCACTGATGTCACAAGATCTGTATATGGTGAAGTGTTGAGCATAAATGTAACTAATAATGGTTCTGGTTATACTTCTATTCCAACTGTAACGATAAGTGATGGAGGAGGTTTAGGTGCTACTGCAGTGGCAACTTTAGGAACTGGATCTAATGCTGGAAAAGTAATTGCAATTACCATCACTAATGCGGGATCTCAATATACTTCTATTCCAACTGTGACGATATCATCTCCAGCATCAGGAGTTACAGCTGTAGCTGTAGCAACAATACATATTAATGTAGATAATCCAAATTCATTTGGCAGCAATACATCGTTCAAACAAGAAGCTATAACTCATGTGTTTGATACCTCTAATCCGTTTGGAGATTAACACATGTTGAACAATGATATTTTTTATCACGGCATTACAAGAAAAACTATTGTAGCATTTGGTAGTTTATTTAGTGACATCAAAATCAAGCGTGAGAATGCCGATAAGAGTCAGCAACAGACGATAGCAGTGCCTATTACGTATGCACCAAAGGAAAAATGGTTAGTCAGAATTGAACAAGATTCTTCTCTTGAGAATCATGTATATACAGTATTACCAAGAATGGCATTTGAAATTACAGGATTTAGTTATGATGCTCAACGTAAGTTTAATAGAACATCATTTATAACATGTTCTACTCCTAATCTTACTAAGAAGACTTATGCTCCAGTACCATATAATATTGAGATAAGTTTATATGCCCTCGCTAAGACATCAGAAGATGGTCTTCAGATTATGGAACAAATAGTTCCGTACTTCTCTCCAGAATTAACAATGGTTATTAATGTAATTCCTGATTCGAATATCAAAAGTGATGTTCCAGTTATATTGAATTCTGTAACTATGAGTGATGAATATGATGGCGACTTTCAGACTAGAAGATTCGTAACATATACATTCAACTTTACTATCAAGGCATGGATGTACGGACCAGTTCAAAATGGCGATATCGTTAAGACTATATTTGTCAATACTAATAATACTGACTTAACGTCTCTTGCTGCTTTAGAACAACAGGGTAATACTACTACGGGAAATACGACAACTTCTTGGGATGAATATTAATATAGTATGGCAACCAATGATGTAAAGTTTTATAATTCTAACTCTAATCTAAAGAGTGCTGGTCAAGTCATATCCTTTGACAAGGATCAACTTGAAGAGTACATGAAGTGTGCGGAAGATCCAATCTACTTCATCGAGAACTATTGCTATATCGTAACTCTTGATCATGGTCTACAGTTGTTTAAGTTGTACCCATGTCAAGTCAATAAGATTAATGTTATACATAGTAATCGTATGGTTATCCTTATGGAAGGACGCCAACAAGGTAAGACGACTTCCTCTGCTGCATACATTCTTTGGTATACATTGTTTCAAGCAAATAAGTCAGTTGCTATTCTTGCTAACAAAGCAAGTGCAGCTCGAGAAGTTCTTGATCGTTATCAAGTGATGTATGAAATGCTTCCAAAGTGGATGCAGCAAGGTGTTGTAACTTGGAATAAAGGTGACATTGAATTAGAGAATGGATCTAAGGTATTCACTTCAGCAACTACTACATCTGGTATTCGTGGTAAATCTGTAAACATGTTGTATGTTGACGAAGCTGCAATTGTTCCAAACACAGTTGCTGAGCAATTCTTTACTTCTGTTTATCCTACAATTTCTGCAGGTCAAACTACAAAGATTCTATTAAGTTCTACACCTCTTGGCTATAATCACTTTTGGAAATTCTGGAATGATGCTGAGAAAGGACGTAATGGATTTGTCACATTGTTTATTCCTTACACCGACATTCCTGGGCGTGATGAAAAATGGGCGACTGAACAGCATAAACTTCTAGGTGATCTTAAGTTTAACCAAGAGGTATTATGTAAGTTCCTTGGCTCTAGTCTTACGCTCGTATCAGCTAATGCTATATCACAAATGTCTCCAGGAGACATCATATATAGTAAGGACGGATTGGATGTTTATGAAAAGCCTGTTAGAGCTTCTGATGGAGAAGACAAGGCATACTGTATAGTTGCAGATACTGCAAAAGGAGTAGATGGAGACTATTCAGCATTTGTTATAATAGATATGACAACCATGCCTTATAAGGTTGTAGGAAAATATCGTGATAATAAGATTAGTCCTTTGCTATACCCAACGGTCATATACACCGTCGCAAAGGAATATAATAATGCATATGTTCTTGTAGAAATTAATAGCTCAGAGCAGGTTGCAGACATTCTATATAATGAGTATGAATATGACAATTTGATAATGGTAAACAGAAACACAGACGGACAAGTAATATCTGGCGGATTTGGTGGAGGTAAAACTCAGTTTGGAGTTACTACTGACAAGAAAGTTAAAAGAATTGGATGTTCTAACTTCAAGACTTTGGTTGAGGAAAAGAAACTTCTAATTCCTGATGCTGATATCATATCCGAAATCTCAACTTTCATACAAAAGAAGAATTCATTTGAAGCAGATGATGGATACCATGATGATTTAGTTATGCCTCTTGTTTTATTTTCGTGGGCAACGACTAATTCATATTTCAAAGAATTAAGTAATATAAATATTAGACAAGTGATATACGAAAATAAAATTAAGATGATCGAGGATCAGCTAACACCATTCGGATTTTATAATGATGGAAATACAGACAGTGAGCAAGTACTTGCTAACTTCTAAAAACTGATTATAGATAAATAAAATAGACATCACAAGGTGTTTATTGCATAATAACAGGAGTTTTAACATGCCTTTTCAACTAAGCCCAGGAGTAGCCGTTGTAGAAAAAGATTTTTCTTCAATTGTGCCAGCAGTTTCTTCTTCGGCTGGAGCCTTCGCTGGACCATTTGCTTGGGGTCCGGTTGAAGATCCGGTTAGAGTTTCTTCAGAAACCGATTTAGTATCGAGATTCGGTACGCCAACTGATTATAATTATCAGTCTTTCTTTACAGCTGCTAATTTCTTAGCATATACTAACAACATGCTAATTGTAAGAAGTGATGCTTCTGGTTTAAGAAACGCAGTTTCAGTCGCAAGTGGCGGCGTAACTGGAGTTTTTAACTTCGCGGCAGGTAGCGGGTATGCTCCACCTCTGAATGGTGCAACCGGTGAACTTCCAACGGTTGGATTCAGCGATCCACAAATTGCTGGAGGTGTTAAGCCAACCGCAATCGTTACATTTACAGATAACGTTACTGGTACTGCTCCTAATCAAAGTGGAACACGTACTATCACGGGCGTTACAATTCTAACACCAGGTAGTGGTTATACTGCTGCTCCAACAATTACTATTACAGCACCAGGTAGTGGCGATCGCGCAACAGCACAAGCACTTATTGCAGCGGCCGCGCCAAAGATTAAGAACGTCAATCAATATCTAGAATCATATAACGATGGCTCTGGTACATCTGGTACATGGGCTGCTAAGTTTCCTGGTACTAAAGGAAATGGATTACGCGTTGTACGTCTAGATGCTGGTAACTGGGCTAGCGCAACTACTGGAATTAAAGCTTTATTCCAAGGCATTCCTGGAACGAGTTTATATGCAGAACAAATGGGTGTCACAAATGATGAGATCCACGTAGTAATATACGATAATAATAGAGGTGATTTCAGTGGTGTACCTGGATCAGTCTTAGAAAAATATTCATTCTTATCTAAACTATCTGATGCTAAGAATTCGGATGGTTCTAACAACTATTATAAGAGTGTTATCAACTCTAGTTCTAGATACATTTGGTGGATGGATCACGCAAGTGATACAACATCAGAACCAAATAGTTCAGTAATTACTGCAGCAACTGGCGTAGCTGGTACTTTGGCGGCAGTAGGTAATGAAACTGGTGTAGGTGGAAGTATTACCATTACAGACAGCGATGGTTTCACTACACTAGCTGCTTATAAAGCATGGTACGATTTGGCACCAGATAAAGCATCACGTAAGTTGCTGCTTTCTGGATCAGTTATTAATAACGGAACTTATACAATTGTAAGTATCACGACAACCGGTAGCCCAACTATTACAGGTTACACTATTAAAGTAGTTGAAGGATTAACAAACGAAAGCGTTGTTAATTTACAATTAACTTCTGTAGCTAAAAGCGGATGGGGTTTAACCCGTGCACAAGTAGCAGCAACATCTTCTAAAGCTGTTGCGGTTATGGTTCCATTCGTAACAAACGCTATAACAAACGATGTAACACTATCAGGCGGTGTAGATGATTATGAATCTTCACCTGCAAATATTGTATCTGCATATGCTCCATTAACTAATTCAGAACAATATGATATCTCTCTAGTTCCACTCGGTAATGTATCAGCTACAACTGCTAAACAAATTCTAGATCTTCTAGAGCAGCGTAAAGATTGTATTGTGTTTATTTCTCCAAATACAAATGGAGCACCTATCACTTCTCTAGGTTCTACTGCAACAAGTGCAATGATTACCTATAAGAATGCAACTTCAATTAATAGTTCTTATGCAGTAATGGATTCTGGATTTAAGTATCAATACGATCGTTATAATGACTCATATCGTTGGATTCCATTAAACGGAGACGTAGCTGGTTTATGTGCTCGTACTGATTACACTGCTGATCCTTGGTTCTCTCCAGGTGGTTTCAACCGCGGTCAGATTAAGAATATCGTTAAACTTGGATTCAACCCAAGTCAAGCAGATCGTGATATATTATATCAGAATGGTATTAATCCAGTTACAGCATTCCCAGGTCAAGGAACTATCCTTTACGGCGATAAGACAATGTTGGCAAGACCAAGTGCGTTTGATCGTATTAACGTACGTCGCTTGTTTGTAGTTCTTGAAAAATCTATTGCAACTGCAGCACGTTATCAGATGTTTGAATTCAATGATTCCTTTACACGTGCACAGTTTAAGAACTTGGTTGAACCATTCTTACGTGATGTACAGGGTCGTCGCGGTGTAACCGACTTCCGTGTTAAGTGTGATGAGTCTAACAACACTGGTGAAGTTATCGATCGCAACGAATTCATTGCTGATATCTTTATCAAGCCAAACCGTTCTATCAACTTCATCACACTTAACTTCATCGCTGCTCGCTCAAGTGTAAGCTTTGACGAAATTGGTGGTTAATAAATTGGCGAGACTAATCCTCTCGCCAATCTTATAAATATTAAGAACAACAAGGAGTCATTAATGGCTAATATTTCAGATTTTAAAGCTCAGCTAATTGGTGGCGGTGCTCGTGCCAATCAATTTAGAGTAGAGTTAGCTTTCCCTACATACGTAGCTGCAGGACCAATAGTTGGTATTAAAAGCCAATTCCTTTGCAAGGCTGCACAACTTCCAGCTTCTACTATTGAAAACGTTCCACTTCAATATCGTGGACGTGCAGTAAACATCGCTGGTGAGCGCACATTCGCACCTTGGGCTATTACAGTATATAATGATACGGATTTTGCAATTCGTAACGCTATGGAAAATTGGTCTAATGGTGTTCAGAATCTAACCTCAACAAATGGCCGCGTAAATCCACGTGATTATCAGGTGGATCTATTAGTACATCAACTAGATCGTAACGGCGCAATCGTTAAGACCTACAAGTTTGTTGATGCTTATCCAACTGAAATTGGTGCGATTGCTCTCGATTTCGATTCAGCTAATACTATCGAAACTTTTGATGTTACATTCCAGTACAACTATTGGACATCTAATACAGCTGAAGGAGCAGGATTTGGAGTTAATGTAAGCATTGACACTCCAATTGGATCGTTCCCTCTATAATTAATCGGATTATATAATGCAGGTTTTTGGTTTTGAGATAAAGCGTAAAAAGCAGCCTCATCAAGCGACAGTTGTATCACCATCGCAAGATGATGGTTCAACTGTTGTCTCTTCGTCTGCGTCTGGTTATTATGCACAAGTGATGAGCCTTGAGGCTCAAATTAAGAATGAGAATGATCTTATTCGTAGATACAGAGAGATATCACAATACTCTGATTGTGATAGTGCAATCGATGATATTGTGAATGAAGCTATTGTTTCAGAAGAAGATACCGCACCAGTTGAGATCGTCTTAGATGATGTGAAATTATCTGCATCTATAAAGACAAAGATCACTGATGAATTTAATCAAGTTTTGTCTTTATTAAAGTTTAGTCAAAGAGGACATGATATATTTAGATCATGGTATATTGACGGTAGATTATATTATCAGATTTTAGTAGACGAAACTAAACCAAAAAATGGTATTGTCGAATTACGCCAAGTTGATCCACGAAAGATTCGTAAGATCAAAAACGTTCAGAAAGAAAAGAACGCCACTGGTGTAGATATCGTTAAAAGTATAGAAGAATATTATCTTTATAATGATAAAGGAATTAGTGAAGGCGGAATGCAAGGAATTAAACTTCCTTTAGACTCTATCGTTTATGCACCATCAGGTGTAACAGATTCTAATTCTGGATTAATGTTATCCTATTTGCATAAGGCAATTAAGATAGTTAATCAATTAAAGATGATGGAAGACGCGTTGGTTATCTATAGAATTAGTAGAGCACCAGAGCGCAGAATTTTTTATGTTGATGTAGGTAATCTGCCAAAACAAAAGGCAGAACAATACGTTAACGATATTATGAACAAATTTCGTAATAAAGTTGTTTATGATGCTACAACAGGCGAAGTAAGAGATGATCGTAAACATATGTCTCTTATGGAAGATTTTTGGATGCCACGCCGAGAAGGCGGTAAAGGCACAGAGATCACAACACTTCCAGGCGGACAAACCCTTGGACAGATTGAAGACATTGAGTATTTCCAAGATAAGTTATATCAAGCACTCAATGTTCCAGCTAGTAGATTAAAGTCAGATAGCACTTTCAACCTTGGTCGCTCATCAGAGATTACTCGTGATGAAATTAAGTTTACTAAGTTTGTACAAAGAATTCGTAAGAAATTTGCGATGTTATTCATAGACACTCTAAAGATACAATTGGTTCTTAAAGGTGTTATAAATGTAGATGACTGGGATGAAATATCAAAAGATATTAGGTTTGACTTCGTTAAGGATAATCACTTTGCCGAAATCAAAGATAGCGAAATCATGCAAGCAAGAATGAACTTACTTGCAACGATTGATCCTTTTGTTGGTAAGTATTATTCTCCTTCGTATATTAAGAAGCATATTCTTCGCCTAAGTGAAGAAGATATCAAAGAAATTGATGCAGAAAACGAAGAACATAACGCTGAACAGCTACAAGGTGAAGTTGAAAACATTAAAGCTAAGGGCGCAGCCCAAGCCGAAGTGAATGCGCAATCGGCTGAAATGTCAGCACAAATTGATCAAAAGTATGGAGATAAACAATGACACGTGAATTAGTTGATGCCCTAGTAGCAGGAGATTCTATTGCAATCGAGAACACCTTTAATAGTGCGATATCGCAAAGGGTTTCATCGGCTCTTGATGATTATAGAGTTAAAGTAGCACAGAGTATGTTTAACGTACAAGAACCAGAAGTCGATGATAACGTACAGCAAGCTTAAGTTAAATGTATTAGCAGAAAACAATCTCCTTGATAGCTTTGTATATCAAGGAGATCGCATTGCTATAACTAATGACTTAACTGTATACGTTAATAATAAGAAAACTGATTTGGTTATAGAGAGTTTGGAAGAAGCAAGGGAAGATATAGTAAGTTATATCAAGAATAATAAATTAGTAAACGATATAGACAATATAATTCCAGAAGAAAAGATAGCTACGTTAATAAGAAAATATCACAAAGTTAATAAAATTACCGATACATTAGTAGAATCCTATATTGAACTTGCTTCTTCTAATATGTTTTCAATTGATCCCGTTATAACCGAGATTAAGCGACAGACCGTGGGAAACTTTAATAATAAGTTAGAGTACACGTTAAATGATGGAAGTGTAGTTGCTATTGATGAAGAGACTCAAAGTAACTTAAGTACACTATTAAAGAATAAATATGAGATAATAGATTATATGCGTGAATCAAAAAATAACTTTATGTATGTAATAAAGCAAATCGGGGAATAAGATGGCAAAAACAATTTTAAGAAAAACACCTCAGAAAGTTGCAATAAAAGTATATGGCAGTGGAGTGAGTGAAACCATTTCACTTGCAACCGATTGCTTGCACACTACTGAAGTCGTTGACGGCACTCCAGCAGTTAATATTCTTGCTTTACATTGGACGGGAGCTGCAGCTGGTGTTGCTACTATTACACGAAACAGTGTAGTCATTGCAACATTATTAGGTGCTGCCGGAGGTGAATTATTATTCAACGATGCAGACTTTGTTGATAATATTGAAAACACTTCAAATATCGCAGTGGCAACTACGGGTCAGATGGAAGTATGGTTGTCATTGAGAAAGCAATCTGGTTATTCTAGCAAGATTGAAACTGCACAGTTTAGTGTTTATGATAACACCGCAGTAGTAGGAAGCTAACCATGTATCTAATTAGAGAAACCGTAGAACAAACTAAATTCATTACTGAGAATAAACTCGGTAAGGGTAAAGAATATTTTATTGAAGGAGTATTCCTTCAGTCAGAATTACAAAATCGTAATGGCCGTATGTATCCTGAGTCTGTAATGGACAAGGAAGTTGGTCGTTACATGGAATCACTCGTTAAGCAAAATCGTGCTTATGGTGAACTAGGACACCCAGATACACCTTCTATTAATTTAGATCGTGTTTCACACCTTATCGTCGATCTTCGTAAAGAAGGTACCAATTGGATTGGTAAGGCAAAGATTATGGAAACACCAATGGGAAATATTGCTCGCGGTCTTTTAGATGGCGGAGCAAATCTCGGTGTTTCCAGTCGAGCACTTGGATCTCTAAAGTCTAACAACGAAGGAGTTCAAATTGTTCAAGACGATTTTATGCTGGCAACTGCAGCAGACATCGTCGCCGACCCTTCTGCTCCAGATGCTTTCGTAAGAGGTATTATGGAGTCGGTGGAATGGGTTTTTATTGATGGAAAATTTGAACAAAGACAGATAGAGGATACTAAGAAGTTTATTCAACGTACTCCATCTAAGAAATTAAATGAAGCCTCTATCGCGGCTTTTCAGAATTTTCTAAAAAATCTGAAATAAATAAATAGATAAATAATTATAGAACTCATCCAGTTATTAGGAGAACACGATGTCAATCGAAGAAAAAATTGCCCAACTTCTTGAGGAATCAAAGAAGTTACAAGCAGAAGAATTAGTAGCCGAAGGTTTAACCGAAGAAGAATTTAAAGCTCTTTCGGAAGAAGAACAGTCTGAATACGAATTAGACGAAGCTTCTTCATGTTATAACAAAAAGGCTATGAAAGAAGAAACTCTTAGTGAAGAAGAATTTCAAGCTCTTTCAGAAGAAGAACAAGCAGAACGTTTACATGAACTATCTTCAGAATTAAAACAAAAGTATGCTGATAAAGTTTCAGCACGATTATCGTCAAAGCGTGGCTCGCGTGATCATGATGCTCATACTGGTAGAACTTATACTGGTAGAGAAACATCAGACATGTTCCATAGAGGCGCAAATTTAGATAAACACGTAGAACGAGTTAGAAAAATGAATAAAGAAGAAGTAATCGTTGACGTTGCAGAAGACGTTGCTGCTCTTATTAACGGCGAAGAACTATCAGAAGAATTTAAAACTAAGGCTGCTACAATTTTTGAAGCCGCAGTAGTTACACGAGTAAAGCAAGAGATTGCTAAACTCGAAGAAGAGTTTGATGAAAAACTTGCAGAGCAAGTAGAATCAATCAAAGAGGGTATTGTTGAAAAAGTTGATGGATATCTCAACTACGTAGTTGAGCAGTGGATGACAGATAATGAGCTTGCCCTTGAAAATGGTATGAAGACTGAAATTACTGAAAGCTTTATTGCTGGTATGAAAGGTCTTTTCGAACAACACCACATCGACGTTCCAGAAGAAAAGTTCGATGTTCTAGCAGAATTGCAAGAAGAAGCAGAGTCTACCAAGGCTAAGCTTGATGAGCAATTAGCTGCTAACGTTGAGTTGACCAAACAGATCAATGAAATGAAGCGTGTTGCAGAGATTATAGAATTCTCGACTGATATGGCAGATACAGATGCAGAAAAGTTCAAAGGCTTAGCTGAAGAACTTGCATATGACGATGCTGAATCTTTCAAGGTAAAACTTCAAACCATTAAAGAAAATTATTTTGGTAAGAAGGCTACATCTAACATTAGTTCAGTTGTAACCGATGAACCAGTATCCCTAACAGAAGAAACTGTAGTGTCTCCAGAATTTGCAGCAACTCTTCGTTTGTTGGGCAAGAAATAAACATCCACAATTAAAGGAAAATAAAATGACTACACGTCCTGAATTAGTTAAAAAATGGGGTCCTATTTTAGAAGCACAAGGCGCTTCTCCAATTAAGGATTCGTATCGCAAAGAAGTAACTGCGGTTCTTCTAGAAAACCAAGAGCGCGCAATGCGCGAAGGCGCACAAGCTCTTAACGAAGCAGTTCCAACCAACTCCGGTGGTGATGGTATTAGCTTAGGTGGTGCAGGTACTAACACAAACATGGCAGGTTACGACCCAGTTCTAATCTCCCTAGTACGTCGTTCAGCTCCACAGATGATCGCTTATGATATCGCTGGTGTTCAGCCAATGACACAACCAACTGGTCTTATCTTCGCAATGAAGAGCCGTTATGCTACTCAAGACGGTACAGAAGCATTGTTCAACGAAGCAGATACTGACTTCTCCGGTGCAGCTTCTCCAGCTCACGCAGGTGCTAACCCAGTTTCTGGTACTTATACAACTGGTGGTGGTCTAACTACAGCAACTGCTGAAGATCTTGGCGCTGGCACTGCATTCGGTCAGATGGCATTCAGTATCGAAAAGACAACTGTTACTGCTAAAACACGCGCTTTAAAGGCAGAATATTCAGTTGAACTTGCACAAGACTTGAAAGCAGTTCATGGTCTTGATGCTGAAGGCGAACTAAGCAACATTCTCTCAAGCGAAATTCTTGGTGAGATCAATCGTGAAGTTGTTCGTACTGTATATACCTCTGCTAAAACTGGTGCACAAGCAGGTACAGCAGCTGCTGGTACCTTTGACCTAGACGTTGACTCTAACGGCCGCTGGTCTGTTGAGAAGTTTAAGGGCCTAATGTTCCAAATCGAACGTGAAGCAAATGCTATCGCACAAACAACACGTCGTGGCCGTGGTAACTTCATCATCTGTTCTTCAGATGTTGCAAGTGCATTGGCAATGGCTGGTGTTCTAGACTATGCTCCAGCATTGAGCACTGGTTTAAATGTTGACGAATCAAGCACCACTTTCGCTGGTGTACTAAACGGTAAGTATAAAGTGTATGTTGATCCATACTCTGCAAATGCTAATGCTTCTAATGCAACACAATTCTTTGTTGTTGGTTACAAAGGAACTTCAGCGTTTGATGCTGGTCTATTCTATTGCCCATACGTTCCACTAGAGAAAGTACGTGCTATCGACCCAGCAACTTTCCAACCAAAGATTGGTTTCAAAACACGTTATGGTATGGTTGCAAACCCATTCACTAGCTTGTCTTCTGGCGCAAACATCTACTATCGCAAAGTAGCAGTTACCAACATCATGTAATTGATGTGGTTCAACCTTCGGGTTGTTTGTGGGAGGCTTCGGCCTCCCTTTTTTATTTTATAAATAATAATATGACAAACAGAATACTTTCTTGCCCATTCCCAGAAAATCTTAGTCCATTATCACCTAATGGCTATAGGTTCTCTATTCAGAAAATCGCTGAACTAAGTTATTTTTGCCAAGAGGTTCAATTACCAGATTTAATTCTAGGTGATATATTACAAGCTAACCCTCTTACAAACATTGCTCTTCCTGGAGATCAGGTTGCCTATAGTCCTTTAGAGGTAACTTTTCTAGTCGATAATAAAATGTCTAATTATAAAGCTATACATAACTGGATAGTTGGATTAGGATTCCCTCAAGATAACAAACAGTATCAAGATTTATTGGATACATCGACTCAGCCTGACATTTCAGATACAGCAAAGATTCACTCTGACGGTACTCTAATCGTATTAGACAATATGTCTAATCCTATACAAACTATTCAATTCATTGACATGGTTCCAATATCACTTGGAAGTATAACATTCACTTCAACTTCTCAAGACGTTCAGTACTTAGTTGGACGTGCTTCTTTCAGATACACTTACTACAAATTCATTTAATTGTACAATCTTATTAGTCTATGATATAATAGATTAATTTGGAGATATATTATGACACTTGAAGATTTACTAGATCTATGGCAAGAAGACTGCAAGATCAACGACGATCACCTCGATCGTGAATCAGTTAAGACTCCCAATCTGCACGCAAAATACATACGCTTTCTTATTCAACATAAGATGAAACATGCTGCGCTTCGTACTGAATACAACATAATGCGTCAAAGAAAGTTTCGCTACTATCGTGGTGAAATGGGAAAGCAAGAACTAGAAGAACTTAGTTGGAATCAATGGCAGGGTAATAAACCATTGAAGAATGAGATGGATGAGTTCCTTGAAGGAGACTCAGACTTAAACAAGATCAATATAAAGTGTGAATATATAAAAGGTATAATTGAAGCGTTAGAGTCTATACTTGGACAAATTAAAGCTAGAGATTGGCAGATTCGTAATGCAATTCAGTGGAAGCAATTTATAGCAGGATCGTGATGATAACTATTGAGAAGATAAACGAAGTTTATATAAGGATCTATACAGATCCATCTATCGCACAAGAACTATCAGAGTTCTTTACATTTGAAGTTCCTGGAGCAAGATTTACACCAGCATTCAAAGCAAGAATCTGGGATGGGAAGATCCGCATGTTTGATCTTCATAGAAAGACACTCTATCTTGGCTTACTCAAATACGTTCAAGACTTTGCTGAACGTAATGGATACAGCATCACTTATCAGAATGACGTCGTTTCTAACACACGAATATCACGAGAAGATATTTTAGAATACGCAACTTGGCTAAATCTACAAGGAAGAGGTAAGCCAATCCAAATCAGAGACTATCAAATAGATGCTATTCATAAAGCACTGACATCCGAAAGAACAGTACTCTTATCTCCTACCGCATCTGGTAAATCGCTCATCATTTATACTACTATGAGACATCACCTCGAAGAAGGCAGAAAGTGTATACTCGTAGTTCCGACTACATCTTTAGTTGAACAGATGTATGCAGACTTTCAAGATTACTCTAGTGTTAATGGATGGAGAGTAGATCGTCACTGCCAAAAACTGTATAGTGGTTTCACTCGTGATTTTACCAGTGATGTATTGATTACAACGTGGCAGTCGATCTATAAACAACCTGCTACTTGGTTCAATCAATTTGATGTCATCTTTGGAGATGAAGCACACAATTTCAAAGCTAAATCACTCACTACAGTGATGGAGAAGATGACTAATGTACGATATCGTATAGGTACTACAGGTACACTCGATAACAAGAAGGTACATAAACTTGTGTTAGAAGGAATCTTTGGACCCATTTATCGAGTAATTACGACAAAAGAATTGATGGATAGTAATCAAGTTGCTAATCTAGAAATCACATGTCTTGTTCTAAAGTATGACGATGTAACTCGCAAAATCGTTAACAAGTCTACGTATCAAGAAGAGATGGACTATATAGTCAAACACGAGAAACGAAATAAATTCATTCGTAACCTTGCTGTAAATTCAGAGGGTAATACACTAGTGTTATTTCAATACGTTGAAAAACACGGTAAAGTATTGTTTGATATGATAAAGGACAAAGTCCATGATAAAAGAAAAGTGTTCTTTATATATGGCGGAACAGATACAGAAGCTCGTGAAGAAGCTCGTAAGTTGATGGAACATGAGAATGATGCTATAGCAATCGCTTCCTTTGGTGTATTTTCTACAGGAATAAATATACCATCTATCGAAAATGTTATCTTTGCATCTCCTAGTAAATCAAAGATTCGCAATCTTCAATCGATAGGAAGAGGGTTACGTCTTAAAGAAGGAAAGACTCATTGTAATCTATATGACATATCAGATGATCTACAATGGAAGTCATGGAAGAATCATACCCTTGGTCACTTTGCAGAAAGACTTAAGACGTATTCAGAAGAAAAATTTAGTTACAAGATTGTGGAGGTAGATCTTGAATGACTACGTAGTACTTAAATTAATTTCTGGTGAACAACTATTTGCTCGACTTCTCAACGAGACAGATGATGGCGTTGTTATCTTAAATCCCATTCATATAAAAATGATTCCTATTATGCAGGATGGTGATCTAGTAGAAAAGGCTGTGCTCAGTTCCTTTGGCCAATTTACAGAAGACAAGCAATTTGTTCTAGATAGAAAGAATGTGATCTTCTGTAAAGATCTTCATCACAAGATGATTCCGTTCTATAGAAGATCGGTGAAGCAGTTGGTGCTGATAGAAGAAAGAACGGAAATGATTGAAACTGATCCAGAACCAGAAGAAGAAGTACAAAAGGTTAATTACCACTAATAGTTTGTAACCCGAAGAACTATTATACTATCGCCTTCGAAAGCAGTACAATCTATTTTTTCAATACATAAAAATTTTACAATAGCCCGTAAATAGTGTATAATCGAACAAAATAATTACGGAGGTACAATGGCCCATTATGTCAACAACGCCGAGATGCTCGAGGCTATTAAAACATACAAAACACGATTGAAGGATGCTCGAGATAACGGTACTGATGAACCGAGAATTCCAGAGTATCTAGGTAAGTGTGTACTGATGATAGCTAATAGACTATCTCATAAATCAAACTTTATCAACTATTCATATCGTGATGATATGGTTCTAGATGGAATTGAAAACTGTATTCAGTGTATGAATAGTTTTGATCCCGATAAATCTTCAAACCCCTTCTCGTATTTTACTCAAGTTATCTACTTTGCATTCCTTCGCAGAATTGCAAAGGAAAAGAAACAGTCTTATATTAAAGGTAAGCTTATTCAAGACATGGCATTTGAAAGCTTTGAATTACAAGACCACGATGACGATGGCGATTTTAGGAATGCTTATGCTGCATTCATGCAAGCTAACTCGACATTCGATGATTCTTTTATAAAGAATAAAGAAAAGAAAAAGAAAATCAAACAAGAACAATCACTTGAAAACTTCATTGAAAAAGATCCTAAAGATGAATGATCGTGATTGGTTAGATAAAGTCGCACTAGCAGCATCAGTCTATTGTGAATCACCTGATGTGAATGAAGAAGAAATTGACAAATTTATAGAATACCTTTTCAAGGTTTATGGTTACAGAGAGTTATTAAAATTGAGGAGTAATAAATGAAAGTAGCAATTATTACAGACCAGCACTTTGGTGCTCGTAATGATAGTACTCAATGTTTAGATTATTACGAACAATTTTATAAGAATGTCTTCTTTCCAAAACTTAAAGAACAAGGTATCACCACTATCTTAATTCTAGGTGATACATTCGATCGACGCAAGTATATAAACTTCAATAGTCTTGCTCGCGCAAAGAAGATGTTCTTTGACGTAGCATACGAAAATGACATGATGATTACGATGATTGCTGGTAATCACGACACATACTATAAAAACACCAATGATGTTAATAGTCCAGAACTAACACTGGCAGAATATATTAACATTGTTATAGTTACACGACCAGAAACAGTTCCTATTCATGGAATTCCAGTATGTTTCTTACCTTGGATATGCGCAGACAATTACCAAGATTCAATGAATGAAATCAAGAACACTAAAGCAGATATCTGTATGGGTCATCTTGAAATCGCAGGCTTTGCAATGTATAGAGGAGTAGAATCACATGATGGATTATCTAAAGACGCTTTCAACAAATTTGATATGGTATTTTCAGGACATTACCATCATCGCTCTGACGACGGGCATATTTATTATCTCGGGAATCCTTATGAATTAACGTGGCAAGACTATAACGATCCACGCGGTTTTCATCTTTTTGATCTTCAGACTCGTAAACTAGAGTTTATTCAAAATCCTTATAGTCTATTTGAACGATATGAATATGATGATACACTTGATGAAGAAGATCCACTCTTTGTAAACTTTAAAGATAAGTATGTTAAGGTGGTTGTCGTTAATAAGACTGATTATCATAAGTTCGACAAGTTCATTACTAACTTATATAATGCTAATCCTCTTGAAGTTAAAATCATAGAAGATTTTTCAGAGTTTACAGAAGGCCAAGTAGATGATACAATAAACCTCGAGGATACATCAAGCGTATTGTCTAATTATATTGATTCGCTTGAGACTGATTTAGACAAAGAACGCATCAAGAATTTTATGAAATCACTTTATACTGAAGCGATCAATATCGAGGTGGTATGATGCATCAACTTAATATAGAGTATTTCTTTCCACTCACGGAACAGATTCCACTTGAGTTAGATTTTAAACCCTGTGCTGACTATGCTGAAGAACAGCGTAAGAAACAAAATTATACTGGTTACACTCTTAGTGATTGGAATGGTAATGGTACTGGTTACATTACAATGTCATCTAATATCGGTAGTCCATCTTTTACTATTAATGTTGATCAATGTCCAATTACTATTATCTCTAAAAAGAAACCCAATTTTATAATGAAGTTCATTTATAAGTCTATGGGTATGAAATGGAAAGCCGAATGATTGTATTTAAAACTTTATCGTGGAAAAACTTTTTATCTACTGGCAGTTCACCTAATACACTTCTTCTAGATAAATCACAAAGCACTTTAGTAGTGGGTCGTAATGGTGAAGGTAAGTCGACCATGCTTGACGCTCTCACCTTTGCACTATTTGGCAAACCATTTCGCAATATCAATAAGCCTCAGTTAATCAATTCTATCAATCAGAAAAATTGTATAGTTACTATAGAATTTTCTATTGGTACTGCTGAATATAAAATCATACGTGGTATCAAGCCAAACATCTTTGAGATATGGTGTAATGATACGATGATCAATCAAGATGCTGCTGCAAAAGATTATCAGAAGGTACTAGAGCAACAGATTCTACGTCTTAACTATAAGACCTTCACTCAAGTCGTTATACTTGGATCTGCATCGTTCGTTCCGTTCATGCAACTACCAGCATGGCAACGTCGTGAAGTTATTGAAGATATTCTTGATATTGGCGTATTTTCTACAATGAATCAAATTCTTAAAGGACACATCAATGAGAACAAAGATCAACTCATTTCAATCGACAATAAGATCACGATCGCGAAAAATAACGGTGAGGTACAGAAGAAACTTATTGGGACATTGGTTAATTCTAAAAGGGATCAGGTGGCACAGATACGTAAGCAAATTGCAGATAATGAAACAGAGATTGCGTCGAATGAGGAACGTTGGGAGGTTCTCACTAATCAGATGAATACTATCATGGCTGATGCTGAGAATGCTAAAGAGCTTGAACAATATATTTTCGCAGCAGTAAAAGCAAAAAGTAAATTCGTACATACTAAAGATCAGACTGAAGAAAATCTTTCGTTCTTTCTTAATAATGAAGTATGTCCTTCTTGTTCTCAAGGTATTCCTCATGAACATAAGAACGAAATCGTTACTAAACTAAATGAAGACTTAGTTGAGATTGATAATAGTCTTATGGTTATTACTGAAGCACATACTAAATTAGCTGAACGCCAAGAAACGCTCAACAAAATTAATAAAGAACTTCTTACGCTTAACGCTCAATGTAACGCAATCAATAGTGCTAACTTAATGTTATCGAAACAAAATAAGAAGTTAGAAATGGATATTCAATCTGCTAATGAAGACACTACTAACATTGATGTTGAAAAAGCAAAACTGAAAGATATTGCAGATGAGGCTTTAATCCTTATTGATAGAAAGAATCAATTGTATCAAGAAAAGCAAATACATGATGTGTCTGCTATTCTACTAAAAGATACTGGAATCAAGACTGCTATCATTAAAGAGTACTTACCAGTAATGAATAAAGTTATCAATGGTTACCTTACTTCTATGGACTTCTATGTTCACTTTGAACTAGATGAAGCATTCAATGAAAAGATTAAGTCTAGATTCAGAGATGAATTTACTTATGCATCTTTCTCTGAAGGCGAAAAGATGAGAATAGATCTAGCAATACTTTTCACGTGGCGTCAGATTGCAAAAATGAAGAACAGCGTTAATACAAATCTTTTAATTCTTGACGAGATTTTTGATTCAAGTTTAGACAATACTGGAACAGACTACTTTCTCTCTATGATGAATGCGCTCGGTGAAAAGTCAAACATCTTTGTGATATCACATAAAGGCGATCAACTCTTTGACAAGTTCCATTCTGTCGTCAAATTCGAGAAGAAAAACGATTTTTCAACTATAGTGTAAACAAAAGTATTCAAAAAATAATAGACGAACTATGTACAAATATTCGTCTTATAGATAGAATTAACCTACAAATTAGGAAAGGTTCTATGAATATTCAATCCCAATCACAGGACATGCTGGCTCGTCTGCTAGCCACAGAGAATATCGACATTGTACGTGGTCGAGTTCGTACTGCTATGTTTGACATTCTCAATCGTCGACTGATCCTCCCTCGTTGGAAGGAAATGAGTTCTACTGTTGAAGAAATGCTCATGCTACATGAAGTTGGTCATGCTCTCTTTACTGGAGTTGATACCTATAGCATAGTCTTCGATGAGAAGAAACATCTTAAGACATATGCAAACGTTATTGAAGACGTTCGTATCGAAAAGAAAATGAAGGATCGTTATCCTGGTTCTCGAAAGTCTTTTAATATTGGCTATCGCGAGCTAAACGAACGTGACTTCTTCGGTGTTAAGAAAGTCGATTTATCGCAACTTCTTCTCATTGACCGCATTAATCTCTACTACAAAGTAGGATTTAACTGTGGTGTAAAGTTTACACCTGAAGAACAAATGTTCATTCGTCGTGTTGATTCGTGTGACACCGAAGAGGATGTAATTCAACTCGCCCAAGACATCTATGACTACAGTAAGTCTGATCGTGAACAGCGTAAGAAGTTAGTTCAGTCAATGAAAAACGCACTGCAACAAGAACTTCAAGAAGAGGAAGATGAGTACGACGACTTAGACAATGAAGACTTGGACATGGAGGACATCGACGAATGGGATACCGAAGACAGCGTCGATGTAGAAACTCATGAAGAAAAAACCGACGAAAAACCTAGAGCAGTTCATACTTCACACGATGAAGATGAACAAGATGAAAATCAACTAGAATCAGTTACTGCAAATAAGTTTGAAGAAACTCTGAATCAATTTGCCGATGAAAATCTTGAGATCCAATATTTCACTCCTCAATTTGAGTATGGTAATGACAAGGATCCTATCATCGGTTACAAGCGTATAATGAAAGAGATGTTAGATTACAAAACTTATCTAAATACAGAAAGTGCTCTTAAGTTTAAGACTACTAACTCGCCAGTAGTGAGTTATCTAGTGAAAGAATTCGAGATGCGTAAGTCTGCTTCTGCTATGAAAAGAGCTAAAATCGCTAAGCTCGGTCAACTCGATAGTCGTAAGCTTTATGCGTATAAACTTAAGGATGATCTGTTCCGTCAAATCATGCAAGTTAAAGATGGTAAGAAACATGGAATGGTGTTTCTTCTAGATTGGTCAGGTTCTATGTGTGACTACATTCGTGAAACTCTTGAACAGGTTATGAATCTTGCAATGTTCTGTCAGCGAATTCAAATTCCTTATCAGGTCTTTGCATTTACAGATGGATATATCGACGAATCTCGAGAATCATGTGACAAATACGCTCATACTGGTCCTATAAACGAAAATGGTTTGTCTAACCTCAATAACTTCTTTCTACTCGAACTATTCTCGAATAAGATGTCGACAACTGAATTCAACAAGATGATCGAAATCATGTTGTCTAATCCCTGGAATGTTCCAGGCTATGGTTTGAATGGAACACCTCTCAATGAAGCTCTGCTTTATATGACAGACTACATTGGTAAGTTCATCAAGAATAATTCTGTTGAAAAAATGTCATTCATTACTCTTACTGACGGTGAAGGCAGCGGACTTTATTCGAACAGTAAGCGACTCTCTAATGGTATCATTTGGAGATATAACGCCGAAGGTAAGGCTTGTAAAGTTAATGTTAAAAACTATATGCGTGATCCTCTGACCAAGAAAGATTACGAAATTGATGATAACGGTCAGCAACAAACTGGTGTATTACTAAACATCATTAAAGATAGATACAATGTGAATAACATTGGCTTCTATGTAATGTCAGCGACTACGCGTCAAGCAAATACGTTTATTCGCAATAACATGTCTAATACTCTTGCAGATACTAATAACGTATATTCGATGATGGAGACTATCACTTCATCTCTTAGAAAACAAAAGTATTGCATTCTGAATAATATTGCAGGACGTGATGAATATTATCTTCTAAGTTCTAAAGCTAAGATTGAAGATAGTAATCTTAATGATGTGAATACAACTATGTCGTCAACCCAAATGTCAAAAGCACTTGGAAAGGTCTTCAACTCGCGCAAAACTTCTAGGATCGTTTTGAATAAATTCGTCGGTATAGTGGCCTAAAACAAAAGTATTCAAAAAATAATAGACGAACTATGTACAAATATTCGTCTATTGGATATAATTACTATACAACAACTTGATGGAGTACCTATATTATGGATCAGAAATTTCTTGATGTGCTGGTTGAAACTTACCCCGATGTAGGTTCTACTGGCATAGTAAATCGAGCACAAATCGTTGGCGTAATGCAAAAGCTTGGAACGACTAAATACCCTATGTGGATCATGGAGAATCGAGTCGGTCGTGGCCTCTATGCAGTTCCAGGCCGTGCTATTGATACAGTAGAAGACACAATGCAACAACCTACAGAAAAAGACACTTCGCTAGTGCCAAAGATTGACCCCAACTATGTGGCCTTTGGTAATCACAAAGACATTGACATTATCATTAAGTCACGTCAATTCTATCCAGCATATATAAGTGGTCCTACTGGCAATGGTAAGTCTACTACTGTTGAACAATGTTGCGCTAAGAATAAACTCCCTTTGATTCGCGTTAACTTGAATATGATGACTGATGAAGATCAGCTCATTGGATCTAAGACATTGGTTGATGGCAACGTACAAATTATAGAAGGTCCAGTTTTGATTGCAATGCGAATGGGTATTCCACTTTTGCTTGACGAAATTGATGCAGGTTCTGCAAACACTCTGCTTTGCTTGCAGCCTATCCTTGAAGGTAAGCCTTACTACTTCAAACTTAAAAATGAACTCGTGTATCCAGCAGCTGGATTTACAGTATTTGCTACTGCTAACACTAAAGGTAAGGGTTCCGATGACGGCCGTTACATCGGTACGAATGTTCTTAATGAAGCATTCCTTGAACGTTTCGCAATCACTTTCAACCAAGACTATCCTTCAGCTACAGTTGAAAAGAAAATTGTTATGAATCTAATGAAGTCTTACTCATGTGAAGATGAGGAATTCGCAAACAACCTAGTTAAATGGGCTGATGCAATTCGTAGGACTTTTGCAGATGGTGGTGTGGATGAAACCATTACCACTCGTCGACTAGTACACATCGTACGAGCTTTCTCTATCTTCAAAGATAAAAAGAAAGCAATCGAGTTGTGTATTAATCGATTTGACGATATAACTAGAAATGCCTTCGCTGATCTGTTTGAAAAGGTTACCATGCCTGAAGCAGTTGAAGTAGAAGCTCAAGCGCCTTCACCAAAGGAAGAAATTCCATTCTAACCCTGTACAAATATTCACGAATGTGATATAATTTTATTTGAAAACTTTATAAGGAAATATATTATGAACTACTCCGATCTCAACAAAACTCAAAAGCGTTGTATTGATGCTTTCATCGAGCTTAATCCTAAGCTTGAGTCTCAGGCTACAATCACTCGTCCAGAAGTTGAAGAACTATTCTTCAATTTGCATGCAAACCGTGCAAAAGGTGGATCTAAAATTGGTTACCCTATGTGGCTTGTCAAAGGTGACAAGATCTCTCGTGGCGTATATCAATTCCCTGCTCCCAAACTTGATACTGCATCGGCAAAGACTGCTTCTAAATCTAAAGTCTCTGCTTCTAGCGTGAAAGTTGACGAAGAAGAAAAAGAATTTTTTACAAACCTTAAAGACTATGGTATTATGGAAACAGCTTAAGCAATTAAGTCATTCCTAGGAGTGCAGCTTAACCATCGCTGCACTCCTTTTTTCGTCAGATGGTTATATTATGGAGACACTATGTCCAAACTTGCACGTCTTGAAAAATACCTGAATTCAGGTTCCACCGCCACTCCACGCCAGATCACTGGTATGTTTGGTATCTCTAACCCTACTGCTGCTATTCATGCATTGCGTAGCAAAGGTGTTTGTGTTTATGCAAACCAAGCTACTCTAAGCACTGGCGAGCGTACTACTAAGTACGCAGTTGGTCGTCCTACTAAGACCATGATTCAAGTAGCACACTCACTTGGTCTGTTTGCTTAATTGATTTGTACTTAGAAGAGGGCTCAGGTTATAATTAATCTGAGCCCTCTTTTATTAATGAACTATGGCAACTAAAACCGATATAAAGAAATCACAAAATGCTACTACCGGCGGACGAAAGTTCGATGGTGGCAAGCTTCGTTATGGATTGATACCTCCTCTAGCTCAGGCTGAAATGGTGAAGGTTCTCACTTTTGGTGCAGAGAAATACGAGCCAGACAACTGGAAGAAAGTACCAGATTCGCTTAATCGATATTTCGATGCTCTAGAAAGACATATCTGGGCGTGGAAAATGGGAGAGCAGATAGATCCTGAAAGTGGTATCAATCACCTAGCACATGCTATGTGTTGTCTTGCTTTCTTATATGAACACGATGTTAAATATTCTAAGGAGAATATCAATGGAACTAAGTAAAGAAACACTTGCGCTTATAAAGAATTTTGCTAGCATTAATGGCAGCATTATTCTAAAGCAAGGAAACAAATTGGCTACGATCTCTGAAGGCAAGAACGTAATGGCCGAGGCGACTATCGCCGAAACTCTGCCTATGGATTTTCCTATCTATGATCTAGGTGAATTTCTAAATGTAATATCGCTATTCACTACTACGAATCTTGACTTCTCAGAGAAGCAAGTGATGGTCTCTGATGGTGGAACTAGCAAGATTAAATATTTTGCTGCTGGTGAAGGTCTTGTAAAATCTGCACCAAACACTGTAAAGTTTCCAAGTGAAGATGTAACCTTTCGACTAGATGCATCCCAACTTGCAATGATTCAACGTACTTCATCTGTACTTAAAGCAAGTGATGTGTCAATCGTTGGTGATGGAACTGAGCTTAAAGTTCTTGTATCCGATAAGAAAAACGCAACATCTAATGCTTATGAAGTTACGATCGGCCAGACTTCTGAAGAATTCAAAGCAAACATCAAGGTTGAAAATCTGAAGATGCTTCCTAATGATTACGATGTAGCAATCTCTAAGAAGAAGATCTCTCGCTTCAAGCATACTGCATCTGATCTAACTTACTACGTTGCAATCGAGGCTGACTCGGAGTTCTAAATGAGTAACCAATATTTGTGGGTCGAGAAGTATCGTCCTCAGACTATCGATGAATGTATTCTGCCAGATTCGATGAAGAAGACGTTTAGGGAATTCATCAACTCTGGTGAACTTCCTAACTTCTTGTTTTGTGGTGGAGCAGGTGTAGGTAAGACTACAGTTGCAAAAGCGCTATGCAATGAGATTGGTGCTGAATATCTATTCATCAACGGCTCAGAAGAATCAGGTATCGATATTCTTCGTAGCAAGATTAAGAACTTTGCATCATCTGTTTCTCTAACAGATGCAAAGAAAGTTGTTATTCTTGACGAGGCTGATTATCTTAATGCTAATAGCACTCAACCAGCTCTGCGTGGGTTCATCGAAGAGTTCAGTAGTAATTGTAGATTCATCTTTACATGTAACTTTAAGAATCGCATCATTGAACCTCTACACTCTCGTTGTGCAGTTGTTGAATTTAAGATCGATAATTCTGAAAAGCCGAAGATCGCTGGCGACTTCTTTAAGCGTGTTAAGACTATCCTTCAAACCGAAGGTGTTGAATCAGACTCAAAGGTTGTAGCTGAACTAATCACTAAATACTTTCCAGACTATCGTAGAATCTTAAATGAACTGCAGCGATATTCTGTGAGTGGTGTTATTGATTCGGGTCTTCTCGTTAATCTAGGTGATGAATCTTACATAGAACTTGTTAAGAATCTTAAAGCTAAGAACTTCACTGAAGTGCGTAAGTGGGTAGGAAGATATAGTGATATTGAATCCACTGAACTTTTCCGCAAACTCTATGATAAAGCTGTTGATTATCTCGAGCAGTCTTCTATTCCTCAACTCGTTTTGATACTCGCTGAATATCAATATAAGGCGGCGTTCGTTGCAGATCGTGAAATTAATACGATGGCTGCACTCACTGAATGTATGGCCCAACTGAAGTTTAAGTAATGGACCCAATTTTTCTAGATTTTTTAACATATGGTTTCTTCTTCTGGCTAGGCTGGAATTGCCGAGAGTTGCGCGCATATCTTTGGCTAAGAAAAAACGTTTCATATGAAGAAGAAGAAGAAGAGAAAGACTTTAGTCGAGTACAAATCATTGTAGATATAAAAGATGATATGATTTTTATTTACGAAAGAGATACTCTTCAATATCTTGCTCACGGTAAAGATCATGAGGTTATAGAAAAAATGCTAGTGGAAAAGTTTCCAGATAAAATCTTTGCAGCATCGCCACAAGATCTTTTGAAATTAAGCAAATGACAACATCATTCTTTGATTTTCTAAATGCTATAAACGACACTAAGGTTGACCTAATGAAGGAAGATCCTCAGAATGAAAAGGATTACATTCCATTCATGGTTAATCGCGGGTTATCTTACTTTGCAGACACTGTTATGTTTGCGAACGAAATGAACTCGTATTCTTCTATCAATAAAAACTGGCAATTTGATTTTTATAGAATTGGTATAACGAAAAAGAAACGCTTTTCAAAGTGGCATAAAAAAGATCAAGCTACTGATGAAATTAAAATTGTTATGAAAGAGTATGGTTACTCCTCTGAAAAAGCTGCTAGAGCTTTAGAGTTACTTACTGAAGAACAAGTTAAAACTCTTAAGGAAAAGTACAAAACCGGAGGTAGATAAGCGTATAAATATTACAGTCTAATTCAAATATTATGACAATAAATATAAGAGGTAGTGAAAATGACTGTAGAATTAATATATTACGATTGGACTCCTGATTCAATGCTTGAGGTGATTTTGCCTGAACCTGATAACTTTCTAAAGGTTCGTGAAACACTCACTCGTATCGGAGTGGCTTCCCGTAAAGATAAAACACTGTATCAATCTTGCCACATTTTGCATAAGCAAGGTAGATATTTTATCGTTCACTTTAAAGAATTGTTTGCGCTTGATGGTAAAGAAGCAAACCTTACAAGTGGAGATATAGAGCGTAGGAATACTATCACCGGTCTTTTATCAGACTGGGGATTGTTAAAAATCGTTGTACCGACTAAAGCGGAACAGCGAGTTTCTTTGTCTCAAATCAAGGTTGTATCCTTTAAGGAAAAGACCGATTGGACACTAACCGCCAAATATAATATTGGCAACAAAAAAACTAAGTAATGGAGAAATAAATGTTAAAATTTGAATTGACACTTGATGAAGCTAACACAATTCTTGGTTCTTTAGGCAAGCAGCCATTTGACATAGTGGCAAGCCTTATTACCAAAATCCAAGAACAAGCTCAACCTCAACTTCCAGCTCTAGAAGCTAAGATGAAGGCCGAAGCAGAAGCTAAGGCTGCTGCAGCATCTGTAGTAGCACCTGCAGAAAAAGTTCAAGCAGAAGCCGTAAACTAATATAAATAGTTTTATCCCTCGGGATGGGAACGTAGGAACTCTTCTACCTTAGGAGCGTTAAGGCTGGCAGTACGATAAGCTGCCCCTGTAACCAGTAAGCAGGATTTAACCGGCATGCCTTTGGGGTGTCATTTTTATTTTACTCGCTTAATAGGAGCAAACTATGTTGCAAAACATTAACACGGCTATTGATACATTTCAAAACGCCAAAACTCAGTTCGTCAAAACATTCGTCACGAATGAAGAACTGGCAAAACCCTTCAACACCTTTATTCAAGCACAAAGCGATTACGCTAAAGCTGTAGCTGCAGAAGCATCTAAGTTTTTTACAACTCTTGGTCTTGCTGCATATACTTTTGACGCTAAAAAAGCTTACGCTAAGAAATAAGGAGTTAACTATGACATACATTAAAGATGTATTTGGCCGTGATGTCTTTAAAGACTTCGATAAATTCTACGTAGGATTTGACGATCAGTTCAATCGACTAGCCAAGATTCACGATGATATAACTAAATCTATTCCTAACTATCCTCCTTATAATATTAAGAAGATCGGTGATAATCAATACACTATTGAAATTGCTGTAGCAGGTTTTGCTCAGCAAGACATTGACATTGAAATTCAAGGTGGTCAACTTATTGTTAAGGGTAATGTTAAGAATGCTGAAGAAGATGATACCAATTATCTATTCAAAGGCATCGCAGCTCGCAACTTCACTCGTACCTTCGCTCTTGAAGATCAGATTGAAATTAAAGATGCAGAGTTGTTTAATGGTATGCTAAAGGTATTCCTTGAGCGTATTATTCCTGAATACAAGAAGCCTAAGAAGATCGCTGTTAAAGAGGGCGGTAAAAAACAACTCCTAACCGAGGAGCGTAAAAATGAAATTACTGAATCTCTTTAAGAATGCTATCTTGTTCTGGATTGAAATGACACAAGAAGTTGTAGAATCGATCAAGAAATCAAAGGCTGAAAAGTATAAAAATATATAAAATATTGTACTTTTAATCATAAATGGGATATAATTACTATATCCCATTTTCAATTTTATTATGCGATTCTACACATCTGTCAATCGTTATGGCAACAACCTCTTATATCGTGGATATCAAGACGGTCGTCGCATCAAGAAAAAGATTGCTTTTAAGCCTACACTCTATGTGAAAGGTAAAGGCAACTCTAAGTTCACATCGCTCGATGGAGTTAATGTTGATTCTATCGAGTTCGACTCTATGCGCGAAGCAAAGGAGTTTGTAGAAAGATACTCAGACGTTGAGAACTTTAATGTCTATGGTAATGCAAACTATATTGCGCAATTTATCGCACAAGAATTTCCAAATGAAATTAAGTTTGAACGCAACAAGATTCGTGTTCATACAATCGATATTGAGGTTGCTTCTGATCAAGGATTCCCTCAACCACACGAAGCACTGCATCCAGTAATCTCTATTGCAATTAAGGATAGTATCCTTGACACATACTTTGTGTGGGCACTAGGCGATTACGATGTTGAGAAGACTATCATGAAAACTTCTCAGGTTCGATATACTAAATGCAAGGATGAACAAGATCTGTTGAAGCAGTTCATTGCATTTTGGCATGATGAATTCACTTGCCCTGATGCAATTACTGGATGGAACATTCGTACATTTGATATTCCATATCTTGTAAACCGAATCAATCGTATGCTTGGTGAAGATGATGTGAAGAAGCTTTCACCTTGGGGATTAGTTGAAGAACGTATGGTCACAATGCGTAAAGGCCAAGTTCAGATTTATGATTTGATTGGCATTGCACAACTTGACTACATGGATCTATTCATGAAGTTTGGTTATTCTTTTGGTCCGCAAGAATCATATCGTCTTGATCACATTGCATATGTAGTACTCGGTGAACGCAAACTTGCTTACGATGGAACACTGCATACTCTGTACCAAACGGATCACCAAAAGTTTATTGACTATAACATTAAAGACGTAGACCTTGTCGACCGAATGGAAGATAAGATCGCTATGATTACACTTACTCTAACTATGGCTTATAAAGCTGGAGTAAACTATTCTGATACGATGGGCACTGTTGCGATATGGGATTCTCTTATTCACAGAACTCTTATGGCGCAGAATATTATTGTGCCTCCAAACAATAATAGTTTTAAGCGAGAGTATGATGGTGGATATGTTAAGGAACCTCAGTGTGGCATTCACGACTGGGTATGTTCTTTTGACGTTAACTCACTATATCCTAACATCATTGTTCAATGGAACATGAGTCCTGAGACAATCCTGAAAGGTGATATTCAACCTAGTGTTACAGTAGATAAATGTCTTGTTGGTTTGACTAATAACAGTGACAAGTGTATGGCTGCAACTGGTCAATTCTTCTCAAAGCAAAAGCAAGGCTTCATGCCAAAGATCATTGAAGAAATGTATGATGAACGTTCTGCAATCAAGAAGAAGATGCTTGTCGCTAAACAAGAACTTGAACTAGCTGATAAGAGTAACAAGGCTGAGATCTATAGAATCGAACGTGACATCAATCATTACGAAAATCAACAACTAGCAATTAAGATTCTTCTTAACTCGCTTTATGGTGCACTTGGCAACAAGTACTTCCGTTACTTCACGATGGAGATTGCAGAAGGTATTACCCTGACTGGTCAATTGATTATCAAGTGGGGCGAGAAATATATTAATGAGTATCTCAATAAAGCACTAAAAGGTAATAAAGACTATGTTATCGCAATCGATACTGACTCAATTTATGCAAACTTCTCAAACTTGGTTGATGCAGTCGTCCCCGACGCAACCACAGCAAAGAAAGTTGACTTCCTCGACAAGGTCTGTAAGAAGATCGAGACGGACGTCTTCGACACCGCATTCCACCAGCTCGGCACAAACCTCAATGTATTCAAACACAGAATCGGAATGAAGCGTGAAAGCATTGCAGATCGTGGAATCTGGACTGCTAAGAAAAGATACATACTTAATGTATGGGACAATGAAGGAGTTAGATATTCTAAACCGAAACTTAAAATCATGGGGATCGAGGCGATCAAATCGTCTACTCCAGCGCCGTGTAGAGAAGCTATGGAGAAACTCTTCAAGATTCTCATTAATGGTACTGAGCTTGAAACTCAATCGTTTATACGAGACTTTAGGAATACCTTTGACAGTTTACCCGTCGAAGAGAAAGCCTTCCCACGCAGTGTATCCTCTCTCAAGCAATATTCGGATCCCAAAATAATCTACAGGAAGGGAACTCCGATGAATTCCCGTGCAGCACTGCTGTATAATCACTTGCTAAAGCAACACGGTCTTGAAAATACATATGAAATGATCAAAGAAGGTGAGAAGATTAAGTACATATATCTTGATCCAAAGAATCCTATTCGCGAAGATGTTATTGCATTCACACAAGTCCTTCCAGCTGAATTTGGCTTGCATCGTTATATTGATAATGACACACAGTTTGAAAAATCATTCCTCGACCCAGCTAAGATTATTCTGAATGCTATTGGTTGGAAGGCAGAAGAAGAAGCAACACTAGAGGATTTCTTCGCATGAACACACAAAGCCTAAGTCATTACGTTAGAGTGTATGATGATGTATTAGAACCAGATACATGTAAGAAGATGATTGACATCTTTAATGAAAAACAAAATGAATTTAATTCTCGACGAGAATCAAAATATAGCTGGGAAAAAGATTATAGATCATTTGTAGAAGTTAACATTACTGCTGAAGAGTCATTCAAAGAATTTATTGAAGACTATTATGCAAGAATGAAAAACGTTTACGAACATTATAAACAAGTAACTGGCACAGAATTCTTTCCTCCTAAGTTTGCATTTGAAGACGCAAGACTAAAAAGATATTTCAATAATGACTATGATCAATTTGGTTGGCATGTAGATGTAGGTGATAGACCATCAGCATCAAGATATCTGGTAATGTTTGCTTATCTGAATGATGTTGAAAAAGGAGGAGAAACAGAATTCGAAATAGATTGTCTTGTAAAACCAAAGTGTGGTAGAATGGTGGTATTCCCGCCTATGTGGATGTATCCTCATAAAGGAAGAAAGCCAATTAGCAATGACAAATATATTCTATCAACATACCTGCATTACACATAGGAGAAATAATGAGCATATTAGATAAAATTAAAAAGAATAGTACGATTAAAGAATCAGCAATTCTTTCGCAGTCTAAGTTCTTCACTAAGAAGGACATGATTTCTACTTCTATCCCAGCGATAAACATTGCGTTAAGTGGAAGACTAGATGGTGGACTTACTCCAGGCCTTACAATGTGGGCAGGTCCTTCTAAACATTTCAAAACAGCGTTCAGCTTGCTTATGGCAAGATCATATTTAGATAAGTATCCAGATGCAGCACTTCTCTTTTACGATTCGGAGTTTGGTACTCCGCAGTCTTATTTCGATAGCTTTGGTATTGACACAGACAGGGTGCTCCATACTCCTCTTACAGATATTGAACAACTCAAGTTCGACATAATGCAACAACTGACTGCTCTTGAGCGTGGTGAACATTTAATTATTGTGATTGATTCCATTGGCAATCTTGCATCCAAGAAAGAAGTTGATGATGCACTTGATGGCAAATCAGTTGCTGATATGTCCAGAGCAAAACAAGTAAAGAGTTTGTTCCGTATGGTTACACCTCACTTGAATTTAAAAGACATACCAATGATTGTAGTGAATCACACATACATGGAAATTGGTATGTTCCCTAAAGCAATTATTGGTGGTGGCACCGGCTCGTACTATTCTGCTGATAATATTTTCATTATCGGTCGACAACAAGAAAAAGAAGGAACTGAGATTGTTGGATATAATTTTATCATCAATGTGGAAAAATCTAGATATGTTAAAGAGAAATCTAAAATCCCTGTCACTGTTTCTTTTGATGGTGGTATTAGCAAATGGTCTGGCTTACTTGATATTGCTCTCGAATCCGGACATGTTATCAAGCCTAGCAATGGTTGGTATTCGAAAGTAGATAAAGAAACTGGCGAGATCTCAGATAAGAAGTATCGTGTTAAAGATACTGATACTAAAGACTTTTGGATGTCTATTGTAACGTCAAAGTCATTCAACGAATACGTACAAAATAAGTATGCAATCGCTCACGGCGATATTATTCATGATGAAGAGATCATAGAGGAAATGCAATCATATGAAGACGACACCGCTGCGGCCGCATAAAGTTCTTGGAAGACCTGGACACGATGGTGACCAGCACGCTTTGTGTTTTGAAACTGGCGAGTTTGCTAACATCGTTTTTACATACACTAATGTTAGCTTTAAAGAAGACACCGAGCATGATAAACTTATAGTTGGATTCGAGTATTATGTTCACGATGTTCCAAAAGAATGTTATGGATATAATAAAGAAGCTTTTGAAAAAGAACTCGGTGACTTTGTGGTAGAATTACTACATTATGGACTTGAACGTGATAAACTAGGATTTATTGATGACAAAGAGAATAGAACAGACCATCCTTTCGAATCTAATTCACAATGAGGAATTTTGTCGAAAGACTGTACCATTTCTAAAAACAGAATATTTTTCTGATCACTTTGAAAATGTGATAGCTCAAGAACTTATAACGTTCTTTACTGAGTATAACAAACCAGCATCGCTTGAGATCCTTGCAATTCAACTTGGAAATCGTAAGGATCTTCGTCATGAGCAATTGAATCAAATAGAGTCTTATATCAATGAACTCACATATAAAACAGACAACAATGATTGGCTTTATAAGCACACTGAAAAGTTTTGCAAAGATCGTGCTGTTTACAATGCTATCATTAGTTCTATTGAGATCATTGACGGAAAAGATAAAAACAGAACTCAAGACGCAATCCCCTCATTGCTTTCAGACGCCCTTGCAGTATCCTTTGATAATGCTATTGGCCATGATTATCTCGAAGACTTCGCAGAACGCTATGACTTCTATCATCGCCAAGAGGAAAAGCTAGAATTCGATCTAGACTTACTTAATAAGATTACAAAGGGTGGTTTATCTAGGAAAACTCTTAATGTAATTCTTGCAGGAACTGGTGTTGGTAAGTCATTATTCATGTGTCATTACGCAGCATCATCCTTGATGCAAGGTAAAAATGTTTTGTATATCACATTGGAAATGGCTGAGGAAAGAATTGCGGAACGTATTGATGCAAACCTTCTTAACATGACGATGGATGAACTTGGCAAAGTTGATAAGGATGCTTATGAATCTCGAGTTGGTAAGTTAATCAAGAAGACTGCTGGTAAACTAATCGTTAAAGAATACCCAACTGCATCAGCTCATGCAGGACACTTTAAAGCTTTGCTTGAAGAACTTAAGATGAAGCGTAACTTCAAGCCAGATCTTATTGTTATCGATTATCTAAACATCTGTGCATCATCTCGAATCAAACATGGCTCAGGTGTTAATTCCTATACATATGTTAAGTCTATCGCTGAAGAACTTCGTGGTCTTGGCGTAGAGTATAATGTTCCGGTTCTTTCAGCAACACAAACAACTCGAGGTGGATATGATAATACCGACGTAGACCTTACTGATACATCCGAGTCTTTTGGCTTGCCTGCTACTGTCGATTTTATGTTCGCCCTTATTTCAACTGAAGAGCTTGAAAATCTTAACCAGATCATGGTTAAACAACTTAAGAATCGCTACAATGATCCTTCTTATTATAAGCGTTTCGTCATTGGCGTTGACCGTTCTAGGATGAAACTCTATGATGTTGAAGATACTGCACAAAAGAACATTGCAGATTCTGGACAAAATAATGAATCATCTTTTGATAAGACTTCCTTTGGGCAAAAGATGAAACAAGCTGGAGATGGATTTAACTTTTAATCATAAGTGTGTTATAATTTAATTTTGGAGATATGTTATGAGTAATAATTGGGTTTGGGATATGGAACGTATGCACAGTAAATATGGTGTACGTGATGTGATTGAAACTTTTGATAAAGAAAAACTTGAAAAGTTTTTGGAATTTCGAATTAAGTTCTTACAAGAAGAACTTGATGAAATGAAAGGTGCAACTAATGCAGATGACGTAGTTGATGCATTGATCGATCTTTGCGTGGTTGCCATTGGAACTCTTGATGCATATCAAGTTGATTCTCTTGAAGCATGGAATCGTGTATTAGACGCAAACATGGCAAAGGAAATTGGCATTAAACCTTCTCGTCCTAATCCACTAGGTCTTCCAGATCTAATTAAACCAGAAGGTTGGATTGCACCAACTCATGCAGATAACGTAGGATTATTGGCAAAGGTATTTTAATGTATAGCCTCACCGTCTTTAAGTCTATCTTTGATAACAAGACAGATACACGAGTTGACTTCGATTCTTTCGAGAAATTCGAGAAGTCGTTGTATCATCTGTCTACTCTTCCTGGATATAAAGCTAAGCGCGGTGAGTTTACTAACAAAGCATCGCCTCTAATTTCTCCAGCGATTTATAAATCTGATACAACTAGAGCAAACGTTAACGTAATCGAGTGGGCAAATTGGGCCGCACTAGATGTAGACAGCACAACATATGATGGAGATCTTGAAGATGAATTGGCTAGGCTTTACCCTAATATCTATTTTATTTGTTATTCAACTGCTAGCAGTAGTCGTAGTGCGCCGAAGTTCCGCTTGGTGTTCCCACTTACAAGAGCTGTTAGGGGAGAAGAAATTCGACACTTTTGGTTTGCACTCAACACAGAATTTGGCATGGTGGGAGATAGACAGACTAAAGATTTGTCTAGGATGTATTACGTCCCAGCGCAATACCCTAATGCTTACAATTTTATTTTTACTCATCGCGCAGATGGGTATCTTAACGTTGATGATCTTCTAAGAAAGCATGAATACAATGACAACTCTTCTTCTAGTAGTTTTATTGACAGGCTTCCTGTTGAGATTCAAAAGGAAGTCATAGCTCATCGTCAGCAACAGCTTCAGAGTAACAAGAGAACTTATGAATGGAAGTCATATGGCGATTGTCCATTCGTGAATCGTAAACTTGTAAGTGAGTATAAGCAAATATCAGGAGTAGATGGTTCTGGTCGTTACTCGATGATTTATAAGATTATGACATCAATTGCTTGCAATGCTATTAAGAATAAGTATCCTATCACTGAGTATGAGATTGTAGATCTTGTGAGACAGCTCGATCGTGATACCGCAAATAGATACGCCAAGCGACCACTTAACGTAGAGGCTTCTCGAGCCATAGAATTTGCCTATAAGAATGCTCTATAAGGCAAGAATATTCGTAAAACCCTGTACAAATATTCGTCTATTTGATATAATACTACTACAACATTGGAGAATTGTATGAATGATCATGATCGTGGTAACCTCAACTTCCTTCTGAATATTACTTCAGAAGTCTTTGACGACTGGATGGATCAAGCAGACACTGACGATATTGACTATGCTTTAGAATTAATTGCAATGCATAAGTCAGAACTCGTGGTAGGAATGCTTGAACTGAAAGATAACGTTGAAGATACTACTCAGGCTAATGAAATTTTGAAAGCATTTACTCTGAAAGCCTAATATGAAACACACTAGCAAAAAATCAAAGTTAGGTGATCTTGGAGAACGAATAGCAGCGCAAGCTTTAAACGCTACTCGTAACGACAATTGGTGGGATCCTAATGGTGACATGACGCTCAATGAAAGCGGTGATGAATCTGAAGTTAAGACTCAGCGACGAGACATTTATCGTAATATGTTTACCGTTAACACAATGCATGCAAATCAAGTAGAAAAGTGTGTGAAGGTTACACGCTTATTCTTTGTTGAATATGATGAGACTGATGTTGTTAAAATTTGGGAATGTACTGATAGACAGTACACAATATTTGAAACGCGTGATGGTAGACTTATGGCCGGTTGGCCAGTGAATAAGATGAACTTAGTGCGAGAAATTGATGATGTTTCTCTTGCAAAAGAAATGAGATCTCTATCACAATCACGTCACTTTGATGTGAATTCGCCTTATGCAATTAATAAATTTTGAGGAATGATATGAAAGAAGGTAAACAATTTACTCGTGAATCAGCAAACATTCTATTGGAAGCTGCTGCACTTCAAGAACGTAAAGGTCAGGATTATCAGAATCCTTTGAGCCGAGTACGCCAAGCCGATCACTATCCACGTGGCGTATATACTATTCTGGATACCATTAATGGTAAGATGCTTCGTATGTATTCTGTATTGGAAACTATGGAAGCAGGCGGTAACGTCAACTTTGAATCGGTTGAAGATTCTGCAATTGACATGATTAACTATGCATCATTCCTTGTTGCATATATGCGTGGCGATATTAATGGTCAAGAAATGGGTAAGGATATCTTCAATCGTCGTGTAAGTAAGGAAACTCATCCAACTACGCAATTGTATCCTAGCAAATTCCGTGAAATGCCTAAGGAATCATATGTCATCAATGACATTGATAAGATTGGTGAGTATATTCCAAAGGGAAGGTTTATAGAATGATGTTTACTCACAAACAAACTGTACATGAAATTCGTCAGGAATTTGCAAAACTTTATCGATCAAATAAGTTTGTAACTGATAAGTCTGGTGTAAAGACTATTGAAATTGTAGGCGCTAGCTTCTGGGCTAACTCGCCTCTTATCTTTGGTGCAGTAAATGAAGACTACATTGAGCGAGAACTAGACTGGTATAAGTCTATGTCATTGAATGTAAATGATATTCCTGGTGGACCTCCGGCGATTTGGAAACAAGTGGCAGACAAAGAAGGTTACATCAATTCAAACTATGGATGGTGTATCTATTCACATGAAAACAATAATCAGTTTCTTCATGTAGTAACTGAACTTGAAGATCGTCCAGATTCTCGTCGTGCTATTATGATTTACACACGTCCTACTATGTGGGGTGATCATAATAAGAATGGTCGTTCAGACTTTATGTGCACTAACACTGTGCAATATCTAATTCGCGATAATAGGATTCATGCAGTAGTTGATATGCGAAGTAATGATGCTTGGGCCGGTTATCGCAATGATTATGCTTGGCAAGTTTATGTTCTAGAACAAGTAACGCAAGAACTTCGCTACCGCGGAAAGTTTTATGACCGAGGCGAGATTATTTGGAATGCAGGATCACTTCACGTCTATGAACGACAGTTCTATCTCGTTGATAACTATATTAAGACTCGCGAATTGAGTATCACTAAGGAAGAATATGATAAACGGCAAGAATTGGCAAAGTCGTTATCTATCGCTAGCTAAAGAAATTTCTACTTGGAGTAAAGATCCAAGTAGAAAGATTGGCGCAGTTGCAGTAGGTTCTAAAGGTCAGATTCTTGCTCAAGGATATAATGGCTTTCCTCGTGGAATACTAGACTCGGCTGATCGTTATAGCGATCGTCCTACAAAATATAAGTTAGTAGTTCATGCAGAAATGAACGTCATCTATAATGCTACATTTAATGGCGTATCGCTAGATGGTGCATCGTTGTACGTATACGGTCTTCCAGTATGCTCTGAATGTGCTAAGGGTATCATCCAAGTTGGTATTAAAAAAGTTTTCATATATACAGATGATGCGGTACCAGCAATTTGGACAGAAGCATTTGAGTTAACGTGGGATATGTTTAAAGAAGCCGGAATACATTGTGAGTGGATCCAATCTTAATTTAAGGATTATTTTGAAATGAAACAAGAACTTGATGAACTATTGTGTGCAAAGTACCCTCTGATCTTTAAAGATCGAAATGCGCCAATGACTCAAACAGCTATGTGCTGGGGATTTGATTGCGGTGATGGGTGGTTTACTATCATTGATACTCTCTGTGGTTTGTTGACTAACAAATACAATCAAGCCAAAGAACGATATGACTATCGTGCAGAAGTGGGTGTTGGCGGTATTCTTTATGGAACAAGAACAATAACGCAAGAAGATCTTGACGAAGCAAAGCAAAAAATGGAAGAAGAAAAAGAACTAGTTCCAATTGCTTCTCAGATTAAAGAAAAGTTTGGTGGTCTTCGATTCTATGTTCAATCAGCAACTCCCGAGCATTATAATTACATTTCCTTTGCTGAAAGTATGAGTTATCGCACGTGTGAAAAGTGCGGTTCTCCTGGTCGAACTTATCATCAGGGATGGCACCGAACTCTATGTGAAGCTCATGCCGATGAAGCGTATGGAGAGGACGCAGCCCATGAAAGAAATAAAACCGGAGAATGGAGCGAAGAAGAATGAAGATAGCAATCATCATGGGACGTGGCATCGAAGGATGTGGCGTCACTAAATTTACTGTTGAGCAAACTAAATGGATGGCCAAGAATGGATACGACTTTGTAGTCTTTTCATCTAAGGATAAATCATGGACTCGTAAGAATGCTCATGATGTTTCTAATGTTGTACAATTAAAGTTTGCAAAACCTGAAGAAACTAACAAGATGATTGAAGGTTGTAACAAAGCCGATGTTGTCATCATCAATAGCCTACCTTCTGTAGGACACACTGAAGAATGTATTAATCAATTTAAGCGAGCACTAAATGAAATTGTTAAACCAATCGTCCTCATTCAGCACGACCATTCGTCACTCTCGATTAAGCGCAATGCTGCAATCAATGAATCTGTTAGAAAAGCTAGCATTCTGTTTGGCCATAGTACTAGCAACGATTTCGCTAGGTATGTCTCTACAGTAACTGATGGTGGAGGTTTAGCAGGATTCTTTGAAGAGGATAACTCTAAGAAGATTCTTAACTTTCAACCAGGGATGGACTTCGATTCAGTAAGAGCTAAGTACTGGCTTGACATTGATCAGACTAGACCTCATATGCATAAGTGGATTGGGCGTACAACTTCGTGGAAGGGTTACGTCCAAATGTTTAAGTTTCATAACGAATTCCTACGTCCCAATGGATGTATCACTACGTTCGAAGGAATTGAAAAATCTCCAGCGTATCTTGCATTCAGAGAACTATCAGAATTTAATGGTCACATCGCCGATGATATTAACACTGTGAACTTACAAAAGAATGAACCAGCATATGTCTTTGGTCCATATGTAAATGAACAAATGCTATATCGTATGTCGGCATGTGGCTTTGGCTATCAGCTATCGATTCTCGATGAAAGATTTATT
>Ga0208975_1000068_pt1 | contig 50245 bp, 51 predicted proteins | sample GreLakmeER78MSRF_FD_187700 | JGI IMG/M metagenome (GOLD analysis project Ga0208975, IMG submission 187700) | Freshwater lentic microbial communities from great Laurentian Lakes, MI, USA - Great Lakes metaG ER78MSRF (SPAdes) | ecosystem: Environmental > Aquatic > Freshwater > Lake | place: Great...
TATCCGTGGCTTCAAGTTCATATGTGAAAATCGAAGGGCTTCCAAGCTTACGCTTTGTCATTGCGTTTATCACTACACTCTACTATAATCTGAGACCTTTTTGTTATATGTATCATCTACCATGCCCTCATACTTTCGTACTCCCGTCGAAGGCGTGAGCGGCACATCACGTACGCGGGATTGTAGTAGGCTTCCTTGAGTGCCGCTTGAATGCTTTTGGCGCGCCACGGGCCGAGCCCAAAAGACACATTTCCTTATAAAATCTCAGCTCTTCAATAGAACCGAACCGATAATGAGTGCTCGAAAAATGCGGTTCCCTGATTTTGAGACCAACATCCCGCACATGAGTTCGTCCGAGTATGCCCAATTTTTAACTCGTGTCATCGAAATGGTGAATACCGGTTCCTTAACGCCCAAATCTGCAACTGATTTTATCAACGCGTATAACGATCCTGCCGTGCGCGAGCCCAAGGATCACATAAGCCATCTTCCGAAAGATGTTTTCAAAACAATTGCCCAACGTCTCGACCCGGTCGACCTTGTGAATATCAGATTGGCGTCCAAAACATTAAACAACCGTTTCATCAAACAAAAAATGATTGACCGTCTATCTTTATTTGAAACAACAATTGCTGAAATTTTCGATTTAATGAAGCTTATGAATTCTAGGGCATTCAAATATATCATTTCTTGTCAAATTGCTCTTTCACCGACGGTTCATTTGAAATTTAACTCTTACACCCCTCAATTGTACATTGAAGAGGTCAAAATCAATATGAAAAATCTGAAGAATCAGGACAGACATATTTCACGCATTGACCGTGTGAAAATTCAGATCCGACATGATAGTGTCAAGCGGCTTGCGTCAATTTTGAATCAAAATTTGAGCTTTGGTGACGTGGCCGAGTTGAAAACGAACGCCCTTTTTAAAACCGAAGTGTTTATTTACACGGATCAAGGAGAACGTATCGTGTTCGAACATTTCGGCTCTTCGCTTACCCCCGTTGTCTTTCCGGCGGAGGTGAAGGCGATTGAGAATTTGCCTTTAAAGAAAGCCATCCGCCATCTTGAGGTGATTTTAAAAACGTTCCGCGAGGCCCTGAACCTATCCGCTAAAGGAGCGCCTTCTGAGGCGTTTGACATTGAACAATTTCGATTGTTTGAGGAGGGCGAAGCATCGGCATCAGCCTCCGCGCCTCGGGGAGGGCGTGTTTCAAAAAAGAAGGTTGTGTAATTCATGGTCTTACAAGTCGGCAAGTTCAGAAAGCGGACGTGCATGGGCAACGCTCCCCATAAACGCCTCTTGCTCATCTTCTTTAATGTCATAAGGCACCGTAAGTTCTTGAATATTGACAACAATGCGCAAATCATGACCATCCATATTCGTTAGAGTCAAGGAAATCTTTTGTAGCTCAGACTTCTCGACGATGGCATTTTTTGCTTGTCGCCATTACCGCTTTCGCACGGACATGCACATATACAAAACAATAACAAAACTTCAAGTTAAATCATTTTTTTTAACTTGGGCTACCTAAAAATCGCATTCCATGCCATGAAACTCCCGTCGTAAGCGCGAACGACACATCATGTACGCGGGATTGTAGTAGGCTTCCTTGAGTGCCGCTTGAATGCTTTTGGCGGCCATGTGCCGCCGAATAATATTCAATTTCATAGCAACCGGCAATGTAAGATGAACATTACAGAACTCGGGTGTTTCCGCAAGTTGCCATGGCTCATTAGGATGTGCGCGTATGATGTCCAATGTAATATTCGGATTGTTGAGAAAATAGTTCCAGTTCCATGGTTCGTTTGGGTTGTCCTTGATAATGTCCCATGTGATATTGGGATTTTGACTCACACCTTCCCATTTCCAAGGTAGCTTTGGGTTCGAATGAATGATGTCCCATGTCATATTCCGATGTTTGCTAATAATAAGCCAGTTCCATGGCTTTTTAGGAAAGGTAAGAATGTCGTCGATTGTAATTGCCGCATGAAAACTCAGACTATTCCAATCCCATGGCCTGTCGGGGTTCTCTTTTAGAACACGGCTTAATAGTGCAGTATTTTGGATGTTGGAGTGTGCTTGGCTCAAATGCTCCCAGTTTTTAAGCATAATGATTGGGTTGTTGCGGATTATGTCCCATGTGATGTTTGGATTACAACAGAACGTCATCCCGGACCATGGCCGATCTTGGTTTGCTTGCACGATATCCCAAGTGATATTTGGATGACAGATAAGAAACCACCAGTTCCATTCTATTTCAGGGTGGGCTTGCACAATGTCCCAAGTGATGTTTGGGTTGCTACTTAAACTATACCAATACCATGGCAAGTCCCTGTTGCCTTCTACGATTTCCCATGTCATGTTTTGATGACGACTTATCCAATACCAATCCCATGGCATATTAAGGTGCCTTCTGACAATGTCTATTGTAAGTTGTGGATGCGCACTTAGACGATCCCAGTCCCAAGGCATATTAATGTGCGCATCCACAATATCCCAAGTCAGTAAATTTTTGAAGCTTAATACCTCCCAGCACCACGGCTTGTCTGGACTTGCAAGAATGTTGTCCCATGTTATGATTTTGTTTTGACTGATAGCATTCCAAAACCATGGTTTATCTGGATTTGCTTCAATATTGTCCCATGTTATCTTATCGCTACCGCTTATCCGTTTCCAGTTCCATGGTTTGTCGGGGTTGTCGCGGATGATGTCCCATGTTATGTTGGGATTGTCGCTTAGCAGTCGCCAGTCCCATGGCATATCGGGACACGCTTGCACAATATCCCATGTTATGTTTGGGTTTGTACTTGCATAGACCCAATACCATTTGTCCGGCGGATTTTCAATTATCTTTAAAATCCACTTTCGTTTTGCCTCAAGTATTGCCTTTGACAGCGCCATTGCCATTACACAAACCAGTTTCACAAACAAATAACAAAAGTTAAAGTTAAATCATTTTTTTACACTTGGGCTACCTCAACATCATGTTGCATGTCATTAAATTCTCGTCGTAGGCGTGAGCGACACATTTTGTACGCGGGATTGTAGTACGCCTCCTTGAGTGCCGCTTGAATGCTTTTGGCGGCCATGTGCAGCCGCACAATGCGTTCAATTTCTGCTTCAGGTAAATGTAAGAGACTTTCCTCACGAGCAAAATAAGGCATCCATTGAATATGTGGATTCGATTTTACAATATCATATGTAATATTTGGATTATAACTTAACCACTCATAATCCCATGGTATATTTGGATTGTTTTGAACGATATCCCATGTTACACATTTATTGCCACTGACAGCCCACCACTCCCATGAAATATTTGGGTTTTCTTGAATGATGTCCCATGTAATACACGTCTTTCTGCTAAAAGCTGGTAAATCCCATAGTTTCTCTTGATCATCTCGATGTGCTTGAACAATGTTCCATGTTATATTTTCGTTTCTACTTAACTCATACCAATCCCATGGCTCATCTGGATGGGCTTGGACAATGTCCCAAGTTATGTTTGGATTACGGCATAATCCCTCATAATCCCATGGTTTATCGGGGTGCTCCTGAACAATTTTCCATGTAACACATTGATTTCTACTGAGCCCTCTCCAATTCCAATTCCATGGTTTATCTGGATTCGCTTGAACAAAGTTCCATGTAATGCCTTGGTTTGAACTTAAAAAATCCCAATCCCATGGCATATTCGCATCTACTTCATCCCAATTAATATTTTTATTACAACTCAAAGCATCCCAATACCATGGCTTATCTAAATTACCCTTTACAATATCCCATGTAATATTTTGATTTTCACTTAAACCATACCAATTCCACGGCTTATCCGGATTAGATTGGACAATATCCCATGTAATATTTGGATTACGGCTTATATGTAACCATTTCCATGGCATCTCAGGATTTGTTTGTATCATCTCCCATGTAACGAAGGGATTTTTGCTTACACAATACCAATCCCATTTAATTGAAGTGTCTTTTAGTTTGTTTATAACCCACTCTCGTTTTGCAATGTTTATAACTGCAAAAAGCGACATGTCTTTGAATATTTTAATTACAAATAGTTAAATTCAAATTTATACCATATTTAAAGCATACGAGCAAAAATAAATTAATAAAGTACATCATGTTGAGCCGCACGATGCCGCTCGCACTTGAAATGCCTCCTCGTATTTGCAAAAACTGCGTGTTTTTCCGACCAAGCAACCGGTTTTGGAAATTTGATAAAAATGCGACCATCTTTGGTCATTGTGAAAAGTTTGGAAAGACGGATCTAGTAACAGGAGACGTAGAGCTCACATACGCATCTCTATGCAGAGAAGACGAAAGAAAATGCGGGGAAGAAGGCACCCACTATAAACCCAAAGCGACTTGAGACATTCCAAAACCAAATGTTCATAATTTTTCTATTTGCGATGAGAAGAAATATATCGTTAAAGAAGAGGACAGAAGATGGCGGCAACACGCTCTCATGTGGTCACGGAGCTTCGCGGGGAGTTTGCAAGTATGTTGGAGATGCAGGCAAGCGACGGAACAACTATTGAAGAAATGAATGAGAAAATGGGGCAACCGTTGTTCGGCGTTCTTCCCATGCGCTTTCATGTGATGAGCGCCAAGATCATTATATCGGGCGCTGGGTTCGAGCTCCTCCGCATGCGATTTGCTGCCGCACAAGCCAAGCGACAGGCCATCAAATACATGATGCCGTTTATCACCCCATATGGGCCACACATCATTCCAAGCAAGATTATTGAAAGCAATACAACTATTGTTGGTTACGAGTACAAGGCGACCAAGAAAGGAGAACGTGCGCATCTTTGGGCCTTTTTTAAAGCCGTGAAACAGATCAATGCGCGCTTCAAGTCGTTCATCGCATCGCCGCCGGTGGGAAATATGACCTATGGCATAATCGGCGTGGATGTCGCCTACGATGAACCCGAATGGGTGACCACCATCGCCGCGGGCAATGTACTGAAAAATCCGATCGTTACCCAACAGGGCGCATGGTACTTTGGTGAGCAAGGCACCGACGATAATGATTTTGAAAAGGTTATCAAAAAGCTGCATAAATTGCAAGGGCCGGGAGCGCAAGGATTCAAAAACATTAATACTCGATTCGGCAATTTTGATGAACCCGTTGAATCCGAGGAAAAGAAACCGACGAAGCGAGTTCGTAAAACCGCGCCTGAACAGACGCTAAGCGAAGAGGCTTTTGCAATCGAAGAGGCCCGTCGCCTTGAAATTTGGAAACGACATTGGCAAAAGTATTGGCCGACGCGATCGACGGCACGCCGTGTGGCGCCTACGATCGGGTTCATCGGATTCAATAGCCATGCACGCACGCTAGTGTATGATGGTGATAAAACGGTATTTGTCATTGATCCCTGGATGCACCCGTCGGAGTACGCACACGAGGCTTCTTTTATCAACATGGCCAAGATTTTCAAACGCATTCGGGGATGGGATGTGGTGGGACGTGCTCTTCCTCGTCCCGACCAGGAAGACGAAGGCTCGTGTGGTGTGGCGTCATTGGCACGTGGTCTTTGGATCGCTCACAAGGGACAAGAGGTCATGCTGCAATCTCCGATTCCTGCGGATTATGCCGTCTTGGCAAAACGACTCGTTATGAAGGGAAAAGCATCCGATAATATGGATGTCAAGTCCCGCAAACTTTTTGAGCCCATCAACGAAGAGGACACGCCTTCGCTCCCCTCCACTCTCCGTCGAAACACGCCGTCGCCGACCACTTCGCCCGTCAATCCGGATGCTTGCTTGACCCTTCTTGAAGGCGTCACGCTCAAACCGCATCAGCGCCGCGTCGTCGATTACATGGTGAAAAATAAACCACACGGCCTATGTCTCTTTCACACCGTGGGCTCTGGCAAAACGATTACCGCCATTGCAGTGGCCGCATGCATGTTGAGCACAGGCGCCGTTCGGAAGGTCTATATTGCGGCGCCTACGAGCGTGGTGTCTCAATTTGACTTTGAAGTAAAACGCATGGTGCCCGCCAACTTACTTCCGGCGTTCGAAGTGATGACGCACGACAAGATTGTTAAGACGGGTGCGGACATCGTCGATGGTGAAACATTGTTGATTGTGGATGAAGCACATAACTTCAAAAACGTTGGAAAAATAAGGACGGATTCGCTGTTCTTTACCGCAAAACGTGCCGCCCACATCTTGCTCTTGTCGGCCACACCGATCATTGACAAGCCCGAGGACTTGGCGCCGCTCATTGCCATGATGCGCAGTTCAAATAACTTAGAGTTGAGAGCCATGCAAAACAGTCTTGTGGAAGGAGTCATCGACAGTCAGTACATCAAATGCATGTTTTCCGTTTATAAAACGCGCGCCTCCGACGATTACCCGTCTTACACTGAAAAATACATTACGATTCCCATGGACCCTTCGTATTACGCCAAGTACGTTGAAATTCAGAACAACAAAATTGGCGAGGACATCCCGTCATCCTCGGCGGCAGCCTCGTCTTCGGCGGCAGCCTCATCCTCGGCAGGGCCTTCCACAAGCTCGGCCGCGCTGAACGCCGCAGCAGATGCCATCTTCAAGAATCCGAAAAAGCTCAATGTGTTCCTCAGCTCATCCCGCATGGCGAGCAATAGCATTGGCGACGTCATGAGCGCCAAACTTGTGTGGGCCATGGAGCGCATTCAACGAGATATCACCGATGGTCGCAAGGTCATGATTTACAGCCAGTTCTTGGACAGCGGCATCGAAATCATACAGCGTGAATTGACGGCGCGCGGCATTAGTTTCGGCGTCGTCGATGGTGCGGCCAGCATCAAGCAACGCAAGGCCGTGGTCGCGGATTACAACCGGGGCATGTTGAATGTTATAATAATTACAATGGCGGGCGCCGAAGGCATCGACTTGAAGGGCACCCGCACCGTCCTCGTATTGGAACCATGGTTCAATGCAGGAAAGACACAGCAAATTGTGGGACGCGCGGTCCGCTATCGCTCACACACGCACTTGCCGAAGGCCGAACAACACGTGGATGTCTTTTACTTGGTGCTCAAAAAGCCGACGACACGTTTGTCCAATGACGTGGTACCATTGTCCGTGGATGAGTACTTGTACCGTATCTCGGAGGCAAAAGATGCGCGCGTCGCTCATATATACAAGCGATTGACAGCAGAGTCCGTTGAGAAATGTGCGGCCTCACCAGGAACCGTGAGTCGCAGTCTCGAGCGCCTTTCGATCAGCACTCCGAGCTCTTGAACTACGATAACATACATTTATACGGCTTGAATTGTGTTTGAGTGCAAGCCTTTAGAATTATTATACTTATAATGAAAACCTAACATGACCAATGCGGTACCTAGCATACTCGTTGAAAGTACAATGGTCTCTATGTGTTTTGATATTGTGATGATAAACCCAGCAATATATTGAAATGTCTCCAAAACATATATGTATTTATTCAATGATTCCTTTTTCAACCATTTGTTTGTTACGTAGTTCCCAAACGGGGCAAAGTATATAACAACCGGCACAGAGCACAACCAGTAGTCCCATATGCGCGAGGGAATAGATGTAGGTTGAATGACCAAAGCATTATAAAATCCAAAAAGGGATAAAAAAGCCATTAAAATAACAGTGTGATTGGTTGTAATATGTTCGTTTGTGTTCATGACTATGCGCGAAAACATATACACAAAAACATCTATTCCTGTGCCAACCATTGATACCAAGATTCCACCCGTTAATGTGATTGGAATGAAGGTCCATAAATGCCTTGGTTGAATGTCTAATAATGGCACAAGTCCTTCTTCATGACTTTGCGCGCCCGTATAATTGATGTAAGACTGCACCAAGACACCCAAGATCAAGGTTATCGTAAAGTACAATGTTTGAACGTAAATAGATGGCAAACGAATCAAATAAAATCCTATGTTGAACCCGACCATACCAACTGAAACCATGTATAATAACGACTTTGCACACAATGTTTCGCCTTGTAACATAAATATGCGATAGCTTGCACATGACATGCCGATCGATTGAATCATCATTGCATAGGTGCGCGCGTCGTTTGAAGCAAACTGAATAACCAGCACGAGCACGGGATATGCAATTGCACCACTTCCCATGGGGGTCGATCCGGCAACGAAAGCCCCACCGACCATAGTAAGTGCCAATGGCCAACCTGTCTCAAAGATTCCCCATTTGTTTGCAATGGTCATATATGTTGCCCATGCACAAAAGATAGAAGCCGATAGGGCATTATTTTTCAAGAACCGACGGGACACCTCCAACATTTGCTTACAGCGTAACGTTCTTATATGAATGGTATTCGCACCATATTTCCTAAATCATCTGCCATTCCAGAAAAGTCACGCATGAGTCGATTACGGCATATTGCGTGGGTCGGGTTATAGTATGCTTCTTTGAATACCCTTTGGATTTTTCGAGCGGCTATAAAGCGCCGTGCGGTCCTTTCGATCTCCAAGGGGGGCATACTTAATAGATGTGGATTTCTACTGAGCCAATACCAATCCCATGGTGTATCCGAGTTTGCTTGCACGATATCCCATGTAAAATTAGGAAGTTTGCTTAGGTTTTCATAATCCCACAGCTTATCAGGGTTTGATTTTACAATTTCCAATGTTATATTCGGGTTACGACTCAAAGAAAACCCATTATCCCATGGCTTATCCGGATTGGCTTGAATGATATCCCACGTCACTTGTGGATGACGACTTAGCCACCACCAATTCCATGGTTTATCTAGGTTGGCTTGGATAAAGTCCCATGTCATGTTAGGGTTTTCACTTAAATTGTCAAAATCCCATGGCTTATCAGGGTTATCTTGTATGATATCACATGTTATGTTTGGGTTAAAACTTAAAGCATTCCAATTCCATGGCATATCCGGGTTTGCTTGAATGATGTCCCATGTTATTTTCGGATTTTCGCTTAGACTATACCAGTCCCATGGTTTATCCGGAAGTGCTTTGATGATATCCCATATTATTTTTGGATTTTCGCTCAAACTACTCCAATCCCATGGGATCAAAGGGTCTTCTAGCTTACTTATAATCCATTCGCGCTCGGCCATTCTGATTTTATAAGTAATATAAGAACTACACTTAAACCGGCTTATCCGGGTGGCTTGCAATGGAAGTCGCCATACCATAAAAAGGCCAACCGTTTGCAGCACAAATATCGCGCCACAATTCGTCGTGTGTTGCCCATTTTGGGTTTGCAAGGTTTGGCAGCGGGACATACTGCATTAGATTGGTTTCGTTTAGGATTTGCAGTAGCTTCATGAGAATGTAATTGTAATTCATATCCCGAAAAGAGATTTCTTGAAACATCACTTGTAATCGTTCCCTCAACTCATGTGAGAAGATGGGAGGTGCATAGCCACCAAGTTGTTGCATGAGATATGGAATATCTTCAAGATACTTGTTCAACCCCATGGACCGCAAAATATTAGACATGATGTCAAATGTCAAGGCCTCCGGCTTGATGGAAAGCTCAGCCATCTTTGCTTTGATTCCATTGATGCTTTCATCCGGAATGCAGGCAGAGCGCGCATTTGTGGCCGCCAAATAATCAATTATCTCGTTGAAATGGTCGAGTCGTTTGTAGATAGGCATATTTTTTGAAGAAATAATCTCTTTAAGTATAAAAATAAACATTGTTACAAATCATCATTTTTCTGCACCCAGCTTGGAGTCCCATGCTGATTGACGCACGGCTTGTGTGCCATGTTCGGGGGCGTACATGTGGCGCAAGAAGGCGCGTTGAATCTTGGTGGCCTTGCTGTCGCTAACCAGAATTTTCAAGATCTCCGGATCGCTTGTCAAGTCTTGGAGGCCAAAGGCGCACCGTTTCACCGTCGCACCCAGCGAGATGAGGAGCAACAACACTTTTTTGTTGCCATGCATGACAGCAAGAGCCACCATCGACAAGTTTTTGTTAATCCATGTGATGGGATTCATAATAGGCACAGCAAGTTGCCCGCGATTTACCGCAAGGGTGTTGAGAAGGGTTGAAATGTTTGCTGAAGTGTCGTCCGTCAAATCCATGTAAATATTATTCAAGTTGATTTTATTGTATCGAACCAAAAGTTCAAACACAGCCTCGCTATCTTTTCTCATCGTGACCGCGCTTGCGGCCGTTGATTTGTCAAAAAGGTTTGTGAAGAGATTTTGTAACCAGAGCAGATTTTCCGCCCGCTTCATGTTCATCTGTTCAAGAAACGCGTTCAAAATATCAGTGTAGCCTCCTTTGATGCATTTGGCAACAAAAACGCGCAAGTTGTCATACGTATTTGGCGCCGCAACCAATGGCGGCGACGAGGGCCTTTCATTAATGAGGGCTAGAATAAATGGTCGGTAGTGCTCCTTGTCTATATGTGCCGAAAATGTCACCCTGTTGAAGAACTTCCAACTTGAAACGAGTGGGTTGTTGTTATAAACATGTTTTGCCATCGCAACGCACAAGTCTTCTGAGACAGGACGGATGTCCAAAACAGATTTTGCAACACTGAAAACATGCGGCCAATCACGTTGAAAAAGTTTGACCAGGTACGCATCATCGGTTTGAGCATGTTCGACATGTTGAATCCACCAAGATGCTCGATTTTCTTTGAGATATGTTCGCATTTCCGTCCATAGTTCGCTATTGCGAAATAGTCCGTTTGAATTTGTGTCGTACATTTTATCCAACACGTCCGTTATGAAGGGTTTTAGTCCTTCAATGCCGTCGGCGTTCTTAAAGATCATGAGGTACCAGAATAATGGCCCCCATTTGCCGTTTTCAATCCACAAGTGGATGGCATCTTTCCAGTATTTATAGTCCCACAAGTATTCAGGTTTCTCTAGCATGTACTCGTTGAGTGCGCTGCTGCTCTCATGCGGTTGTTGAAGAAGTTCTCTGAGATCATCAATCATCTGTGCCTTTTTTGTGGCCGCGCTAACACGACGAGAGGTTGCGGTAGCTGCGCGTGCCGCTTGCGACGCTCGTGCAACACGTGCCGCTTCTTCGCTTGCTCGAGCTTGGGCTTCAGCTTCAGCTTCAGATAGTTGCACGGGCGCTTGTGCGGCAGCCATGCGTCGTGTGACAGGACGAGACATCGTTTCTAGAATAATGCACCATAAATTTTTATGAATGGGTCATAATAATCAAATGTGAAAATACAAGTTCTTTTTCAAAAACTGGGCCGGTCCCTTTTAAGAATCAACTTTGCACCATGTGTCCTCAAAAACTCATCGCAATTGACTACCATATAAGATTTTAACTGTAATATACTTCAAATAAATGAACACACTAAAATGTTGCAAGTGTGGCTATGAAACAATAAAAAAATATAACCTAAATCGTCATATGCTTTCGCATGCAAATGACGCTAAAAAAGAGCGTGATCAAACAGTTTGTAACTTTTGTGATAAGAAATACAGTACCATCGGTAATTGCAGACGACATATGGTAGTGTGTTTTCATAATAAGAAAAATGCACCAGAACATTCACTAGAAGTTATCGAAAACGAATTTGTTGAGCCACCTCTAATTTCTTCAAACGAGTCTCTTGAAATTAATAAAAATCACTTTCCATGCTCAACATGTTATAAATCGTACTCTAGATCAAGTTATTTGAAAGAGCATACACCCAATTGCAAACACATATCATCGGCACGTGAGTGTTCAACATGCCATAAAACGTATGCTTCTAAAAGCAGTTTGTATGTTCATCGAAAGTCTTGTGTCCTTCCACCACAAGTACCAGCCTTGCCAGCCTTGCCAACCTTGTCTGCCTTGCCTAGCCTACCAGTCATACATCGTATCATGGGACACGACATTCTTATGAAGGCTCTACACAAAGAATATTACAAAACCTCATAATATCTTTCAAACATGGTAACAAAAATAAACCTATTTATTGAAAAATGCCACGAGAAAGCTTAACCTCTCAAAACCAAGAACGCAGAAACTATTTCTTTTTTCCAAAAAGGCGCGGCCAAAAGGATACACCCGTGGGATGACCATGATTTTGCGGATTTTAGGGTAGGATGATCATTGAATAATCACATATATTTGATTCCAGTTTGGTATGTGCTCTTCTTGACAATCACATACAAGTGAGTAAAATCTAGTATTTTTACTGTTCATTATATAGCTCATCAAAGTACAACCAGACTCGTCACACATGGAAACTCCATGCTTGCATTGAAATACAATGCATGTTTTGTGCTATCTTACTGAATGGTAAGGAGAACTATAAATAAAATATAATTTTCATACATAAGATGATGCTAGTTGTAATAAATGAGCAAAGTTGCGTAAAATAGGGTAGTATTGGGGTTTCAAGGGGTAAAATAGGGTAGTCTTGGGGTTTCAAAGCGTCAAAAAGGGTAGTTTTGGGTTAAAAAGGGTACATTGATATGATTGAAAAGTGAGGAACATGAATAACAAAGTGTTCCCTTACTGGGCCTTACTGGAAGGGCGTTTGGGTAGCATTCGGTGCTACTATAGTGGAGTGTTGGTGCGATTGGAAGTGCGCAAAAGCAGGATCGCAGGTTATTTTGTTTTTCCAAAACCTCCCAGATGTTGAGGGAGCTCCCCAATTTTTTTCAGAAACAGGCGTTTTTCTTGAGTTTCCGTGTCTTACTGTGTCTTACTGAGTTTTTAGAATTTTTAAAAGTATATGATATGAATGATAGATAAATCAATAATATAAAAAGAAGGCCAGAAGAAGAACGCAGGTCATACGCGAATCCCTTACTTGGCCTTACTGAAGTGACGGTGGGAAAGCAAATGCCACTACCATAGTGATGTGTCGTCGCACTCAAAAGTTCGCGGAAACAGGATCGCAGGATTTATTTCTTTTTCAAAACCTTCCGAGGTTGGAGGAGCGTTGCGTTTCACTTTTCAAAAACAGGCGTTTTTCTTGAGTTTTCTGTTTTTTACTCTGTTTTCCTAGATTTTTAAAGATTTTTATAGTTCTTCATTATCAATAGTATCATTATTAACAAACACAGGAAATACCTTACGTCTTAACGGAAACTTAACATCACGTTTCTGATGACATATATCCAATAATCGGTTTTGAAGACCCATGTATTGTTCCTTTTCGTAAAGCTTTCGAAGCTCACAGTCTTCACCGATGTAGTGTTCATAGACGGGACGCCAAGCATTTAAGATAACCTTGTCGAGTGTATCGTGCTTATCCTTGAATGTCCATTCGTTGTCCTCGCGAACACTCATAAACTCTTTGTTTTCGTTGCAAATCTTAACATTATGATTTTCTGGTACGTTAGGATCACAATATATCTTTTTTACCATATTGGGTATTCCATCACCCGATAATGACTTGAGGCACTTTTCAATAAATGCAGGATCTATGTGGTCAAGTCTTTCTTTACCAAAATCGTTTAACTGAATATTTACATTATTTGTTACAACACCATTGTTCTGATGGAAGTTCTCAATATGTATGTTAATGGTTTGAGAAATCGCTGATTGTTGTTCTAATGCTGTAGTGGCGGCTTTACATATTTTACGATGTTTTGCCAAATTACTATAACAATTAAAATGCTTATGACATTTTTCACAATCCGTAGCACATTCTACTTTCTTACAATAAGGAATGTGATTTTGTAAATATTGAAGGCGACTGTAAGACTTATAACATGTCGGACATGGAAATGTATTATCCTTTTGGTCTTGAATTTCACTTGAACAAACTACCCTATTTGACGCATGTAAAATTGGCTCAACTACCCTATTTGACGCATGTAAAATTGGCTCAACTACCCTATTTGACGCCAAATCGGGTACATCTACCCTATTTGGCGCGCTATGTACCCCCAAAACTACCTCATTTGACGCATTTTGCTCATTCTCACCACACACTACCATGTGTCGTCTGCAATTACTTATTGTACTGTATTTCCTGTCACAAAATATACAAATAGTTTGATCACGTGCTTTTTCAGTGTCACGTGCATGCGAAAGCATGTGACGGGAAAGGTTGTATTTTTTGCCGGTTGTAAAGTCGCACTTGGAACATTTGTGTTGGCTCATTGGTATATGATTCATATGGAAGCTATTACTTTATATGGACATAAAAAAGGAAGATCATTTTACGGGCACCTTACCAGACGATCCTCTTGATCATGGCCATCCCGCGGGTGTGTCCTTTTGGGCGGCCCTTTTTGGAAAAAAGAAATAGTTTCTGCGTTCTTGGTTTTGAGAGGTTAAGCTTTCTCGTGGCATTTTTCAATAAGTACCTCCAATTTCCCTTACCATTTTCAAAGATATTGTGCTACACTTGATGACCATTCACATATCCTATGCGTGCTTTTCGAATGAGATTTTTGAGTCTTCGGCTCTGTATTTCAATGTCATTCATGCCACTTGTGCCACCTGTGCCACCTGTGCCACCCCCATGAAGCTTAATTTCAAAAAAAACATTCCAATCTTGTATGGTTTCTTTTGAAATGGTCCAAGTTGTTCCCAACAACCGTTGGAAAAGGGCGGGATTGAACTTGTCGGTGACACGTTTGAGGTTTTGTGCGGACCACCAACGTTTGTTGTCGTGTGGTGCATCTTCAAATGTTTCTAAAATTGCACGTAGTTTTACTTGCGTCATATGTTGGCGCAAGTAGTCAAGTGTTTTTGCTGTTTTTGCGCTTGGATGCGCACCCAAGTGCTCTTCATACCACCCTAGTTGCCCCAACAAAAGTCTTCGCGATGTTATGAATGGTTTCGTTGGTATATCAATAAATGTTTCATCTTGAAGCTCGACTTGAGTTACATGGGGGAACTGTGTAAGCATGTACGCGAGTGCCGTCTTTACCATCACAATTGTCCCCTCATGGTTTTCTAGCATTTTTTCTTTGATTGAACATGACGCGTAATAGGTAAGCGCCTGCAGTTCTGCAATAACATCTTTTGGATGTTTGCTGACAATGATCCGAACACATGGATATGGCTGTTTTTTTATGGATAAAACTTCAATGCACATTTCACCACTCGTCTCATCATACGTGGTTTCCGCAACATAAAAGCGATAACCTTGTGACTCAATAAATTGACGAGACATGCTATAACTAAAATGAAGTCCTGAAAGAAAACCGAATTATTTTTCGCATTGTGTATCAAAGGCAACATGCACAGCCCTATAAGCAATGGTGCCGCATTGGTCCTTATGTTCCTCATTTTCCTTGCACAATTTGCCGTGATGTATTTTGCGGTACATTTGCCCATTGGCCAAGATAACGTGATCGCCGATGTTGTGATTGCACTCTTGGCAGCCGATTTTGGAGCCGCACTCTTCCATTGGTTTGAAGATGCATACTTAGACTACAACAACAATATTCCCATCGTGTCGAACGTTGCCAAGGCGAATGAAATGCATCATTACCGCCCACGTGTCATCGTACATGAGTCATACATCAGTAATATTGTTGAAATTTCAATAATTTCCATCATATATGCATTGATCATTTTATGGATAGGCCATGTGCGAGCCACCCCCGTGCCTATACGTCGATTACTCCTCGTTTTGGTCTTTGCCTCTCTCACAAATCTTATTCACAGATACTCCCATGAAAAGGACTGTGAGCGCCCCACCGTGGTCACATGGCTCCAAAAGTGGCTGCTGATATCTCGTGATGAACATCGCGTGCATCATTCGAGTGAAGAACACCGTAAATTCGGCGTTGTTTTGAAGCACACCAACTACATATACGACTCCATCGGGCTATGGCGCGCCCTCGAACGAATCCTCAAAATATTTGGCATTCATCCGAGCCACAAATCCTATTATGTGCCGGACTATGATAACGATGTTATTCTAAATGATGAGACCAATTGTCAAAAGCACTCGAACCACGACGTTCAAGAATGGAAAAAGAAGTTGCAAGAGTACCATGAGTTACGGAACTAAAGCATATTGATACCATTGCAACCTGTATGTACCCTGTAAAGATTCGTTAGATGTGAAAAGTTACCCCCAAAATCCCATTCAGCGCTAGAGCTGAATGGGATTTAATAAAAATTTATAAGTCGGCCGTTAATTGTTTCAGGGACAGGACCATCAAAGTTCATGACGCTCATGGGATGCGATGCTGGTTTTTATTGTGCAAGTGCAAGTTTGTCAAGGCGAACATAATTAATGTTTTTTACAGCGTGTTCGTCTTCATTGATCGTCTGTGTGGGTGTTTTGTGCTCGCCGCCATTCCCGACGTGTGGCACAAAGGTACCACGATGGCCATTTTGAGATCCACCAATTCGCACGTGTGTGCGGGTAAGGAACATGTGTTTTATTAATTTGTTATGCGTCTATACCCTTAAGCTTATGTTCATCCTTTTGAGCCGGTCGCTCTGGAAGCGATGGAAAGGTTATGAGTTTGACGCCAATCAAGTACGTGTTTCGATGTTCTAGTCCGCATGGAAGGCGAAAGCCAGAAAGTTTGATGTTTGGCGTAAGTAGTTTTACGATGTCTTCAATCAGTGTATTGACACGAGACACCTGCATATTTTCAAATGACTTTGGACAGAAACTCCAAAATGCCGTACTAAATTCCGTAAAAGACATGAAGTTGTCCGGACCAAGCTCACAATGTGCTTCTAAGAAAGAGGTAAATTCATGGTGCCAATCTGTTTTATGTTCGATAACCACGCTCTCTGCGTTAAGCAGTGGCTCATTGTCGATTTTTGTGTGCGCAGAGCATGCATTGCCCATTTGAATATGACATAGTGTGTGGTCTTTAATATATTTAAATAGCTAAAAAATGAAACCATTTGTATATAAAATTATTAAAGTAATTAGAAATAAGATGGATACTCCCGAAGAAATCAAGACTTTGAAAAAGGATAAGAAATCCCCACTTGTTGTATTTACTTTCGGGAGATTTCAACCGCCTCACATTGGCCATGGTCTTCTTATCAATAGAGTCGTCGAACTAGCGGATGAACTTCAAGGTGATCACTATATTATCGTTTCGGCATCATGCACGGGAGACACATGGAAAACTTCGAGGACGTATAAGACTCAGCGTTCAAATGACGAGTTCAAGTCTTGTGATAAAAATGAAAATCCTCTTACAGTCAGCGAAAAGATGTATTTCCTCAAGCAAATGTTTCCCCATGCCAAATATTTGAATGCAAATGACTTCAAAGACAAAAATGGAGTGGGTGGTAACCTATTCTCTGTTATAGCAGCATTCAAGAAAGCCGGCTACAAACAAGTGATATCGGCGTTTGGTCAAGACAGAGCAGCTACTTTCCGTAAAAGCTTCAGTCGAGTCGATGAGAAGTATATCAAAGAGGGACGTGATCCCTTGAACATTCCCGTGCATACATGTGGAACTCGGGACTGCAATGCATCAGACGTCACGGGGACATCGGGTACAAATATGCGTGTCGCTGCGGTGAAGAAAGACAGGGACACTTTCCTTCGATTCTCAAGTATTCCGGAGGATCCTAGAAGTCACCCCGAAAATACATCTAAAATGCCCAAAGGCCCCGCATTGGAAATGATGGAGATACTGAATGGGCGTCTCTGGCCCGATGGGGACATCGGTACTGTACCAAAGAAACGCAAGACCGGCGGCGCCGGCGACAACAAGCACCGCAAACCAAAAACATACCGCCTTCGTGACGATGAACGGCTTCCATCGGACTAGTATTAGTAGGATGGCTCATCATAATAGGTAACGAATGATGACAATACCGGAACCACCGTTACCCCCCTCTCTATGTGCAATTTCACTGGGGTAGCTTCGCTCCGAACCACCTCCACCGCTGCCTGTGTTATTTGTTCCGTTTGTGCCCCTAGTATTTGTGCCCGTGCCTCCACCACCCAATCCACCTTGTCCAAACAAAGCATTGTCTGTTGTGTTGTAAATTGAACCACCACCACCTCCAGCGCGATACGTTGGTGTGCCGGTAATGCTTGATTGAACACCTGTCCCACCGCTTGCACCACCTGTTGCAACAGTGTTTCCACCTAAGCCACCGGCACCACCACCTCCGGCACATGGATAGTATGCTCCTGGGGTGCCGATTGTAGAGCCCCCCGCATAGCCCTGACCAGGCTCACCCACTCCACCCGCTCCTAACGTATTTGAGTATCGCCCGCCTCCTCCGCCGGAACCACCCCCTTTCCCAGGGTTGAACGTTCCGACTGAAGTACTACCACCAGCGCCGGCGCCGCCTCCACCAAGAGCAATAATAGTATCCAATGAACTATTAAATCCAGTACTACCTCGTGCGTCAGCAGCGTGGCCGCCTGGCCCGCCCGTGCCACCTGCTCCAACAATGATCGAGTATGTGCGGGCACTAAAAGTAACAGGGGTTTCTGCAACAGCGCCACCGCCAGAATATTCCTGTCTTACTGAGCATCGGTAGCCCCCAGCACCACCACCTCCACCATGGTACGACCCACCTCCACCCCCTCCTCCCGCTACAATCAAATACTCTAGTTCGCCCCCACTTTCTAAAGTAAAATTTCCTGAACTTGTAAAAATATGCACCCTATATCCGCCGACGTCAATTATGTTATTGCCACCTGTTGCCACAACGCCTCCTAAAGACCTCCATCCGAATGTATTATAATATTGTAACTTATTCAAGTCTGTATTATAACGCAACATCCCCAAAACAGCAATAGAAGGAATTTGCGCCGTGGTCCCAGATGGTAAAATCATAGCTCCCGTCCCATTTACATGCAACTGTGCCATCGGAATCCCCGTCCCAATCCCTACATTACCCCCATCGGCAATCTTGAGAGCCAACACATTGCCGTCGTCGTAGAATTCTGCGATCGAATTCGCGCCCGTTTGTGTAACTTTTAAGGCCGGTCCAGTCCCTGCGTTCTCGATGACCATCTGCTCGGTGTTGCTCGTGATGGTGTTGAGTATGACGCGGTCGCCCAACACGCTTAGATTCGACGCCGAAATGGTCCCACTTGTGGTGATATTGCCATTGCCATCAATCTTCAACTTCAAGGCCGCATTCTTCCGAAGTTCCACAATGTTCTCATGAGATCCCCGTTGATCCACGACGAGCGCGGGGAGATTCGAGTAATGAATGATGTCCAATTGGGCGCGAGTGGGGACACCGCCATTATTAATGGCCACGTTCCCGGAAATGTCTTGAGTGAAGTTGTTGGGCACATACTCTGCCGGGATGGCAATGGTGGCAAGTGTCGATGTTTTGTACGTTATATTTCCCTGCAAATGAATGGTGCTGCCAGTATCTATGGTGCCAAGTCCGAGCTCATAGGTGCCGTTCAAATAACTGATGGCCACATTGCTGGTGTCATAGACCCGCGCGAGACCCTTATACATGGTCGAGACGGAGCTGTTGATGACCGTGAGCCAAAGATCCCCGACAATGGCCGCGCCGGAATAGAAAGACGTCATGAGCGGATACTGCAGCGAAATGGTGTAGGGGCTCGAAACATTTGTCGGTTGTGCGCCCAACGTCGCTTGCACATATATATTATTGATGAGATCGTCGCCAATGTAACGAAGAGCCCCCACATTGGATGTAATTGTTACCGTGGATCCAGAAGGTCCCACGAGCGCCGGATGGGGATACGTGGTGGAAGTCCATTGCACGGATGTCGTTGGAATAAAGATGGAATCCACGGGGGGATTGCGCACAAAGACCTCGGTGGAATACATGATGTGCCCGCCAAGCGTTAGCGTAAATCCAGCGCCAATATTCACGAGGGATGCGTCGGTGGTGCCGTTTAGGTAACGCAATATAATGGTGTCTTTGTTGCCCACAATCGTTTTTGCAATGGCCTTGTAGCTCGATGTGATTGTGCCATTGGTGGCCGTGAGCCATAGCTCACCAACCGAAGATGCATATGCGTACGCGCCAGCGTTCATAGCCACGGGAAGCCGGAGAGTGTAATCGGCCGTTGCGGCGTTTGCAGTGTTTTGGGATACTACGAATATCGTTTGAATATTCCAGGTCAAATCATTTGCGCTGTAACGCTGCAAGGCAACATTGCTCGTGATGGCAAACGTAACACCGCTTGGGCCGATCAAGGTCGGGGTGCTGCTCGGCGAGCGCCATTGCGCGCCCCCGGCAAGACTGAAGGGCTCGCCCGTGCTGTCATAAATGCTGCCTGTGAGCATCATGTCGCCCTGAATATGAAACTGCTTCTGAGGAATAAAGGTCCCGACGCCCACTCGCTGACTCGTCGGATCTATAAAAAGCGCACTATAGTCCATCACTACACATTGACAAGAATGAATTTGGTTGGCCCAAACTCATACTAAAAATTGACGATGGGCCTTAAAAAATACAGACATCATCTTATGAGCCTATAAACGAGAATGGAATTCGCATCCGCCATGAACGGAATTGCAAAAATTCAGATCAAGCGCCGGCTAAATAGCGACAGCGAAAATGACCTTTTAGACGACGACCAAGACCCCCTCCTCAAACTTCCGCGTGATACCTCGTCGCATGATATTTCCCATGCAAGGCAAAAAATAAAAATTCACCGGATGCTGATTGCCATCCGCTAGCACTTTCGTCCTACGGCTCCTGTGGCCAAACAACACTCGACATGTCAAGCAGCCCCATGTCATTTAATGTGGGACTCGAAATACCCGGCAGGTCACGTAGTGCGATGCGGTACTGCAGCCAAGCTTCGCGCTCCATATCATTTTTGTGGGGATAGTCAGGCAACGTGCGCTTGTCGCACTGATCAAGACGCGTATTGCGCATAATACGGAGCAGCCGCATGGGCTCTTCAACACGAAGCTCCTCCATCTTTTGTAAGCACTCCTCCCTCGTGGGTTTCTCTTGTGTCTCATCCATCCACTGGATCTCGTCGTAGTTATCGTTCGACATGGCCCATTGCGCCCCTGGGCGAAGAACCGACAACGCTTTCGACAAGCTGCAGTAATAGGTGTTCATTATATTTTATGTAAATCTATTTATCTTTAATATTATGATGGTTTTTGTGGCCACATTACTGAATTTTCAATCAGGTTACCATTTTCATCCAGTTGTGGGTTCGACACTGATGGGAGATCACGTAGCTCTTGCATATATACGAGCCATTCATTTGGAATTGGTTGTTGAGTACAAAATGCCTTTATTGCCAGCCAATCACAAGAGCTAAGTAACTGATTGCGCCGTTCGCGTAACTTTTTAAAAGGTATATCTAATTGGATTCTATTAAGTTCATCTTCTATTTCTTGAGTTGTTGGTTCATTAAAGTCGCAACTGTCACACCATGTTATCTCTGGGTTACCATTTTCCTCTCTTTTTATGACAAATTCACTTAATGGGCGAATATTACGCAAGGCTTGAGACAAAATTTCCAAAGAGACTTGCATTTATATATATTGCACAGCTTGAAAATATGGAAGTTACCCCGCGATTTCCATTAATATGATAGATGACTTTCCATTTTGGACGTTTGCAGAACCATTTATATAGACGGTTCCTGCAGAGCTATATGGCCTTGCTTGTACTTTGTATGTTTGTGATGAAGTGCTAGCAGGTGTATCAATATAGTTTAATGGTACAATCAATGCAAAATAAACCCAAGTCACTCCTGCTAAATGAACATATGGTTGATAAGGACCGCCTGTATCTTCTCGTGAAGGAGACCATACAACCGTTGTTCCTCGAAGTAGTCTTAAGCCAAAACCAAATGCTGGACCATATGGATTTGTATTGTGTTGTGCGGTTGCTGCAATTTGACATAACACCATTATTTTACTTGTAATTGTTCTTGGAGTGATTGATGCCGATAACCCAATATCACTATACGTTGTAGCACTTACAGCAACCTCAGTTGATGATGTTGCTTGAACGACTTGAACGACGCTTCCATTCGCATAAAAACTGCCATTTACATGCAAGTTTGTAAGAGGATTGTTTGTTCCTATTCCCACACTACCCGTTGAATAATTTATAGACATGTTGCTTGAGGAAAATTCAGACGATGTATCTACCGGTGCAGTGGGATATGTATAGATCGAGTAAGATGCATTTCCTTCTAACACATTGTCACTAGCTTGCACCGTCATATTTATTTTAACTGTATCAGAACCAGGTCCGGAGTCCAAATAGTCCATCCAAATGTGCTTATAGTTATGAGTGTCAGCTAACGAATACAATCGCACTCTCCGCACAGACGGATATTCGTATAAATTTATGATTGGTTGAGATGCGATACCCCAAATGATGTAGAATTGTATCTTGTGTGTGTTGAAAGATGAATTGCCTGTATTAAGAACAATCAGTTCAACAAGCGAACCAACAGCAAAACGCCCAAGATAAAATTTTGAGGTGTATGTGTCATTCATAACGGATGAAGTAAGAGTAAATGATTTTTGGAAATGTGTTTTATTGAAAAGTCTTGTGCCAAAGACTTCAACTGTGGCTGATGGAGCTGTGGTTGTTCCAACGCCTACGTTACCTCCTTGTACGAAAAGGTCACCTTGAATCATCGAATTTCCAAGTACGTGCAATTTTTGTAAAGGGGAAGTCGTTCCAACACCTACATTATTGGTATGTGGTTCCACAAAAACCCCTGAAGATGCCATGCTATATATATTCATTTTTATAAACAACAAAAATAAACCCACATAAATGCCCCCAAAGATCACATCAACTTCACCAATTGCTCCTCCTCGGTCAGCTTGGTATCGCCCTCGTAGGCATAGGCGAGCTTTTCGCGGATCAGAATGTCCGAGAGCGTCTCGCCGCCTTGCTCGACATAAATGTTGGCGAGAAGACGCCCGTACTTGTCAAACTCCTTGCATTGAGCCCATACAAGATACACATTGGAGTCAAGTAGTTGTTGAATTTCTTTTTTTGTCATGAGCTTGCGCTCGTTTTTGGTAATGCATTGGATGACACGATCACGCGCCGCATACGCCTTGTCTTTGTTCGCTTTTAATTTGCTTCTGATTTCGCATGTGTCGATGCCGCCCATCCGCACGGAAAACTTGTAAAATCCCCCAAAACACGGAATGACCATCGTGAGAGTGTCGCCATCATAGATATCTACGACACGCGCCCATGTTTGCACGCCGTCGAGGGAAAAGGCGGGTGTATTGCCACCATGTGCGCGAAACGATTCCGCCGACATCCTTTCCTTTTCATGTACCACAATCATGTTACAGTAGCTATGCTCAACTCTTTAGGTACCTTCAATCGCCGCCCAATAAAGCCCCATGCAGCCGCCCGCAGTCAATAGCATCCCAATGGCATGGTACAAATATTTCTTTTGAGATTGCGTCAATCGCGGTGCAGTTGCCCACGCGTCGTTGCGTATGGGGACCACGTGATCCACGGAAATTACTTCCACTGCGGGCACCTCCACTGCGGGCACCTCCACTGCGGGCAAATTCATGTGCCCGACGACAACATCTCGGCAAACTGGGCACGCTAAAACAGTGTTGCGTTGCCCACATGATACGGCATATTCGAGAAGACATGTGGCGTGAAACGAATGCGAACACTCTAGCAGTAATGAATTTACACAGTCCTGCCGAATGGGATCCAAACAGATCATGCAAAACACGTCATCGCCCCCCGCTTCCGCATCCGGATCCATCCCTTACTATGTATGTGGGAAGCTTTTTATGAACTTTTGCGCAATTGATGGCATTTGCGATGGCACACCAAAATAAATGAGCCGCACTCGCCTTCGCCTCCATGTATTTTTCTTACATAAAAAATGCACAAAAGGCCCCATGGCCTCTTGTAATGTTTTTGTATTTTCGCATTTTTATTTTGCCCCCAACACCGTTCAAGCATTGAGGACATAGTGCAGCTCGCGGATGTACGAGTGCGCGCCTTGGTAGTTGCGCGTCGCCAGATTCACGAGAGCCCGGTAGAGGTTGTCCTCGACCTTGTTCTGCGTCCTCCGGTCGAAGAAGCAGAGATCCGGATCCCGAAGGTTCTGAATCGTCGCGTTCGTCGCCCGAATGGCCGTCCGGTAGTTGCCCTTGAGCATGTTCCTGTAGATGCCACCGAGGCGCATGTCCATCGTCGTGTTGGTCATGGGGATCATGGCCATCATTGTTTTAGAAGGAGTTGAGCTTGGTTGCTTGGTTGTTGTTTTCTTTTTTTTGTAAGCTGGACTGTGTGGTGTATTGTGTTCTAATTAATTAATGACACTCGATCAAATTTTCGTCGAACATATACGAATCGCTGACAAATATTCAGGATTTTGGGCCAGAGCGCTTGCGGGCTACGACCTTCCCCGCCCCAATTACGTTGCCGACACCTTTGCCAACTTTTCTGCATTCCTTCACTAATTTTCTGGTCGGCTTACGAGTGCAAGAAGAAATGCAATGAAAATGAAAAACATTAGACAAGCTCAATGCATTTTATAAAAATCTTGTTATGAGCTCCTATATAGTTAAATTGAGCTGCTACAGAAGCACTTACACTTAGAAGAAGGTAGTCTCCTGCAGACCCCTTTAATGTGCATGACCCACCCATATATGTGTCAGAGTTTCCTGTTGGCCAAGATGGACATATGGTTGCCGTCTCTATGCCTTGTGATATTCCGGTTGAACTATATCTAGCAAGTGTAGTTGTGTAAACAGTTGTTGTAAATACACCATGTACAACGTAACAAACACTGTAAAACCCACTGACCGGTAAAAATATCTTTTGTTTGTCTGTTTGTGATAATGAAAATATGGTTCCCATAGTAGTATCACTATCTGTTATTGTTTCCCAATTTAAAGTGTAACCTGTTGTTGGAGTACTAGCATATGTAGTATCTCTCAAGAGTGCGAATGGTAAATTCATTTTTATGCCACCATTTACAAACAACGAATGAGATAAAGTTTTTCCGGCAGGTGTCATTCCACTCCAATGTTGTAGTATATTTACAGATGTACCGGAAATATCAACTCCTGAAACATTCTTTAAAGCAAATGTTGATGCATATGGAGCATTTCCAAGTGTCACTGCATATGTGTATTTTGTTACTGTTTGTGAGTTTGTTACGAATGTGTATTTTTGGCCGCCGCGTAAGTAAACAATTGTTCCATAGAAATCGTTTGTACCACCATATATTCCTAAAATGCTTCTTTCTGTATCATCATGAAAATTGTGGAATATTTCAAATTTAACCCTTTGGTCTGACCATCCCGCCGAACGAACTACTGCATGGAGTGAATGCATATTGTAAGAGACGGACCCTGATTGTGATGGCATTTCAATGCTAAAGTAGTGTGTAAACATGGAAGGCGCATTATCCAAGTAAATTGGGTAAAATGTGGTATTAGTTTGAGATAGTAAGTCAATTTCTAAAACTTTTTGCACGCCATTGGCTTGAATATTTCCTTGAACATGCAACTTCGCCAGCGGAATCCCCGTCCCAATCCCCACATTTCCCCCATCCGCAATCTTCAACGCCAATACACCCCCATCGTCGTAAAATTCAGCAATTGAATTCGCGCCTGTTTGTGTCACTTTCAAAGCCGGCCCGGTCCCTGCATTTTCGATGACCATTTGTTCGGTGTTGCTAGTGACTGTATTTAGCCTAACAAAGTCACCGATAACCGATATGTTAGACGCCGTGATAGTGCCATTTACTTCAAGAGCCGTCCGTGGATTGGTCAAACCAATGCCCACGTTTCCTGTCTTTGGATGAATAAAAATACCAGACATTACCCTACTTACTTTATTCCCTGTTTATTTTATATTTTATTGCCGTCACATACATTAAAGTGAGCCTGCCGCACATGAACCCCATTCAAAAACGCTTTTTCTTATTTCTTGTTGGGTGCATTGGGACCCGTAGCTTGCTTGTTTATTTGGCATACATTGCCACGGGCTTTTGGTTAAAAGTAATGGCCGTGTTTGCTGCCATTATTGCCACAGGTTTCACAATTATTTATGTAGGTGGCTTACGAAAAACTGGACTCGAGACAGGTGGTAGCCCAATTTGGTGGAATATGTTGAGACCGCTGCATGCGCTTTTATATGCACTATTTGCCTATAACGCTTGGAACGGCCATCGCACGGTTGCGTGGCGAATTTTATTGGCTGACGTGCTGATCGGACTTGCGAGCTTTTTGTATCATCACACAAGCCAGGGAAATTTGAAGCAACTATTATAATTTTGCCGTTCTTTTTGTAGAAGATGTATGTTCGTAGAACATTACCAAAACACATCCGGGATAATGATTTGAACGCCATTGAAGAGGTCATTCGCAATGGAGAGAAAGTGAGATCTCATGACCTCGAAACGGCTATGATGCACAATCGATTCGAAGTCATTCAAATCCTAATGAAACATGCACACGTCGATAACTACCTTCTGAGTGTCACCATTCAAGCTGGGAAAAAAGAGGCATTACGCATGTTCCTACAATCCCCCCACATAGTTCGAAAAGAGGACTACGGTGGCATGCCGGTTTTGACATTTCTGATTCAACTCCCGATGGACAAAGAGGAAAAAGACGAATATGTTGATATGTTATTGGGAAGCGTCGTCAAGGATGACATCAACGAAGTCGATAGAGACGGAATGACTGCATTGTCACATGCCTTGAAGAATACGAAAGACGAAGACATGGTCAAAAAATTAATAGGGGCCGGTGCCGATCTGCACATGGCCATTGCGTCCTTTTCCGTCGAGAAACGCGATGCCTTTCTAAAGAAGTTTGGGCAACTTCGAAGTCCAGGAAGCGTAACCCGCGCACAAACCGTGATTTCGCGTGTCATGCGTTCGCGTCTCAAGTCTCTCGAGACCGCTAGCATGCAGTGCGAGACCTACCTGATCAATGCGCCGGACGATCTTCAAAACGCGTTGTATGAGTACGTTGCCTCTGGTCACACTGTGCCTGAGAAAGTGCCCGACTTTCGAATCGTGGGCGCAATGACGTTAATGCCTGCAAGCCCCTTTGAATCCGAATCGGGAGCCATGATACGGTTGTCGGATGTCTTTCTCAAGATGTTTCAGCTCATTGAAGGAGCGCCCCCACGCAAAAGTGCAATGAAGCTATATCGTTCGATGGCGCTCGATTCATTTCGTCGAGACCGCGCCGCGCAAGTCGTACAAGCCCATCCTGTTTCAACGACGACCCATAGTTCCTTTGCTATCGAGTGGCACTACCGATCGACGCGCGAGTGCTGTCTATTTGAGATATCGGTGCCGCAATATATGCCCGTATTGGGCATGTGCATTCCCAGTTTCATGCGCAAGTCGCAACAACAATCGCCGAAATCGCCCAAATCGTCACCCACCAAGCCGACGAAGGCACGACAACTAGCGAGCCAAATATTGCGCAACGAGCAATTTGAGATGTTGTTGTCCCCTTGTTCGTTCAAGGTCACGGGGGAACGAAATGTGAAATTGACCATGCGCAATCATCCGGGTGTCTTTGAGGTTACGACGCCGCAAACACGCGAAATGACATTGATTCAAGTGGAAGCGAAGCCAGTGACGGTTCATATGATACGAGATGTCCAGCATCCGGAGTTTGCCAATCCAATGGACGTGTTGTACATCCCTCGCCACCTTTCCAAGAAGGAGCGTGCCCTTGTGACCGAGTGGTGCCGCGGCGGGAAGATCCCCGAAGTCGTTTTCCACGCCCCTCCGTCATCCCTTACATCACCAAGTGCCTTTGTCTTATCACCGACCACATATGCATCAGCAGCCGGTGGCGCAAAACAAAGCCGCCCGAACCGTAAGAAAACGCACTTTCCCGACGATGTACGGGTCAGTTGAGGGTGCCGATGAGTGTTCTAGACTCATGAAGTCATAAGCTTTCCAACGCACTTTTCAGCTCGCGACTCGGAGGCCAAAAGTTTGGGGCCCAGTGACACCCACAGCCCGCGGCGGCGTGGGTACATAGGTCGCGCGCGCCCCACACATTTCAACTATCAGCCCGCCCGCGCCGCAGCACGCCGCCGCCCAGCATGAGCACTGACCCCAACAACGACAACGAGAATCCTAAGGTAATCGCTTACAATAAGTATCTAAAGTTGAGAGATTTAAATGAAGAAGCGGTGCGGATATGTGATGAAAAGTGTCACAATCTCCGGCTTCTCGAGGAGGGCATAAATGGGATGGGACTAGGGTTCTTAGAGACAAATATCATGGCGATAAGAGATGCTTATACTGCCGTTATCTTAGCACACAATTATGTGGACTTTACGTCGGGTGAGCAGCATGCCGCGTGGTTGGTGTGGTTTAACATGTAACAAAATGTTTTTGCTAAGCATCATGCACGAGATACACAGATGTCATCAATAATATAGCTGCGGCACCATGTCGCCAGCTAAATGGTTTGCGGAATATGAGGATATTGAAAACAAGGAATACCATCAAGGTAATGACTTGGTAGAGGATGACGAGCGTTGCTTCGCTCATACCCAGCACTTCGACGCCGGCATTCATGGTTGGTGACATGAACAAGTATTCGCCCAAGGCGAGGAGCCACAACAAAAGAATCCGTGGTACCAGCGTAAAGCCTGCCAAAATAGTCGAGCCGCCAAACCATGCGACCACTTGAAAAGCACCTGCGATTGTCAAGGTAACGTATGGGAACGATTGAATTGGCAAGAGTCGAGCGTATGTATTTATCAACGATCGGAGTTGCCCGGTGGATGCGGTGGTATTGCTCATAACATCTAAGTCGCTTAAAAAAACGACACAACATTAATACATAATAAATATAACATAAAATATGGAGATAATCAAAGAAGACTTTGACCTCAGCGGCTGCACAATGCTCTTTAGCAACGACACACATGAGTACATTGTATATGAACAAATTTTGAGGGACGAAAAATTCGTCCCAATTGAAGAGAGCCTTTACAAGTTTCATTTTCGCGTCATTGACGATGAAGTAACTTTGATGTCAAACGCTCGCATTACGTATGAGGCTTTCCGAAAAGAGTACATTGCCCTTGCGATGTACTTTACAAAAATAGAGATATGTGAAGAGGACCGCATTGACAGCATTACACTGCGAAAATTCGTGAAGAAAAACATGCTAAAATATCAATTTCAGTACTGCTAAGCGTACTAAGCGTTAAGCGCCATCAACAAACCATTCGCTGTCGTGAAAAAGGTAACTCAAACGGTAATGCTTGCCTTCGTAAAGGTAGTGACGGCAACCATCGTCTGTCATTTTAAATAGGCATTTTTTGTCAGTGTCACGAACCCACGTTTGTGTTGCATCATCAAACATGGCCTTGACCATTTTGTTCATTTCGATACCATACTTTGCATGTAGATTTTCAGCATAAGTAGCCTCTTTTGTGGTGTTAGCACTCTTGGCAATATTTTGATGTTGTTCGTCCCACCAAGGCATGGATTTGAATCTAACTTTCAACTTAAATGAATCCCTTATATCGGCACTACTTTTTCGTTTTTTTATTCTTATGAGACAAGTCAGGAGAGTCTTGAGAGTTACGAGGGGCCGAAGAGTCACGAGAGTCACGCTTGGACTTGGATTTTGGCGTTGGTCTCCTTTTGATGTTATTTTTACTAAATTGAGAAACAGATTTACTCAAGTGGGCGACATTTGTATCATACATGTTTGTGACGGAAGTATTTTTGCAGTCGAGTCGCTCGATGGGAAACAAATGATTTGAGTCAAGATTTTCAGGGATATTATTGTAGATTAATGTGTTTGCACACAATCGCTTTCTAAAGCATTCTTTCATTGCTGGCTCCATTTTATCACAATGGCCCTCCTTGCTCCCGTTCATTGCCAATTGAAGAACATGATCGCAACCATTCGAATGAACCAAATGTTTATAGAGCAAAGCTTGCTTTGACGGATTGATCTCCTTCTCTAAAATGAAATCGAGCACTAGATTGTAACGCTCAATAAAATTTTCGTCAAGTTTCTGTCTAATGACAAAGTCACCGGGAGCCTTGCTAACTTTGTCAAAATAGGGCAGCGGGTCTTCAAACAACATTTTCGAGCATTTATATTTTCGATCGATATGCGCAAGTCTTAAGAAACGATTGAAGTATGCTCGGAAGTAACCTTCAATGAAGTCGACGTTGTTTTTCTCTATAGCGATTTCAATTGTTCTGGCCTCATCTCTTGGCAAAAGATCTAGCATGGCCGTAAATTGATAATAGAGGCCATGATTTTTTCGCAAGTCCCGTGTATTTCCTTTTATAACATCTTTCAGATTTCGTACCATTTCTGCGATGTTGTCTTTTGCAAGCAGTTCTTGAAATACGTTTTGGCTTAACTCGTACATGAGCATGCGTTCTGTAATATGGCTGGTTGCAGTCTTGATATTTTCTGCTCTCATTTCATCCGTACTCAACATGAATGTCTGTCTCGCTATACACTACAAATAAATATCATTTTTGTAAGTTAGAGCAAAGATGTTTCGGCGTCTTGGAGAATCATTGAACTTTGGCTCGAATGGAGATGTCTTTATTAATTCAAAGCTCGGCATTGGAACATACCAGACTCGAGAAAACATTGACAATGACATATCCGGCGTAACCATTTTTAGTGGAAATGTTGGCATTGGAACAACAAGCCCTTCGACAACACTGCATATTTCCAACCAACTTCGATTGTCCAACAATCGATATTCGTATGAATCTCCACTTTCGATGGACGATCGCGTCATCAACTTTTTCAAATACAGTGCAGCAGAGGGCTCATCGCCGCCATCGCCATTTTTTATTCGTGTCTTTGGGACGGTCCAATCAGCGGATGCGTGTGCGCACTTAGATGTGGTGTTTTCGGGCACCAGCACGGGTGTTTTGACCAAAAGAGCCAGCATGCGTGGCGCCATGAGCACTGCGTTTCAACTGCGGTTCTATAAACATGTATCCGATCACTCCTTCATGGGCTACATTGTCATGAGCGACCTTCCATCCTCGATGGCATATTCTCTGAACTTCGAGACGTCTCATGTCAATGGATACGACACATTTACATATAACGATGCCGCCATAATCGACACTACCTCATATAGTATTTACTGGAATGCACACGAAAATTTTGATGCGGTGGTGGATGACAATAATCTCATGGGCATTGGGACGAGCTTGCCACTTGCAAAATTGCATGTTGCAAATGCGAGCAGTGCCGCTTTGAGATTGCAAGGAACTACTTCGGAACACCCTATCCTCGAAATCACCCGCACATCATCGACAACGCCCTACGTCACCGTCAATCAACTTGCGTACATTGGCATCGGTACGACGCAACCATCGTCCGCCCTCCATATTCAAAACCAGGACTTGAAGGTCATGAGTGGCAACGTAGGCATTGGGACGCTCCATCCTCAAGAGTCTTTTCATGTGTATAACAATGCCCAAATAGATGGGCTGTTGTATGCCTCTAAGATTGCGGGAAATGTTGGCATAGGAACAACGATTGCACCACACACCCTTCATGTGCATGGCGAGGCATACGCCACCACAAATTTCGGACAAAATGTTGGAATTCTTGAAGGCAATGCATTTCGCGTGTATCCCAACATGGATCCCATTCAGAATGACGCATCTAAGTTGATTGAGGTAGCGGACAACCAAGTGCATATATGGACGCCGGGAACCGACCCGATGCCCTCGGAGAAAGTAAGTATCATGCCGACAGGAAACGTGGGCATTGGTACGACGGCACCCATGTCCAAACTGCACGTAATTGGCTCGGAAATTGTATCTCAAACCCTTGGCATTGGGACGTCGATCGCCCGCGCCACACTGCACGTTGGTGGCGATACGCTAGTCGAAGGCCACATACTTCCCTCCCAATGCAACATTTATAACCTCGGGAGCCCAGAAGCACGCTTCAAAGACCTTTATATTTCTGATGCCACAATCGACATCAATGGCCTTGAGTTAAAGAGCCTTACGGGTAACACGCTTTACGTGGTCGGCAATCAACTGCAAACATTTCCGAGTGCCACTCAAACATTTGCATACACGAGCACGTCGAACATTGAGTACCCACCCCCTGTCCCACTCCTTGCTTTCGAGCTCGACAATGCAATAAGCCCCATTCAAAGCATACATTCGGAGACATATGGCGTGTATGCAGCGATCAACGGACAAGACGAGCAAAGCGAGTATCGTGTGTGGGCAAACTCCATTCGAAATTATGGTGAAGTGAATGAGCAATCGCCATACTTTGCCTTTGACCAAAACCCCAACACACGATGGGAATCGATTGTCTCGTTGCAATATGGACAAGACCCATCTGGTCCCTTCACAACGCCGACATTGACCATTCAACTCCCCGCCCCCATTGTTCTCTACACATATGCCATCACCATTCGTGCAGATGCGGGGTATTTGGGACAGTCACCCATGAAATGGCGTGTTTATGGTCTTGTGTCCGTGGGTGCGACACCGACCTTGATTGAAACCAGAACATTGCCTTCCGAATCCTGGTCCCATCCGGGGGAGACGCGCATCTTCCTGAATGCAACGCCCTCACCTTCGTCTTTCCCCATCTATCAATTCGAGTTCTTACAAACGGTAGGAACGAATTCAGTTTCCATTGCAAACATTACCTTGTATGCCCGTCATGTCTTTGACATCAACGTTGAACACCATGATCACGTGAGAAAATTGATACATTCGTCGGGTAATTTTACCGAGCACTCTATTGAAACCATTCTATCTCCATCCTTAGAACTCCCGACGACCAACATGGCCGTACGGCTCGAGGCGTCAAGTTTCAACAAGTACGCAGACGCATCCGCATCTACGCCGGTTCAAATTCGAACTTGGAACTCCGCATTCTGCTATGCGACACCGGAAAGCCAGTTGCCCATGTTGCACGTCAATGGCGGCTACAATAATGGGGCATTCATAGATTTAATTTCTGAAAGCGGGCATTTTATTCATCTTCCCGTCTTCCAACTTACAAGCTCGTTCATCATTACGGCCTTTTTCAAATTCGTTGGCACTCCCGGTCCCCTATTTGACCTCGGCAACGGTGTTCTTGATAACAACGTGGTTCTTTCTTTGAAAGAAAACAACCATCTTGAATTAGCCATTTACAATGGCGCATCTCTGACCCATACAATAACGTCATTAGAAGTAGAATTATCGAATGAATGGATTCTGATTACCGTACTTGCCGACAGTGAAACTATAAAAATTGCTCAAACCACCGCTGAAGGTTCCAAAATTATAGCGAACAGTGTTGTACTTCAGCCGATTCCAGTTATTCCGCGAAAAGCGGCACGTGTAGGCGCGTCACATATTGCATCTAGCACGGGCACCACAGGTACGAGTATGCAATTGGGTGCATTTTACATTTTTACGGATAGCATACCCGATTATCAACTCGTTTTGATATATAAATACATTTGGGACGCAGGAAAGGCAACGCGAACAACCACGGACGCTGGCCTCCGCACCTTCATAGAATCAAATCGTCTTTCCTCATTCGCCTCCGAACAGTTGGCCACATCCACGACGCCAAGCAAATATCATTTTACATACCCCAATGGCTTTGTGTCACTTGACCAAAAACACCATGGCAATATTACGTTCAGTGATACCGTAACGGTCGGAAAAGATGTCGAGATTCATGGACATATGATGTCTTCCAATGTCACTGTAGTAGGAACTCTGACGACATCAAATCTAAATGTCCTCAATCAGTTTTACTACAATTATGATTCCGAGATGGTGCGCACAAATCTTCAAGCGCAACCTATAACGCGCACCTTGCAAGTCACATCGGACACGATGCAATCCCAAGAGTTCCTCATCGACGGTATTTTCACCTTTTCTCCAAACAAGGCACACGTGTGTGTGAATGGCATAAAATTAGCTTACCTATCTTCATCCAACCATGATTACAATGTTACCTATAACATTGCATACGATCAAGCAAAAACGCTAGTGACGGTCGCTCTTATGCAACCGATCTATCGCGGTGATGTGTTTGATGTAACTTTGTGGCCGGAGCTTTTATACGAGGATAGCGAACTTCGTCCGGGACTTTTAACACAAAATATTGAAATCAACCCATCCCAATGGCTTTTACAATTATCTACGAGTAATTTAACATTTTCTGGAAACGTGGGCATTGGCCGTAGATTGGATGTTGGCCAAGGTCTCGCGGCCGTGTCGGAAGATGCATTGGTGCGATTGAACCTTCAGCAGCCTTGGGCTTTTCGCCCTTACGAAAATCAATTGCAATTTTTCGCAGAAGAGTTTGGCACTGCATTCTCGATTGTAAATAGCCTCAATGAGAACATTGCTACGTTTGCATCTCGCGGATACGAGTCCATTAACCTCAACGGCGTCGGCATTGGAACAACTGTCCCGATCCAACCATTGCATGTGCATGGTGCTTCATTTTTGAATGGCAATGTCGGCATAGGTACGGCCCAAGCGACGCATGCACTTCATGTACATGGGCACGTAAAAGCGAATGATATTTATGCCGAAAAAGTGTTTTCAAAAAACTCATTTGCAACATTGAGTGACTTACCATCTGCGACGCAGTACCCAGGAATGTTTGCGTATGTAGTAGGAGAAAGTAACGCATATGTGGCTGCCGTGGATTCATGGAAAACAATCGCCCCCGACGTTGCCACTGTTCCCACTCCCACTCCCGCCGCCCCGGTAATTCATGCATCATGGACATTTGCGAGCGGGTCTGGAACTTCGTATTCAGTGACTGGAAGTGGTATTACGCCGGACAATACCGAGAACCCAACATTTTATGTCGTGCGTGGGTTGAGGTACAGTTGGACGAATGCAACGGCGAGTCATCCGGTTGAATTGGTTATGGACGATGGAAGCCCCATCTTAGCCACCACTCTTCTTACATCAAGTGGTGCTACGTCTAGCATCGCCAGCGAGGGGGAAACATTGACCTTTGAGATTCCTTTGAATGCCCCTACCGGAAATACATACCGATACAAATGCACAGTTCATGCACCGATGACTGGTGTTCTATCAGTCGTTTAAAAAAAACTCAATTTGCACATGAGTCCATGAGTCCATTAGCAGCATGTTGTCTCGATTGTGTAGATGTCATCTGGTGGGAAAGCAACCACTCCAAACATTGTAATTGCAATGAGGGTACATGTCATGCCGACGAATCTGCAAATGCGATTTGATTTATTGTGATCGTTTTTTGAAACACTTCCATGCGTACGTGCGACATATTGCGATGCACTGCTAGAAGTGTCTTCGTCATCCTCATCGTCGTCTTCTTCGTCCCCGTCCTCGTCCTCGTCCTCGTCCTCGTCGTCTGCATCATTGCCGTCATCGTCATCGTCCTCGGCATCTTCGCCCTCGGCCTCGGCTTGCACAATCCATTTCTTAGACACGAGAGACTCGTGCATTGGGACGGCCTTTCTATTTTCGGCATTGAAGTAGTCAAGGCATTCACGAAGCAAGATGTTGCGAATGGCGTGGCGCACTGCGTTTTTGCTACGTTTCAAAGTCTGTGTCATTTTTCTGTAAGAAAAACCATTCATATACATGACGTTTAGGTCATCGATATCCTCGGCACACCACGGTGTTCCATTGTTGCTCATTTACTCTTCTTAGCGGATTTAGCTTTAACTCCCTTTCTCTTACCACCACCCGTAGATGTGGTGGCGATATAGGTGGGGGGAACCAATGATCCATCCGATCCAGCGGGGGTAATAGCACCATCACTTCCTGCTGTGCCCGATGTAAAGGGTGATGTGTTGGTGTATTTCATTGCCGTCGCCTGGTCGTTTCCCATGTTATACACGTCACGGCGCTGTAGAAGTTCCGATGTGTTCATTACGTCGGCGTTTAGCATTTCGAAGAAACCACCCGACTGTTTCTTAGAGCCCTGCATTTTCACAAGGCACTCGCGCGTTGCATCGACGTGCTTCAGCGCCTTTTCAAGAGCGCCTTCCACACCTTTGCGACCCGCATGCGCAGCGGTAAGCGCACGCACTACCTCTTTCTCAAGGCACTCGAGCTTTTTGAGGGATTTCTTAACTTCAGCCATTTTATTTCTATTTCTATTTAATGTCCGCACATTAATTTTACGGCAATGTGTGTTCGCGAATGACTTGACGAGGGGCGTCATATGCACTTGGCGACATGAATGCGAAATACGGTGCTTTCATTTCTCCTTTGTTGAAATTATATAATACACGGGTCATCTGGTCAATCGTTTTGTGAAAGGTTTCAATATTCCCACGAAGGACATTGTACGGGTGAATGCCATATGTATGACGCAGTTTAGGAGGGACAACAAGATACAGACTATAGAGCAGTTCCTTGACAGCGTCGGCAAGATCCACAAAAATGGGCACATGCTCGCGTGCCTTGACGCGCTTGGACAAAATATACGAGTACGTTTTTTGGAGTTTGTCCATATGAACGATGATATCTTGGTAGCGGGACTTGTCGAATATTTTCACAAACTTCAAGTCGTTAATGATATCAACAAATGTTTTGTTTTTACCGACATGTTTAAGACCTTGTCGTGGAATACGCGTGACTTCAACCACGTCGCTTATAATCTCTTTGTGTCCCATTTTTGCACGTTCTTGAATGTCATGAAACGATGCATGTGCAGACTTTTCAGATTTTTCGATGACCTTACTTTTTTCAACAAGAAACATGTACGCAACTAGAGCCCAAATTGACGCAATAATTAATGCAAGTAGAATGTCGGTTCGAGCGGATCTCATATAAAAAAACGCAATGGATCCGAAAATGACAAAGATCCATATGTCCGTTTTTACGTGTTCAACATACATTCGCCCTCTGCTCTCCCGTTATAAAAATAATTCGCATTTTATGCAGCACTGTCTATAAAGTACAAAATGAAAGAGATGACCACAAGCCAAATTCCTACGAACAATCGCCGACTCGGTTCCGTGAATAATAAAAGCACAGAACGTCTGAGTTGCGTTGAACTCATTTGATGACGCTCACTCACTAATTTTGAAATATCCTCGACAATATCCACAGCAGTTCCGACCGTGCGGCTTAAAACCTCTCTTACCGATAAGTCCATTATAGTGCTTTTTGGATTTTTGTCGGCGGGAATGCTTTTTGGAAACTCCTTTAAAAAATCTTTCATGACCTCGACATTTTCTTCGGCGCGCACGTCTTTGCTCAGGAAGCGGTTTTCGTTCAACTCTTTAAAAAGAGATTTTGCATCCTTAGCAGCCATGCTCGCCCGCCCTTTAATTCATGGAAATATATATTTACAATCCATACGATCAAATGGTGTCCATCATATCGACTTGAGCAAGTAGGTGGCGGCGGCAACAGTAGCGTGTGAGTCCAAGGTCATTCAAGATATCGCCTTTTGTTGCAGCATCAAAGTGCTTATATTTTGCAGTGGCCTCGCCCCCAGCCGCCTCCACCTCCTTTTCGCGCTGTCGGCCCTTCTCGACGAAATATTCGTACTTGTCGGCGAGCACTTTACCACACGTGAAGCAACGAATCGGAATAATCATTGCAAATGATTACCTTATTTTACCTCTATACAAGTTAAATCATTATTTTATATACCGAATCATTTTTTGGGCCATAATAAAAATAAAATAGTCATCATCAATTAAAAATCTCGAATCATACGGTACTTGGTGCGGTATCGCCAATCGGCAATTCGTGCAACACCATCACTGTGTGTATGTAGCGCGGCACCATAGTGCCAGCCATTGTCGAGTGTTTGAATACGGAACCCATCCGTGAGCATTCTCAAGTGCGCCTCGTTGATGCATGTGCCATTGATGCAAAAGTCCTGGTTTGTGGAGAGACGGCCTTGCACATTCATGTTGCCATTTCCGCCCCACTCTTTTCCAACCACCACGCCACTTTTGTTCAAGATGTACAATAATTCGCCTCCATCGACGTGCATGCGACCAGGCGTATGAAGTCGCCCACCGTTTGCGACAATCATTCCATTGACACGTGCATGGCGCCCGACGCTAATGTCCCCAATGTTATTTGTGTTTCCACGAAGTTCCGTGTCGCCTCGAATGTAATTTTTGTTGTCTCCCGGCCAAGGGAAATGAGACCACCAGTTATGCGGGTTGTGTTCGCTCACCCCTCCTTTGAAGGCGTTATCGTTGCCATGGAATTCGGATTTGGTTGTATTATATAATGTTGGTGTCCATAGTTTTCCGGCGGCAACACCGCCATGATATCCCGTATTGCCAGCGTCAAAAACGCGGAGCCAATCGTCATTTCCATGTGCATCGCCGACACCCGAGAGTAGGAATTTATTGCCGAGCTGCAGGCGATTTAGCTTTACACGTTCCGTTTGATCGTCGAGGCCCACGCCTGTTGGTCCGCGGGCGCCAATGTCACCTTTGTCGCCCTTTTCACCACGGATGCCCTTGTCGCCTTGGAGTCCTTGAGGTCCAAGAGGACCGACGGGTCCAATAGGACCGATCACCCCTTGATCCCCTTTCTCCCCTTGATCGCCTTTCTCCCCAATGGACCCACGTGGGCCTATGAGACCTGTACTGCCAATTTCACCCATGGCACCGGTTTCGCCCTTTGAACCAGGAGGCCCACGTGGGCCGACACCACCTTGTCGTCCAGTCTCGCCTTGAGGCCCCGATGATCCGGGAGCGCCCGGAACACCGGCTGGACCAGCGGGACCAGGTATGGCTTGATCAATGGTCATGACAATTTTACCATTGGATTTTAGGTTTCCCAAAACGTTCAACTCGCCAGATACATCGAGCTTTTGCGCATTTATCGTCAATTGCCCGGCATTGGCTGAAGAGATGGTGGATGTGCCCACCTTGAATCTATTTGCAACGACTTCGCCACCTGCATTGATTAGCATAGCATCGCCACTCCCACCTGCTTTGCTGACACGAAACATGGGTTGATTACCGGCGCCCCCAATAACTTTTGTGCTACCTTGCAAAATAATGTTCTTGTCGTCGCGGAAGGGTCGCAAATTCGTATTACCGTTGTCATCTGTTGTGGCAATGCATATGTTTGTTATTGGATCACACACATTGACGGCAAACTTTTCCGTCAAGCGTTTCAATGCCGCACGGCGCCGTTCGCGTTTTGATCGCCCGCCTGGAAGAAAGCGACGGGACAAGAAGCCGATGGTAATGACTATAAATATTAACATGAGAATCCTAGGTCCCATCTTGGCGCCTTCAATGCCTCTACAGTAGTGAAAACTTTAAAAAAAGATACCCCTCCCTCCCCTCCATGTCCCTTATTAAAAATTACCATCATTCAATGCATCCTCGTCCATTTCATCGGCGTCTCCGTCGGTTGGTGAGAATACCACCATGTCATTGTCGGCGAGCGCTTGGGCGTACGGATTTTCATCGGGAATATCGTCGATTGTCCCGTCAGCACTGTTAGCATTGTTAAGCGCCGATTCAATGACATCGAACATTTTGAGTTGCTTCAACTCGCGCATATCGTCCTTTGATCGAGACGGCATATTTTCATACTTGGCAATCTTTTCAGTCTTTTGCGATTCGCGCATGCGCGTGATGTAGTCAAACAGTTCTTTTTGTGTCGGCACTGCGCTTTGTCCGAGCGAAGCTGCAATGGCATTCACAGAATGCTTATATACATTGAGCAATATCCGGTTGTCGAGGGCTTGTAAATTCACCATGTCCTCGGCATTGACAATCACAATTCCTCCCGCCTTATCCGGCTCACCTGGTAACAACATGGCTCGGTAGAAGAGAATAATTGCAAACTGTTGGACTTCGTTATAATCTTCGTCGTCAATCACGCACCTTTGCGCTCTCAAAAATGACCGCATCTCGATTATTTTTTGGATGCTGGTTTGAAGGACGCGCACGATCATAATCTCACCATCGTCGTCATATTTGACTTTGAGTTTATGTAGGTTTATGGTCAAAACGTTCATGAGGTCGATGATACCACTGACGGTTGCATTTGCAATTTTGAGTTTGATAGATTGCAGCTTTGCCTTATCGGACACATTGGCTCGCAAGTGCGCCTCATACCTTTCAGATAGCTTTGGCATATCTTTGGCATGAATGTTTAGAGTTTTCAAATACTCATAGTATGGTGATACATCATCTTTAACAATGCTTATTGCATCAGGTATGCTTTTCATTGAATCATCCAGTGGGCGCGGTTTCGGGGCATCTCCTTCTTCTTGTGCGCTGATCCATCCCAATTTGGCAAGGTTTTGCTGCGATCGCACTTTTAATTTATAGTGGTCCGCAAAGCGGCTTTGTCTTTTCATTAGAATGTCGCTTATTTTGTCGAGCGCACTGATGTCTGAGTATGCCTTGAAATTCTTATTTAGGCTCTGCGTGCAGCATGTATTTTTGAGTGACATGAGTGATCCCAGGCGCGGTCCCGCTTGAGAGGCGATGATGCTGGGTAGATTGATCAATGCAGCCTTGTATGCCTTTATGTGAGTTGAGTCATAGCTGACCAGCTTTCTCAAGGTTGTAATGTGAGAACTTACACGATGTTTGCGATCGGCTGTAACTAAAGCCTGTAAGCGCTCATTCCAATCGTTTTGCAGGACGCCTGTTATTGTAGAAAAGTACTTGGACGCATAAAGCACGATTGAATTTGCTAGGCGATGATCCGGTTTGCTGACGATGTCGGTAAAATACGTGCGCCAAGGTGAATTTTCTGGCTCCCAAAGAAATCGAATGGAGCACATTAGAAACACGAAAATGCCGGCATCCTCTTGAAAATCTGACATTGGGGGTCCGTGGAATGCCCAAAGTGGTTTGCATCCATAAGAAATGGGATCAAGTGACGATTGGCCATTGGAAAATGCCGTCTGTAATTCAATGATCCACCAAGTGATACCCAACATAAAGCCGCTGACCATTCGCGTCTTGAAAGTTGTATTGATCTCTTTCAATTTAGCTTGTAGGTCGTCTTCAATCTCAGGGGCAATGACATCTTGCACATTTATTTGATTTGACAAAAGCATTTTCATCATTTCATCCGAGAAATGCAGACCAAACTCCTTCTTGAGTTCAAACATCCGCGACGTTACTTTAAAGTTCGCATTGAACATTTCGGTCATTTTTACAAGGTCAATTGGGAGCTGCGAGGCATGTGATAGCTCGTTGAAATATCTTAATAAAAGGACCACATGCTCACGAACCGATGCATTGATGTCATTTACATTTACAATTGTTGCAATACCGAAACCTTCGTCATCGAAATCGGATATGAGTGTCTGTTCTGCGTAACTCTCATCGCCGCCGTCAAGCGCGCCCTCCTCCATCACAAAATCCGAATGGTGTTGCTCGTCAGCAACCATGCCAGCTCCCACATCCTCAAGGAAGAATGTTCGCGTGCCTTGTTTTCCTTTGTATTTAGCCTCATATGTACGCACGAGGGGCGCGTGTTCGTCTTTGAGAGACATGCGAAGGCGCTGCATGCTGGCCGTCATCTCTTCCAACCCATTGAATCCATCCATCTTTCCCAAATCCCGAACAAATGTAAAAGCTAACTCCATGTTACGTTTCTGAATCATGATCTGCAAATGCTCGATCGCCACTTCGAGGGTAATATCACTATTTGGCTTTATGAGGGCATTAAAGAGCGCATAAGGAGATTGAAAGTGGGCGCGATTTGTTTTAGGAGATATCACAGGATGATCCGAAATAATGACTTGGTACTCCTTTGCCTTTTGTTTGTATTCATCTAATGTGGGCTCATAGTCTTTTGCGATGCGTTGGATGATCTCAACGGACTCCAAGATCGATTGATTTACCTTGCGGACACGGGGCATGTAGTTCGTTGCTTCCGAGCTTTCGATATCAAGCGGCTTTTCGAGGTCGGCGAGCTTCATGAGGTGGAAGAAAATCACCATCTGTTGCATATGGTTCAGCTCGTCAAGTGCAACGCCCTCGTGCTCATACAGAAGTTGTCCGAGGGAATGGAAATTTAAAACCTCAGTGATGTGTTTGATAAAACCATTGATATCAATCTTATTCCGCTTTTCAAGATGTCTTTCAAGTGGCTCATTCAACTCGTCAATATCTTCAAAGGATAAGATGGTCTGTTTGAATGAATTATCCATGCGTTCGTGGAGGAGTGCGGTGCGATTTCGTGAAGGATCTACGGTTACTTTGAAGAACCCATTGACCTGAAGGTGAGAATTGTCACGTTTTAAGACACGGACTTGGCTCGACATGTCATCACCGCCAAGAGACACATCAATGTCTTGTTTTGGCGTCCAATGGTTTTCATCGGTTATATACGAATCAATCGGCAAGTAGAGATTATTAAGAGTATTTTGGTTTTGAGCAAAATTTTGCTTCGGATCCATGTCGGCCAATACTTGCTCAAGGTCTTCATTGTCCTTGCGTGAGCCTTCGATAAATGGGATTATACTTGCTTTTACATATTTCTCTGCTTGAAGCTTTTCAATGTGACGCTTAATAAGATTGTAGTACGAATGGGCTTTCGCATGAAGTAGAGATTCATCCACATCGGATTGTAATAAAAGATTATAGATGGTAGTGACTAGATCTTGATCACTGTATGCGTTGAAGAACGGGTCCTCAAGAATCTTATCACCAAGGCTTTGAATGATTCGAATTTCAATTTCGGGCACGGTTTCATTTACACGCACCCACTCCTCTTCTAGCAAGTCGGGTTTCGCTGCACTTTCGGCCTCGCCCTCACCTTCGCGCGCCTCCTCCACGGCGCCATCGGTCTCCGCTGCGCCGTCGGTCATCGACGCATCGTTTGGTTGTGCAATGAGCCGTTCGACATCGCCTCGAATTTCGTCGTCGGACATGGTCCCTCTATTTCATCGCAAGCTTTATTTTTATGGCAAAGCTACAAAAGAAAACTAAACAACATTTCATGCGACTTATTTCATTTGAAATGAAGACCATTCAAGCTTGACCTCTTCAAGTTTTGCTTTAATATCGCTACAGTGCTTGATAAAGGTTGTGACGTAAAGATCTTCGGGGGCTTTGTCATTGCCAACATCTGCGTCATTGCCTCCGTCCTCTGAATTCTCCGCCTTTGGCTTCAAAAACATGCGGAAAAGTACCTTATGATCGAGCGGATGTGGGCAAACATATCCACAGTATGACATGTTGTAATTGCCGATGGGCTCTTTTTGACGGATATAAGTGTCATACATTGTGGATTGAAGGATGTGACCGATGGTATCATCTTCTTTTTCAATTGTAAATTCGTAGCCGGGCATTGTATCGCACCATTTACGGGTAATCTTTTCACTCGGCTCATTGGAAAGTTCTTCGATGATAGTTGTCATACGGAGATTCATGACATCAATGGCCTTATTTATGAGGTACATGGGCGCAAGGCTAGTCTCGCATTCAAGCTCGAAGAGAAATGCAATCGGGTCGCCATACTTGTTCTTAATAAACGTGCGCTCCTTTTGAAGAATGTCGGTCACACCTTGTTCCTTGATTGCCAATGCGTCTTGCATAAAGCTGAGTGTGCAAAGGGAGACGGGGCTAAACGATGCATGTTCTCGGGCAGTCGATTGAACGGGCGATGCTTCAAACTTGAGAACCTCGCCTGCACGCAGCCGCGTGATCAGAATATGCTCCTTCGTAATTTTATTTGCCGGGAACCAGCGCTCGATTTCATTTTTTGTTGCGTCAATTGTTGTGACCACGACATCCGCCACCGCACCAGCCACACCCGCCTCATCTTCGGGCGCCGTATTTTCGGCCGCCGTTTCGACTCGTACGGTAGCAGCCATATGTTTGGTAGTCACGTTTATCACGTCATTGCCATTGTTTTTAACGTCCAGGAAAAATGTGTATTTACCATCTTGATATGCTTCTAGCTCGGTGTCATTAAAGTGAATCGGGAGCAGGCCAATGCGATGCGTCATGAATTCGTTATGAAGAGGACCTGAATTCGCCAAGATGCGCACACTTGTACCGCCCTCGCCCTCACTCTCGCCCTCACCTCGAAATCCCACCATAGGAATATCGGTCATGATGGCGCGACGCAAACCATTGACGATGGAGAGATCAACATTATGAATTTCGAACGAATGGCGCTCAGCTTTTTCGTCGTATTTGTAGTTCCGAAACATGGTTGTATATGTCTTTGAGCTTCCTATTAATTTAACAGAATCAATTTTTAAGCCACGTGCGTTCAATACATATAATGAATATTCCGCCTTGAAGAACAGAGGGAATGATATTATTTTATAGCATTCATTGTCCGCACTGCTCTATGTTATTAGACAGTGTGAAGCGATATGACACAAATGGGGCCGTAAAATTATGTTGTGTGGAACAAATACGAAAATCGAATCCTAAAGTACTGCAACGAATTTCCATGGTACCGGCACTAATTTTATCACCAACAGGAGGATCAAAAGAGATATTATTTGGAAAAGATGTTTTTGACTTTTTGCTTTTGCCAAACCGGGGGCGTCTCATGCAACCGAGCTTGTCTAAAAAAGAAGAATCACCACAATCAATCACTACATCCGCACCCATCAACGTCGTGCAAGACGGACCGGATGGGTTCGAGCTCACAGCATCTGCAGGAAACTTTACGTTTATTGAGAACGAAGCCGAGATTCCGAATGCACTCGGTCACTTGTGGTCTTCTGTGAATGAAGACAAGCCAATTGGCGAGTTGGCTCCAACACAAGCAATAAATTCCGATCAACGTTCTAAAAAAGACTTACCGACAATGGAGAGTATTATGGCCCAACGTGACAATGACGTTTCTTTCATGAAGCCCAACAACCCCCCTCCGGGTGGTCGTCCGCTCTAGAGCCAAGCCACGTAGGAGCCAAATGATTTAAAACCTATGATAAGTATATTCTCATTGAAGACATGGATTATCTAGCAAAGTTTAATGAAACCTTTCTAGAATTTCTAGCAGAACTGTCAAAAACATTTCCGGATGACACACAACTCCAAATGTACTCATTTGGCGCAAAGGGCTTTCTTATGTCGAGTCCTTTCGCTATTCAATCCGTTTTTCAAGAACAAGTTTGTGTTCCTTACGCCGAGAACATTATGTCAAGAGATGAAGAGTTTTTCCTTGGCAACGCCTACACAGACATCGATAGTACGGGAGATGCACTCGATATTATTAATAAGATAAAAGGTTATTGGCACCAACTCGATGATGACAACAAAAATATTGTTTGGAAATATCTTAAAGTGCTTATTGTCCTGAACCGGAAAATTGTGCAGTAATTAGAACATATTTCATGCCTTTTCTAATTTCTTATTTTTCAAGATTCATACTTTGATTTAAAGGTATTAATCCCACGCTATTTATACGTAAGTCAATTATGTCCGAGCAATGTATCTTTGTTTTCAATCAATATTACTGGGATCTTTTAAAGAAGAGCAAAGACCTTGCAAAACAGAAGAAAGAGGTGAGCAAGCCGGCGCGCAATATTCTTCGGGCCATTCGCAGCAACTACACAAGCTTTGACAAATCAAGCATTGAACATCTTGAATTTTTCAAGACTGAGGCCGCATCTTTCTGGAACGACTACACAACAAAGCCAATTGAAGAAATTGAGGCAGAGGCCACATTGTCATCATCGGCGGTCCAAATTTTCAAGGGAGTTTCGCTTGGAGATCTCTTTGCGGTTTTGCAACACCCTTATCTCTTGCATCAATACCTTGTGATATTTGGTCTCCTTACAGAAATCAGCGATCCCGCACCATTGGTCGAAGTCGTGAAAGCCTTTACATCTGATGAAAAATATGTGGTGGCATTTGATGCACTTGATTCCGATAGAACCAAGGAAATTGTTGGTCGTCTTCACGTATTGTATAAGAAGAATGTCCATATTTCCATGGATGAGGGGTTGCGTGACATTGAAAATACCTCGTTGGGAAAACTCGCAAAGGAAATTATGTCAGAAGTAAATATTGAAGAGCTCCAAAAGACTCTAGGCAGTGGCAACATTGCTGATATCTTTCAAAACCCCGCGGGGCTGACCAACCTCCTTTCGACCGTCAGCCAAAAGATGGTATCAAAGATGGCATCGGGCGAAATCAAACAAGAACAATTGTTTCAAGACGCGATGAGCCTTGCGGCAAAACTTCCGTCCATGCTACCCGGTGGTATGGCAAAGGATTTGGGCAACCTTGGTGACATTCTTGGCAGCATGACGGGCGGTGGCGCATCTACATCCGGTGGCGGCGGCGGTGGCGGCGGCGGCTTTGACTTCTCTTCAATGGCAGCAATGATGTCAAACATGATGGGACAGCCAAAGGCAAAAACAAACGCAGCGGGCGCACGAATGAATGCCGAAATGAAACGACAGGCCCTTGCGAAAAAGCTTCAGAAAAAGCTTGCTTCACAAAAAAAAGCTGAAGATGATGTAGAGTAAAAAAGACCGACATGGAAGAAATTTGGTACAATAAGATCGGCGATCTCTTCAATGCAAGTAATTTCTTTGAAGTGCTGCCCTCCGAAAGCATGACATTTGAGGCAAAGCTCAATGCAATCGTGCGGTTTTTTATTTACTTGGGCGTAATTCTAGCCCTTCTACGCGCCGACTATCGATATCTCTTTATGGGTATCGTCGCAGCGCTTATTTCGATCGTTCTATATGAATATGAAAAGTCAAAGCGCCGCCATGCTGAAAAATTCCTCGAAGTAAAAAACCTCGATGTAATTGACAATACCGTATGTGCTAGATCCACGTTGGACAATCCATTCATGAATCCGAGCCTGGTGGATATAAGTGAAAATCCCAATCGTCCCAATGCATGCAGTACCGACAATCCGCGTGTGCAACAACAGATTTCCAATAACTTTAATGCGCGCCTATTTCGCGACGTGAGTGACGTATATGACCGCATGTCCTCTCAACGCGAGTTCTACACCGTGCCATCCACAACCATTCCCAATGACCAAGGGGGCTTTGCTGAATGGTGCTATAGCACCGGTCCCACTTGCAAAGAAGGCAACGGCTTTCAATGCCTCGATAAAGCGTATCCCGAGAGTGGCTACGATGAACTTGCGCAACATCGACGCTTCGGCAACAAGACTGCTTAATACATGTTAAATCCTATTATTCGAACTTTTGGCGAGGGTGGAATAGGTCTTGATACTGGCCGACATGAATCATGTGCCTTGTTTTGATCAAAAACATTTTGTAAGAAACGGGCAATGTGTCCCGGACTCGTCTTTTTTGTGCGATTTTCACGTGAAATACATACGGCGCGGTTAAACATGTAGGTTTGTGCCTGTGCATGTGCGTGTGCCAGTGCATACGAGTGTTGCTCTTCATCAAATTTAAAAATTGGTGTTGAGGTCATTGTATTTACAGGGCGCTCATCTATATATGGTTTTTATTGTTTCTTTCCCCCTTCCATTAGCATGTCAAGGACTTCGATATTAAATAGACTTTCGAACATGTTAATGATGTTCAAATACAAGGCAAGGGCTGCATCTATAACATCACCAAAATAGTTTTTGTCCATAATAACATTTGTATCATGTGCCGTTAAAATTGCCATGGTGATGAAAATGATGGACAAATAAACCTTATAAACAGGTTTTGATACTTTTACGAACATAAAGACAATACCGGTGATGATCAAGGCGATCAAGACAAACATGAGAATCGCAGACAAGAAGGCAAAGGAGTAACCAATTTGGAACAGAGTATAACCGATCACCGACATTACCACAAATGTGAGAATGGATCCCACCAGGGCTTTATTCACAAACTCAATGTCGAACTTGTATGTTATTTTTAGCAACAAGAGTCCGATGATGATGGCAAATATTGTGAAGACTAGAAATTTCAAAGGCAGCGGCATGGGCACCAATGTCAGTATAACTATCACTAGAATCAAAAGCCCAAATAGAACCCATTTGTTCGGAATGCGACTGATGACGGATTCCATTTTTCGCCCTTGGTAGGTGATGCCAAATGATATAGCAAGTTGCACAAGTATGATTGCATAAGCGGTGAGCAAAAACAAGGAACGGTCTTTCATTTCTTTTTTCTATCTTTATCATCATATAATTATTGAAAGCAGCAAGCGTCTTCTTTTTTTGGCGATTTCCAAAGCTGAAGGTCGTCGGGGCTCTCAAATACCTGAACTCCAATATCTTTGAAAGGAGCAAGCTCTACGGGCACCACTACAGGCACCACTGATGGCACGACTGGCACCACTTGCGCCTCATCCACAACATCCGCCACTGGAACCACGGTAGAAGACCTCTTTTTTAGTTGTTCTTTGTGGTTCTTTGTGGAGGGAATGAGTTCAGGACATTCGCGAACGTCATAGGAGGCTCCAAGAACAGGATGTTGAGAAAACTTTAGTCGTTTGAGTTCTTGATGAACCTTGGACATAATGACAAATAGGTTGCGATGGGTTTCGTGGTCTTTTAGCACTTTTAATAAGCAGGCTGTCAAAGCCCCGCTAAACTCACCCAATGCAGCCACACCACATGCATCTGCTGATGTTTGGTCGTCTTTACATCCCGATAGTGTAATGATACGGCCCTCAACATTGCATGTTCTATTTTCAATCTTGCGGGTACGGTGTTCGTCAAAGGAGTATTTCAAATCGCCCATGGAGCCAGAATGGCAACAATCGAATACGCAAATAACGTGCGTCTTGGGGTTGAACTTTTGAAAGAGATCATTGATGTCGTCATCGACTATGAAGCCATTGGTTTCGTAATCACTAGGAACAAGGCATTCGTCGAGGCCATCCTCTTCATCGCCTTTTTTATCGACAATGCTCGTTCCATGTCCGCTAAAGTGAATCCATACGACGTCCAAGTTGTCCTTCCATGTCTTATCCGCACATGCACGAAGATGCTTTAGCATGCCGTGTTTGCTTGTGTCCCTTTGATGCAAGTCATCAGTAAAAGCAGTCACGTCAAAACCGAGGCCATCTCGGAGGTATGCTTTCATGAGATTGACGTCATTTACGCATCCTCTGAGCTCACCGGACTTACAATGAGCATAATTTAGGCCAAAAAGAAGAGCAAAGCGGGTCATGATAAAAATCATTAGATTATTTTCTTTAATACCTTCAATACAATGAACCCAGTCATCTTGCAATCATTAATCACAAGTCTCCAAGACCTTCTCGAGAACAAACAAGTCAATGCTAATTCCGCCATGTGCATCATCGCAAAAGGCATGGAACTGATGGCCAACTTCAAGGATGTGTCTGGTAGTGAGAAAAAGAAGTACCTCATAAAGACCATTGAGATCGTTGCAAAGGGCAAAGATGGTATTTTTGGCACTGCCGATGATTTGATTCCCGAGAGCACGGCCAAGACATTGACACTATTTTTGGAACAAAACCTCATTGAAGACACTGTTCAGTTGCTTATGGATGCTTCAAAGGGGAAACTCAACCTCAACCAAGTACAACATGTTGGTATGGGCTGCTTGTCATTTTGGAGCCAAGTTTGTTCGAGCATGTCAAAGCCGAAGACAGCATCAAAAGTCAATTTGGAAATGGCCTAACTCTAAAACGGTGGGAATCCAACAGCCAATCCGTCGTCTATTGCGAAACCACCACCGCCTTCCATGTCCAGCGAAGAATGGTTGGTGCCAATATAGTAGAAGACCGTCACGGATAGCAATAGTATAAAGAAGAATATTGAGATGGAGTGCTTTTGATCTTCATTATCTTTACTTTTGATCTTATCATACATAATATAGACTACAATTGAAACAATCAATGCATAAACAAACCAAATGTACATTGATATCTATCTAATCATAGGGCTCGCCTTTATTTTTGTTAAAAAAACGCATTATCTCGTTTTCTACGAATCAGCTGCGCCAATGACTTTTGTTTGATGCGCGATTTATTGACTAGCATTTGATGATATGGTACATCTTTGGATACTGCATCTACTGTGTTGGCAGTCTCGCCATCGTCATTTTCCACATCTTCTTCTTTGTCTTCTTGTTCGTGTTCTTTTTCCTTTTCTACATCAATAATTCCGTGAAGAGATGGAGTCTGATTTTTGGGTAAAATTTCAACACTTTTACGAATCTCTTCTTCCTTGTTCTCGTCCAGAACTACTGGCGATGTGGGCACTGTCCGCTCTTCGACTTCAACTTCGGTATCTGTTTCTTTTTCGGGTACTACCAAAACAAGTGCATCATTTTGCTCTACCTCGACCGGCTCTTCACGTACAATATCTTCTTCTGTGTCACTCGCTTCCATCGGCGTTTCACTAACCGCCTCAGTTGCTGCTCCACTTACCGTTTCACTAACCGCCGCTTCGATTTCATCATCAGGCTCGGCTTCGTCATCGGATGGATCACTCTCGGCACTATCATTTGAGCTTGAACTAGAGCTTGACGTGGAGTT
>Ga0208975_1000069_pt1 | contig 50101 bp, 51 predicted proteins | sample GreLakmeER78MSRF_FD_187700 | JGI IMG/M metagenome (GOLD analysis project Ga0208975, IMG submission 187700) | Freshwater lentic microbial communities from great Laurentian Lakes, MI, USA - Great Lakes metaG ER78MSRF (SPAdes) | ecosystem: Environmental > Aquatic > Freshwater > Lake | place: Great...
TAAATTTAGTCCATTTGGTATCAGCATTCTCTAGTGCGGTATAAATCGAATTTAGTTCTTTCTTGCTCTCCAATATTTCTTTCATCACCTCCTTGCTCGCATTCACAACCGCCGTCGGGTTTGATGCAGGCGGCACCGGGGGCAGTGCCGGATCCGTGTCTTTGGGGTTCTCTTCTTTTTCGTCATCTTCTGGGGCGCCACCGAATAAATTTAATTTTTTACTATTTTCCATGTTGAAAATTCGAATTTCTGTATTCGATGGCATCTGTGATATGATTGTATTTGCTCTTTCTTGCAACCTTTTAAAAGTTGGAAACTCTTTTATATTGCCAATTATTCTAAATATATTTGAATTTCTTAGTTTCCAATACAGTAAATGCCTGAGTACGATTAAATTAATTGTTGATTCTATATGATGTTCTTCGTAAATTTTAAAGGCAGCTTCGAATGTGTCAATGTCATTTATATGTTTCAAGAAATTTTGATATTTTTCTTCATCAATATCAAAATCATAAGGAACTGAAAATTTCCATTCGAAATATGATCTCATAATGAAGTTTTTAAGTTCTGTTTGATCCTTTGTAAATGCATTTGAGTTATTTTTTATATTTTGGAAAACATTGAAGACATAATCCTTTCCACTTGTGACATTAAAAATAGCACCAAACCAACCTGTGTTTGACGGATATATTAGATTGATTTTTCCATCTATAATGGATGTTGTAAGAAGAATTTTGAGATCTTTTATTTCAAATAAAAGTTTTATTAAATCTTCGACAACATTCACATATTGTAGATTTAAACATTCTAATTCATTATTAACGGTAGGTAAATAAAACTTTTTTAAATATTTTGGATTCAATTTATTGAAGTCGTACCTAACTGCAGGTGCAAGTGCAGGTGCAGGTGCAGGTGTAGGTGTAGGTGTTGACTCTCTCATTTCGAAAATATTAAGTCTAAACCATTCTAATACAATTGCACTATTCAAATGAATATTTAAAGGGCTTCCACCTATGTTTTTGAATGTTTCAAACGTAATTGAATCTTCATTTGCTTTTATCTCATAGTCTTTGTAATTATTTTTTATAATTTCGATAGTATCCAAAATTGATCTTGATTGTGCCGAACCCGAAATAGGTCCTACGCGCAATGGAGGCAATTTAAAAGGTACCGGCTTTTGAGAAGCGTCTAGTTGTGATGATGGTAAAGGTGCTTCAAGGAGCACTTCCACTTCATTACCTTTGGAACTGATATCATCTTTTTTCTTGAAAAAAGAAAAATGTACTCCTGGAGTAATGCCCAACTGTTTAAAAAAATCAAGGGGATCACTTATTGCTGTTGTTTGAGAACCCATGAATAATTTTAAGTAGATTCGTTGAGTGCAATCGACTCCGTATGCCTCCCCAAATACTATAGGTTTATCTATGTTGTAGTTCACACCATCTAATGAATATGAAATATATATGAAGATGCATTTTTTGTAAAGACGCGCCACTGCATCGACTTCGTAATCAGATGCCCATTTTTTATCATCTATATGTCCTGCATATATTGGATTTGTTTCAAAATGAGTTTTATTCATTTCTTTTTGATTACTTTTGATAGCAGATATGAGGTCGTTTGCATCTTTCAAACCTTGTTCACCATCATAAGCTTTACCTAATGCACCATTTACCGCATAGAAAAAACACCAACCATCCCCTTTCACATTGACTTCATCGTGTGTTGTAAAAATTTGTTCAATTGTTGGTGTTGATTCTGCTTGTGCCATGCTATCTTTAGCTGTTATTGCTGCTACTTCGTCTCCTGCTTTTGGTGCCGTTGTTTCTGCTGCTGCTGGTGCAGGTGCTTCTTCAACTCCTTCAGCTCCTTCTGGTCCAAAAAGCCCATTCGTATATGTGTCTGTTGTTTTGTTCTGTAATTGTTGTACCTGTTCTTTTAGCTCTTGCAGCTCTTTTCGTTCTACAAAAGCCTGTTTTGCTTGATCAGCAATTGTAAATGCTTTTGTGGAGCGGTCGATAGCAACATCAACTTTATCCGAAATCAAATTTACACTATGTGTAAGTGCTTCAAGCTCCGCTTTTGTTGAGGCTAATTGAGCATCGTTTCCACCTATATTCGCCATCTGTGCATTTACATTTGCAACAAGTGCATCTAATTCTGCTTTTGATTTTTCAGATAATTCTCCTTGATTTTTAGCATGCCCGATGACGCACTTTGATAACTTATCAATATTTTCTTGAAGGACACTTATGGCATCTACCTTTTTAGTAAGAATTGCAATTTCTTGAGGGAGAGCCCCTTGTTTCGACATAGCGTATGCAGTGCAAGTTTTGAGTTTCATCAAGTATTCTTCGTTTTCTTTTCTATGGCCAGCAAGTTTAGCGATGAGACCGGTGGTGCAGGTTTTGACACGCGCGACGGTTGTTGCCATTTCGGCCTCGTCGCGTTTGATTTTCATCATAATTCCTTTTGCGCAATCTGTGAGTTGCTTGAGCTTTAAGCTATCGGCTTGGCCTTTGATTTCTTTAATTGTTTTGCATAAAAGTTGCGTCTTTGCCTTCAACTCGTCATCATGTAGCATTTTGTTTGTTTTCAGAAAACGGAGAGTGCATTCTTGGAGTGTTTTGATATCCTTTTTCGACACGGATGTTACGTTGTCAATGATGGCAGAAATCATAGTATGGAGCCCATTTGCTATGTTACCACCACCTTTGATCTCAAAATCAAAATCTTCTCTAGAAATAATGTCTCTCAAAAACTCTTTCACTGCCTCCGGACTTATTTGGGCAGTTAATTGAGCGGCGGCGGCCTTGATGGCGTCTTTTCGGGCATTTGTGCTCGCCTCATCCATGTAGTACTTTTTTAGCGCTTTCATGAACTCTTCATATGCAGACGGGTTTGAACGTATTTGCTCAAAAGCTTTTACGCGCTCGGGAAATACAAGCTCAGCAAAGCTATTCAAAGGATGATCAGAGTCATCGGGAAGGTCAGACAATGCATCTGTGTTTGCACTACCGTCTTTTGTGTTGGTAGGCGGCACTACTGGTTGCCCATCGGGCCCCACTTTAGGATCTTGTAATTGAGCTACAAATGCATCAATTGTACCTTTGAAGCCACCCATAGTAAGTGTTTTTGCCAAGGCGCCTAATTTGGAACTGAACTCTTTGATTATGCAAAGGCATTTTGTGCTGACACCACTCGTTTCAGGGTCAAATTTGTGTAATATAATACAAACCAAATCCAATAAATAGGCGTCTTGTTCAATGTCTTCCTTTGCACGATTGAATTCACCGTCACCATTTTTGACGCCATAAAACATCTTGGCGAATGTCGGTATCCCGATTGTTTCTGTATCTAGTCCAAAACAAGTCATGGAAAAAGAAGACCTCTAATTAAACCGGTATAAAATATTTTACACACGAATCGCGATCACCGAGGTAAGAATCCAGATAAAAAATGTAAAACGTTGCAGCATGGATATGATAGCACGTCTCTCCTCGAATGTGAGGGCTTCTTTGGATGTCGTTTGATCGCGAAGTACAAATGGCAAAGGTAGAACGAGAAGTTGTGCTGCACAATGAACAGTGCAACGCACAAATGCTTTCTTGACGTCCATATTCACATAGTAAAACATAGAATGAAAGAAAATGTCATTGGGATTCGCATTCACCAAGACCACCCACATAATGAACAATGATAAGTATAATACAAAGTAGAGTAAGAAGGCATTTTCAAACGTATTGATCATTCGACTATGAATTCCCCATTCAATCAAGAAAAGCGTGATGCCTCGCAAGGCAAAGGTCATGGCAATGAAAATGACACGGTCCGTGTTGGTAACGCTCATGTTGTCCGGGGAAAATATAGGGTCAGTTTCAACCTTTTGGAAAATGCGCCTCTTATCATCGACCGCGGTCTTGTTTGCTAAATCATTGTTGATTCCCTGATAATAACTATCGCCGCCACCACCTGCTTTAAGACCGCGAATCTGATTGATAATTGTACTCTTGGACTTGTTGATATCATCTACTTGTTGTGAATGTGCTTTTGTGAGGGAAATGGCTTCATTCACGACATCTAGTTTATTGTTATAGAGAGCATTCAGAAAGTGCGTGTAGAAAACTTTCTTTTGGTTGAAATCAGGCAACTTTGGAATGATACTATCAACCATGCTTCCTAAGCCACCTGAAGGCTCAGTGCCTTTGGTATCCACGGATGCATTGATATCTTGAAATTTGACCTTCATATTGCTATTTCCCATTAGAGGTGCCTTAACACATTACAAGATATTTTTATCACAGCATTGCTTGATAGAGCCATCCAACCCATGTGAGAATAAACGCCGTCATGATGACAGAGAGTGTCATGAATGTAACCGTTTTATGTCTGTATTGTGGATCCTTGAATGCGATGTGGTAGAGCGAATACAGAACAATGAGTAAAATCAATATCGAGTATCCGACAACCCATTTCGAATAACTGGTGGCTGCATCTCCAATGCTATTGTTATCGCGCATGTCAAACATCAAAAGCCTCAGATCATCTATCGTCTTCTTGTTGGAGGCTTTTGCGTTCAAATATTTCAATTCATTGCCCTTGTTATGCATCAAGTACGATGCAAATGTGCGCATGTTTTTGCTTGTAATGTTGGGGTCACTCTCGTGCTTGCGAAAGTAGTTTGATGAGAGCTCGCCTTTGACGTCTAGTTTTTCGATGAGAGTTTGTAAGCTCGCCATATATTTGTCGTATTGAACAAGTACGTCGTTATTGAGGGCGTAACTTTTCCAAACAATAATGCTAATAAACCCAATGGCAAGAACTAAAGTTATCAATGACTGTATCATCTGTGGTGTGATCTCGTGAATATTATCACTTATGACATAAGTGCCATCGGGATCTTCACTGTTGGGTGTATAAAGGGGCACCAAAACGTATGCTAAAAAGCACACGAACGCAAACTGAACAAAAAACACCTTGGTATTGCTCTTTAGAGCGTTGAAAGTGTGATCCGATGGCAAGGGAGTGCTAACATAAAAATCGTCGGAGGGAAAGGGGTTACCATGAAGGGCCTCAAATGATCCCCGAGAGTACATCATGTATAAAATGCATGCTGTTATGTATGCATAGGCCGTTTTCTTACGACTGTTGTGAAATAGAATATTTGAGACAAGGATGGCCAAGCAAACAAACGAAAACGTAAATAAATAGTTCATGTATTTTGCGCTTTCATCGAACTGACTCATTTGCTCCCTTAAGCTTTCATAGAGTTGAAAGACTCCTGTCTCATTTTCCATAAACTCTTTACCGCACTCATTTTGCACAATTTTACCGACGTTATATGCTATATGTAGTTGCCGTGCGATGATCATGTGCTTGAACCACACAATTGCGAGCAGCACCACGACCACAACCAGAGCTACATTGGCTACTATTGAGTAACTAGCCATCTCTAAAAAATAAAGATATTAAATAATATGATTTCAAGCTTGATATCTTGGATGGATGACAAATATGTAGATCAAAAGAACAATGGGTATGTACGATACTGCAATGTTCTTTAAGACACGGTCTTTAATTGGGCGGTATGCATCGGCGAATGCAAGATCCTCAAGTTCATGGGCATTTATACCAAACTCTTTTAGATCAAGTTGCAGCTTTTCGAGTTTCAAGTATGACATGAACTCGTAATAGTCTTGTCGTGTAAGAATTTCATCTAGTTTAATTTGTGCTTCGGCCGGTCCTATATATTCTTCGGTTGATGCCATGATTCGTGCTAATAGTAGTCTTTTGAGACGCACGGACATAATGTATGGGCATTTCGAGCTAGGAATCGGACTTGTACAGGTAATGCGGTCCTTCAAGCGGCTTGCCAAGTCCTTGTAGTATGTGACAATGCGTTGAGTATCCGCTCTTAATGTCAAGTCGTCTTTTCCGCGTACTGCACGACCATCTCGCGATATGCCATTCAAGCTGCATGCAAATGCATTGCATGTATTACTCTCGGGCCCTTTGAATGAGAATGTACTGAACAAGTTCGTGAGTGAAAAGTTAAATCGTGATTTCAAGATGTAGAGATCGAGTGCCATGAACAGAATTGCAATTGAGAATATGATGGTGAAATCCATGTTCCATATAATCTTTCCTTGTGATACGAAAACAATGGTCATAATCATCACAAGTCCGACAAAGAGCCAAGTTATATTAAGTGCCGACTCCCATAACGAGAAATCATGTAAATTGTAGTATTTATAGATTTGGTAGCGTCGCGTCTCCATTTCCATCGGGGATGATCCGCCCTCCACACACTCGGCCTCGATTGATTTGGAAAGCTCGAGCTGCTTTAAGTTTTCGAATAAGAATACCATATAGAGAACATGAAATATGATAAAGATCGACAAAAGAACGCGGAAGAAGATTTTGCCGTACCTATTTTGATCAGACAACATCTTTTGAATGTCCGAGTCCATCTCACCTTACTCTCATGAAAGAAAGATTTACTTATCGCCCCCTCTTATTGACCGGATGAACCGAACAATTGCATCAATCGCTTGTTGTATCTCTTGGCCATAAAGTATGAAGAGTATGAAGACAGAGATGAGGAATAGAGAAGATGCTCCAATTGTGCGCTGAGTGAGATAGGAGCTGAACTTGGGTATAATGAGATCCACCTCACTTTTCATGGTGGTCTTTGCAACATTCAATGTTTTCATTTTATTAATCACTGTGGTCTCGATTGCATTTGAATCTAATGTTGCTCGGTATGCAATGTCCAAATCATAAAATGCATTTCGAATCATCTTCGAACATCCGATGCGAATATAGTTGGCGTATTGGAAATTTGCTGTGGTCGAAGTTCCGACGAGCTTCTTGCGTAGCTCCGAATTATCAAAGTCGGCAACCGTATCCTTGAAGTACTTGTAAATGCTATAGTGTGTGATAGCAATGGAAACATCGTTGGAGTTTGACATGCTCGAAACAACCTTTTTAAATTCGGCTTCATTGTCACTTGCAATGGTATTAAGAAGCTGAGTGTTGGTTGTTGTGCATGATGCGATTGTCGAATTTAAATTATTTACTTTGGTCTTTGTTTTATCAAGGTAAGGCCGGATACTGTTCTCGAAATAATCGATGTATATGAACTTGATGTATGCCCATATCAAAACACCTGTAACAACAGTCATGACAAGAGGTTTGTACAATCGTGTAAGGCCTGCTGGTTTGGTTGGCTTGGTACTGCTACCGGATCCACTCACAGTGTTATCAATGTTGAGAAATGTGAGGAGAACGACCAAAATTAGGAGCATCAGCATGGAGTATCCCGCGACTTGCAAGATTATTTTTCCTATCCCAATGTCTTTGTAGATATTGTAGGGCTCATTTGAGCTATTTGCATCCGTGTAAGTAAGTACTTTGTTTTCCACACTATCTTGGATCAGCACAATTTCACCTTTTTCCAATTTATTAAATTGACTTACTCTTGAACTACTAAATGACATGACATCCTTGATGGCGATTGGAGCGACTAGAAGTGTCAATGTTATCATAACGATGGCAAAGATCATGATGATTGCTGTGAAAATTGTACTCAATTCATTGGTTGGCTCACTTTCGGCGCTTGGCGATGACGGTGTTTGTGGAGGGGCCATTGGGATGGGTGCCGGCGCGGAAGCACCTTTCGTAGCTTCGGGAGCTCGCGCACCTTCGGGAGCTGGCGCACCTTCGGGAGCTGGCGCACCTTCGGGAGCTGGCGCGCCTTCAGGCCCATCGGGGCTTGCATTGTCAGCCGAACGTTTTGCTAAAATTTCGTCGCGTTTTGCAGACACTTTATCTTTTATGGCTGACACTCTATTAGCCAAGCCTTTGAACATCCTTCACGGAAACTCTAATATACATTGAGAATAAACAAAAAGGAGAAAATCAACAAGCGTTTGTGATCTTGTAATCGATTACCATGATAACTGGAAGTACAAGAAATCCTGCAAATAAAATAGTGATCATCGACTTGAAATATGAGAGTGCGACGATGGATCCTAGGCACGACCCCTTAGAGTTCAGGTCATTTACCTTTTCTTCCATGGTTGATATGAGGTTCCGTTTGTGTGTTGTCAAGAACGATTTGGAATCAGCAGGTGCGATAGAGAACAAATTTTGTATGATATTATCGGATTGATTATTCACATAAGACCCTGTTCGATTCATGTAATCCGAGAAGCCACTTCCAAGAGGCTTGATTGCGTTTAGCTTTTCAAAGCTTTGAAGGGCTTCTGATAGTAATACATCTTTATAAGCATTCCCGTAGTAAAGATATAGATTATAGAGAAAAGTTGCTTTAGTAAAACTTTCGATGTTATTTATACCAAGTAGTTTCTTCTTGATAACATCATCATTTTTCGGTGTCTTAAGTTCAGTTAAGAATTCACACGCCTCATTGAAACACATGTGGTCTTTGACATATTTGTTGAACTCATTAAGACGAGTAATAAATGGGGTTAGCTTCAAATGGTAATAAGCGGTTGTAAAAGCTGTCAATAAGAATGCCAATAATGAGTAGATAAATAGTCGGATCAGGACTTTTAGAATAACCGAGACATCGATGTCAGCGATAACTTCAATATTCAAACTTTTTAATTTTAATAAAAGGACGATCGACCCAGCGCTGCAAACTGCGGCTCCAAATGTGGTTGCAACAAGGATTAGGATTGGATACTTTGATTCCAAAGAAGAGGTCGAAATGACCCCTTGATACTCAATGTCATCTTTATAAGGTAATACCCTTGGAGTATCTTGAGACTCATTTGCATCAACTGCAATCGATGCCGCTGCATTTAGTGAGTACTTTACAAAGATCACAATTGCCAAGATAAAGCTTGCAATCAGCAAGATCGCACCCAAAAACCCAAACACACCCAGTGCAATTATATTCCGTAATGGTATGTTTTCATTTTTGCTGAACAATTTGCCGAACAATGTGGATATAGTTGTTCGAAATTCGAACGTTGATGCTTTAAATTTTGTTAGTCGTGGGAATGAAGGATCACATAATGCTTTGGAGTTTGACTGACCTTGGCCGTCTGCGCCGCTGGCACCACTTGCGCCACTAGCACCACTTGCGCCACTAGCCCCACTGGCACCACTGGCGCCGCTTGTGCCATTTGCAGTAGCATTTGCTTTCCTATGGATTGCATTTGCAATTATGGCATATGGAACTTTTGTGTTCATATTCCTCTATCATAATCCGAGATAAAATGAATTTAAAATCACTAACTGAGTGCCTTGATAATCCACATGGAAAGCAATACAATGATTGGGTAACTCAAACGCACAAGGAACTCTTGGGATGAGCTGAGTAAGGATGCGTTGATGTATTTTAGCAGATAGAAGTTGCCCACGCGGTCGATTGACATGGCAAGGAGAACAACGAGCGACAAGATCACTAGTTTGATAACGTCCCATTTCTTGTTTGCTAGTTTGTCCCAAAAGGATTCATGGAAGGCACTGTTGGCGACCGTGGGTTCTGTGGCGTACATTTGAGCAGGGGGATTGTAAGCAACATTCGGCGGCATAGCGTGTGATGTCGCACCGGGGGCCGTTTGGGGAGCCGAGGGGGTTGGATCCGCTGCCATTTGCATGGACGGAGGGGGAAGCTGCACATTATTGGACATGGGATCCAATAGTGGGGAGCCATATGCACTTGAAAGATCGGTGCCGTCGAACATATCTATTTTAGAAGCATATTTTTTTACGACCCTCCATGTAGAGAATGACAACGGTCATTGATCGTCAGATAAAAAAGATCGAATCAATTGTCGATGAAAATACTCGGGTGATGGAAGTTCAGAATTTTAAAAAATACCGCCCCCTTTTCGAGTTAGCATATGAATTCCTGAAAACGAAGAATGTCCTACTGTACGGAGGCACAGCCATCAATGAGCTTCTGCCTGCAAAACTACGTTTCTATTCAAAAGAAATGTTGAGTGACATTGATCTTTATTCGTACAATGCTGAGAAGGTCGCCGAGCAATTACACAATGCATTCAAGAAAAAAGGACATCTCTCAACATTCAAAATGGGGCTTCATGAGAACACATGGAAAGTGATGGTGGATGGTGTCCAAGTTGCGGATATAACCTCAATATCAAAACAAGCATACATGCAATTGGCTAAAAATGGCGTGATGACGGCTTATGGTGTAAGAACAGTGAATCCGGAATATTTGCGCCTCTCCATGCACATCATTTTATCCCAACCGAATGATGCGCGCCTTTGGAGTAAAACGCTATGGCGTTTGATTGCATTTTATAAAGCATTTCCGCCAAAAGTGAAGGAATGTAAGGGCAAGCCGACAAATGATATCCCGAAAAATCTTATGATGTACATTAAGGCCTTTATTTTCGCCAACAAGTACATCATTTTGGGAATGCATCAAAATGTTTTGGTACATGACCTATATGATGGCGCAACGGGAATGATTAACATAATTGTAGAACAAGAGCCGCTTGATGTGGCAATTGTGATTGCAAACGACTGGATGGATATTCAGATACAAGGTCCATATGAAGACGAGAATGTAGGGCAACATGTTATCCTCGAATCCAATGGAAAACCGTTCATGTGCATTTTCCGAGCCACTTCGTGTCTAAGCTACGTTGAGCACGGACCTAAAAAGTATAGATTGGCGTCCATTCACACTTTGTTGCGCATGTACATTGGCATGATGGTAAGCGGCATGAAACATTTCGATCACTCATCTCTTGAATGTGTTGCTAATGTCTTAGCTAAAGAAGTAGTTGATTCTATAGACATCGGTCGGCACGTGAAAAAGGCATTTGCACTCGAATGCTATGGTCAATATGATGGCTTATACACAATGCGACGAAAGCAGTTCATGAGAAAAATCAATGTACCTATAAATTAATATATATTTGGTGTAGAGATGACGCACGTATGGTATCCCCAGGAGGAAGATTATTTACGAGCGCTTTCAAACGTATGTCAAGAACTATCTCAAAAATTTAAAATCTACCACGAACTATATTTACGGCGTCAATTTAAGTTTAGAATTCCCTCTATTGTTATATCTTCGATTACGGGTCTCGCGTCTTTTGGCACAAGTAACTTTCCAGAAAGCTATCACAACTCTGTTAGTATTGCAGTGGGTGCGAGTTCCATCTTTATTGCTATCCTGAATAGCATAGAGAGTTACATGAAAATAGGTGAGATTATCAGCGGGACTCTCCAATCCTCCATTAACTTTCAAAAGCTCAAAGAGCACATTGATATCGAGCTAGCGCTGCCCGTTGAAGATCGTGCCTCTCAAGGAATCATCTTTGTGCGTGAGTGCCATGGAATATATGAAAAGAATTGGGATTTGTCTCCGCATATCCTAAAACGCGTACGCTTCATCAAGCAATCCACTCACATAGAGCCAATGGGTATCACACCAACAATGCAATGCGAATCGCCGAAAGATGCCGTATTTATTGAGATGTCTTCATCAGGGGCCAAGCCGCGTATTGTGAATCTCGACAAGAGCTATGAAGGTGTGTGAAAATAATAGATTTTTGTAGATCAATTAATTAGACACGATGACATGGTTTTCGTAGGATTGGTTATTACGAGTTTTGGATTTTTCATTCCTGCATATATCGCTTTCATACGCCGGCGAAAAAAAGATGCCTTTCGAGCTGGATTGTTGGCGGTGTCTAGCATCGCTTATCATGGAACCGTGCATCCTGTGGCACACGCAATTGATGCATGTATTGCACATGGTTGTGGGGTTATTTACTTTAAGGAAACCTTGGATCGCATTGTCATTCACAAGTACTTTGGAGATATTGTGGGGTTGGCAGGGATAACCAGTGCGGGATTTATATACTTATTCAAAAGTAAATTCAATCCACACCCAAGCAACTCATATTGGCACTTGGGACTCCATATACTGGCCCAAGCCACATGGTGCTTTCATATTTTGGTGTAATGCTTTATGTACTCTGGTTTGTACATCATGTAAGTTGCAGATTCGTCTCCATAACTTTGTAATATATTGGGCGAACACGGAAGGACTATCGCATGGACATGTTTTTCAGCAGAATTATGGACAGCCACAAAAGAACATGGCAAACTAGGAATGTGCTTGCAAAGCATATTAAACATCGTATGCGCCAAACCCAATCGCCGATGGCTGCTGAGCACTGCTATATCATGGATAAAGAGGCACTCCACTTTGGAATGCGGCGTTAGACATGAATGTAGGTGTGGTGGATATGCCAATGTATGCCATGCATGCGCTACAAGGTAGCCAATTATTTTTTCATTTGAGGAGTCATCAATCTCGACCGCCACATAGCTCCATCCATGTATGATTATGCTTTCAAATACTGAGCATGACTCGCACATGCCAAGATGGTAACATGTCTTTTGAACTTCAAGTATCCCATCTATATCGCTAGAGGTTGCAGCTCGAAATCTAACTTGCATATATTATTTGAAGAAAGGTTTATCTACGATAACCGGGAATCGAACCCGGGTCCCTTGCTTGGAAGGCAAGTATCCTAACCGCTGGACGATTATCGCGTATGTTAGTGATTCATATTATTTTTAAATCAATTTGACACGAACAAAATGTTCGTTTTAGTTGTTTTTAGTTATTTTAGCTGCCAAATATAAACTCCATCTCTGTACCGTCGTGATAAACTTGCTCAAGGGAACAAACGTACGTCGGCATTGTCTGATTACGTTTGTAGAATTCGAGGACAGACGATACGATGTAGTCCATAGTGATTACACCATTAAGAAATATGCGACGCTCTTCGCCGTCAAACCATTTCACCCAAAACTCATCGAAGGTTCCGATCTCGATATCTTGCAGCTCTTCTAGAGATTTTGCCTGCCCATAAAGTGTAATATCCGAAGAAAGCCTTTCGCCGTCATATAGATTCCAATTCATCCTTGCGTTAGTACGTGTAAAGCGGTGTTCGTTACTACTACGAAGCACTTCACTTTTTCGAAAAGATTGTTATAAGTGACACAAAATGCATTTAGTGTTCCAGACGGGACTTGAACCCGTGACATTGGGCTCATAAGACCCACGCTCTGACCAACTGAGCTACAAGAACACTTAATGATAGAAAAATGAATATAGGTGGTTATGCTTCTAGAGGGGCTCGAACCCACGACCTACAGCTTAGAAGGCTGTCGCTCTATCCAACTGAGCTATAGAGGCATATTATGCAGTGCCTTTCTTTTTATATGGTTTTAGGGCTCCTTACCACGAACACTTAGGTCATTAACGTAATTCCTAGCTCTTGAAGTTTTGCCTTGAATTGAAAAACCTTGTCTTCAATACTGACATTTATTGATCCCGTTGTTGACCAAAACTTGATTCCTGTTGCCACAAGCTTTGGATGCTTATCAATAACAAACTTACCACCACGTTTTACACTTCCATGTAAAAAATAACAATGCTTAGGTAACATTGATGCTTCCATTCCACAATCTTTTGGCAAAGAGTTATCTCGTACTTGTTTGACATGAACTTCAATTTTGTTTTCTTTCGATAAGTCTTCCAAAGTTTTAAGTTTTTCTTTCAGCAAGTCAAACTTTTGCATGGTGCTTTTATTTCTTGCTTGAGTCGTACTCCATTGTCGCAAACCTTGCTTAACAAGGAATGGATGTCTATCAATAACAAAGCAATCCCCCCTTGTATCTGTAGCATTTGAGTAGTAACAATTACAAGGAATATCATTATATGATACACCACAACCAACGGGAAGCATATTTATCCTTGTTTGTTTTTTCTCACAATTCGCATTAACATCTAAAGTTGTTTTTTGATCAAAATTCATTGCATTATACACTTGTTTTTCAAAATCACTTAATTTTGTGAGATCTTCTTGCAAAGTTACTTGGTCATTCGTGTCAATTATATTAAAATTTATGATATCATTTGAAAAATGTGTTTTTTTGATAATCTCATTATATAATTGAATAGATTGCTTGGAGCTCTCATTAAAATTGAAAGGAGCATATGTATTTTTAAATTCACTATGTTTATCGATAAGGTATCGCATGTATTTTTTAGCTTCTTGAATTTTATATTCTATAGATAAATCCTTCCTTGATGTTGTTTTCCATGCAATATTTAAGTGTTTTATTTTAATTTCAATACGGTCTCCGTCCCTGTCACTATGTTTTTTTATGTAATGAAAGTTACGCGGAAGACATAGTAACTTGGATTTTAATTTTTTTCGATTCATGTTTTGTTGAAAGGTATTTGCAAACCGGAGGTTTGCTATTCTATTATCTTTAGAAACACGATTGATGTGATCAATTGACACTGAATCACTTGCATGTTGGGTAAAAATTATATTTGTTTTTGCGGCAACATTTACAATCAATGAATGTAAGGTATATCCTGTACTTGAACGAGCATATCTATTGCTCCATGTGAATTTATGTTTTTTTAGTTCTTCTGAAAAAATATCATCACTTATACATAAATGTGTATTTTCATCTTTATCATACATACCAATTACAATGTAATCTTTACCTTCAAAATCTACAAAGCAATAGTTATTAATATTCATTTTAATATGAATGTTATAGAAAACAAATCTTTAAGCCATGTAATGTTGGGTTTGGGTGGTTTGGATCGAATAAACAAATTTAAATTTCGATTATTCTCTAATTCGAATATGCTAATCCTCCCATGCCGCTCATGACGCGTAGGACGTTGTAGGATAGGGCGAAAACTTTGAGTTTGGCGGCAGTTGCAACGCTGGTTTGGACGTTTAGGACGGCGGCATCAATGCGCGACATGTTTAGGGTGCCGCTGGGTTGGTGGCTCTCCGGTTGTAGGGCGAAAGAGTACACATTAATACCCTTGCTGGTCGGCACGTTCTCGTGGTGTTGGAAAGGCTGCACCATGTTGAAGTAAGAGCCCTCGCGTTCGGCAAATCTGTCGTGGCCGTTGAGTTGTAGTTTGGCGGCTAGGACAACGTTGACACCTTCTTCAATATCACTTCCAACGGCAACGTTAGATCTGTCAGTGAAGTTGAAGTATTGTTGTTTGCCACCAGCTACGGTGTTCATGGCATCTAGTTGAGAGACCCACACTAGTTCCTTGACGGGGTGGTTGAAGTTTAGCTTGACCTTGTTGTTGGCACCAGTCACCGACTCATCGCCAGTGAATTGTAGCTGTTCGATTAGGTATTCGTGGCTGAGCTGGGCGAAACGACGACGTTCGTCAGTGTCTAGGAAGATGTAATCGACCCATAGCGAACATTTTTCAAGAGAGCCAGTGGGCACCACAGTCGTACGGACTAGGTGAGCTTTATCGCGGAACTCCATGTTGACCTTCACCTCGTGGTATTGAAGGGCAATTAGGGGTAGGGCTAGTCCGGGGTTGCGGCAGAACCAGAACTCAAGGGGAACGTATAGAGTGGTGGCTTCGCTCTCCTCGGGTAGGGAGCGGCCAACCATGTTGTTGTAACCAGTGCGCTTGCCGGCGGGTAGAGATAGATCGTTCCAGATGTACATCCACTCCGAGTAGTGCTTGTCAATGCGTTGGCCACCAATCTCGATCTCAACGTTCTTGATTAGGGCTAGACCAATGTATTGGGTCCATTGGGCGGTAGCCGGGCAAGCCGGTACGGTGACCTGTAGGTACATGCGGTGGATTAGATCACCGTTGCGGGAGATCTGGCAGGTCACACGCTTGCCGAAGTCGGCCGAACCGTTGAAGGTCTGCTCGATGGACTCCATCGAGAAGTTAGTGTGGCGGCGGTAGACCACCTTGAAGAAGGTAATTTGAGGGTTACCGGTTAGGTAAACATCTTGTGCGCCATAAGCAACTAGTTGTAGAAGTCCGCCACCCATATTGTTTGATAACTTATATGGAGAAAAAAATTTCACCGGCAAATTGTGCAAACTTTTGAATTTAAACGCAACCATTTAAGAACAAACATTTGACCGACATTTAGATGTTTAAAGAGAAAAGTTCCAAAAAACGGTTGCCGCTCACCGAGTCCTGCAAAGAGCTCACATTAGATGCAAGGCATCAACGAACATTGGACGAGATATCGGATAAACGCAAGCTTGTTCATAAGCTCCGGCAAAAGCACGACGCGAGCCAGCAAGCGTTGAACCTGGTGAATTTAACAATCGACGGCATGAAGGCCAATCAAGTAGATCTTGATGACACTGAGTACAACCTTGCATGGACCAACCATTTATACTACAAAGACCAGCTGCGGACATTAGAGCGCGAAATATCCCGTCTTGAATCATGCGAGGACGAGATCTCCTATTTTGAAAACACGGCTGCCGTGCTTTTCTCTTACTATGACCTTCTTAAGAATCAAGATACCGCAGAGACGACGGTGGCACACATCACAGCCATCGAAAAGCCGACAAAGGGCCGAAAGAAGCATTTGCCCATCCACACACGAAGCATTTTAGAGGCTCTCAATATCACACAGCCTGCGAGTGAAATGAAAGCAAATCCACCCCTTGATGCCGCAATAGACAAACGAGCTCTTGTTGAGAGGTACATGGTTATAACGGATCCGACATTTGTCAAGATGGATAAGAACGATCATTCATTGGGTTCGTGTTCTAAATGTAACATCCCATTGCTTTGCATGATGCAAGACGGCATCATGGTATGTGCCGGATGCGGGTACCAAGAACTTATGCTGGTTGAACAAAACAAACCAATTTACCGACAACCCACTAAGGAGGCCTCCCACTTTTCGTATAAGCGCATCAATCACTTTAATGAGTGGCTCTCGCAAATTCAAGGCAAAGAAAGCACCGACATACCGGAGGAGATCTTTGAGAAGATTGTAGGGGAAATTAAAAAGGAAAAGATCCACGACTCCTCCAAGCTAACTTACTCTAAAATGCGAGAGATTTTGAAGAAGCTAAAGATCAATAAGTATTACGAACACATTCATTACATAATAAGCCGCATTAATGGCATGCCAACGCCCAATTTTGCACCGGAACTAGAAGACAAATTGAGAACGATGTTCAAAGAGATTCAAGGTCCGTTCTTGAAGCATTGTCCGAAAGATCGCAAAAATTTCTTATCGTACAGCTATGTGCTTTATAAGTTCTTCCAATTGCTCGAGAGGGATGAATATCTGAAACACTTTCCACTCTTAAAAAGCCGCGAAAAGCTACACTTACAAGACCAGATATGGCGTAACATATGCGATGAACTTAACTGGCAATTTGTTGAATCGATTTGACATAACAATCATAAAAATAACAGGCGACGCTTCGCTTAGCTTAGCTAACTAAGCTCAAACACCGAAGCCAACTAGGTTGAAGCCAAGACCTAGACCGGCACCTTGGCGTACCGAGCCACCGATGCTGGGTGCAAGCACGTCAAGAATGGCGAACATGCAAGCGGCAACAAGGGCGATGATGAGGGCCTCTTGCCATTTTAGCGGGTTAGTGGGAAGAATGGTGGCCACGATGCCCACGGCGGCACCTTCCATAATGTACTTCATTAGGCGAGTGGTGATTTCTTGAAAGTCGAATGTGTAATCCATTTTACTTAACCAAGAGAAATTTATTTAAGAGATCGTCAGTACATAAATTAAATAAATGTCGTCCTCTCTTGTTCCCACTAAAGAAGTTGATTACCTTGACGAAGATAAATCGCTAAAGGGGCAAAACTATGTGTGCCTGTCCTTTATTTCGCCCGAGCAAGTCATTAAAAATAAGGATGTTTATGCCATGAACAAATTCCTCGGCCAATTTTCGGGCCAAGTCGCTGAGCTATTCGAAAATCTAAAAACACGCTTTCCGGAATCGAAAGATATCATTGATGGCATTGCAGAAAACCACAAGTTCGTTTTCAACGGAGCCGAGCTTGAAGAGCAATATAAGTTCTACCGCTCTATGCACGACGCCGACATTGACCGTGAGTTCTCGGCAGAAAACGACTTCCAAACGTGTGTGCGCGGCATCAAGGTACGTGGTGTCTTTGACACTCTCAAAGAGGCACAAGTGCGTGCTGAAGTTCTCAAGCGCATGGGCGATAAATTCGACATCTTTATTGGTCAAGTTGGTTGCTGGTGCCCGTGGTCTCCGAGCCCCGAAGCGCTTGATGACCAAGAGTATGCCGACACGGCTCTGAATACACTCATGAAGAAGTACAAAGAGAACATGAACCTGCGTGACGAGCAGTATGAACAACGCAAGCAAGATAAAATGCAAAAGGCCATGAACTCTGCAAAAGACGCATGGATGGCCAACAAAGAGGACGCTGGTGCGAGCGATGCGGCCGGCGAGGATGTCACTCCTCCCGAAGGCGAAGCTTCGGCATGATTTTGTGGTTCAGCCTCACAAAATGATATATCATAAATATGATAGAGATGAAAGCAATTGCTGTGTTTCTCTTGTTCGTAGGATCCATTCTAATCGTACAAGGGTATTATAGCAAATCGTCAAAGGGCGCATGCCCCACTCCCGAAGTTGAGATTAAATACTTACCATTATCGGTTTATGAAGAGCAACTATCGGATGAAAATAAAGTTAGCAAACAGTTCAAGAGCCTCTTCGAAGACATTTCAACTTGGCCAACGGTAAGAAATTGACGAGCCGCCCTTATTTTTATGCCATTCTACAAGTAAGTAATGACAACGGAACCCGAACATCGTCGGGACACAGCCTATTATGCTTTTTTCAAAACACTTACTGACCATGTCGTAGATGATGTACATACTACCTTTGCTAAAGTGCAGTCAGCATATGATGAGGTTGTTGCAAAAAGCACATTGAATCAACAACACGACCAAGCATTAAATCTTCAGTACTTCAAGGATCACGAAAATAAACGCATAAAGCATCAATCAAACTTTGATCAAGCCAATTATGAGTATAAGGCGACTTACGAAAAAATGCTTTTGGAACCCATGGGGCCGCATCGTCACGAGAAGGTCAATGACTATCTTTCGGCCTTTGATCAGGTATTGGATGCATCTAAAGTTCAAAGTGGTGTTTTTACAAAATACACCATACTCAAAAAAGATAATATCATAGATGAATAGATGACACCAAGACGATTTGAGTTTCAATGGCTCTGGTTTGTAATATCATTTAGCTTTGGCATACTTTATGTCTATCTGGTACATCCAACAATGCCTATAGTAATCAAGTATCCCACCCCCATCAATGCAGGCAAAGTCATCTATAAGGATACCTCGAATAAGTGCTATACGTATGCCGCAAAGCATGTTTCATGCCCAATGCACCCCATCGAGCAAAATATTGTGCCTGTATAAGGTAGAATGTCGCGTATGCGTGTCGCGGTCGATTACCTCCTGTATGACAAGAAGGGGCAAGTAGTCGTATCAATAATTCTAGGATTGGGATTCAGCCTCATGTTTCAAAGGGTATGCAAGGACCGTACCAAATGCATTGTTCTTTATGCTCCTCCGATCCACGAGGTTCAAAACGCAGTCTATAAAATTGACGATGAATGCTATAAATACACAACCAAAGAAGCCAAATGCACGCCTTCTGCGATTCCACCGCACCCCTAAGTGGTAGTTGGTACGGGTAGTTGGTACGTTTAATTTATATTTTTTATAGCCTTGTCATAATTTAGAGATAAACTCAAATGGCAAGCATGGCAACACCAATTAATAAACTTCCTGCGGATGCTTATGTACAAGGAGAAACGGATGACATGGTTAGCGCTGTTCTTGAAGACATGGAGAAGGAGATGGCTGCAAGCGAACCGCCTAAAAAACAAGTTCAATTTCAACCGCAAGCGCAACCAACCTACAGAGTGGTTCCTCCCGAGTACTTTTCTCCGCCGCCTCAAGCAAGCTGGATGACCATTGACATGGAGAACCTAAAGCAGGCTGGCGTCATTGTGGTCCTCAGTTTTCTAATCTTTCAGCCGAACTTGACAAGCATTATATATGAAAAACTCCCAAAGCTCTCGATCCTTGCATCGTATGATCTTTTTGTCAGAGCGGCACTCATGGGCGTTTTCTTTTACGTTATACTGACTCATGTGAGAATATAATCTGTTTTCTTAATAGAATATGAATTCTTTGTCAAGCTTGCCCCTACAGTTATCCAATGCCATGGAGGCTCTTCTACCGCGCATGGAGATACCGCAAATGGAGATGCCCCAAGTGCCTTCCACCGAGCCGTTTGTTTCGGAGGAGGACAGCAAAACAATAGTCAGCAACGTATTCATATCCGTTGGACTTATGATCGGTGCCATGATTATCACCGGTATCTTTTACTGGGCTTTTAACAAAAATGTTCTATTGTTCATTACCATCATGTCGGCATTGGTATTTCTATACACAATAAAGGTGCTCATTATCACAGCGATGATGCGATCTAACTACAAGTCCCAACGCATGTTCATGACCATGATGGGCGGAACAGTGTTCATGTGCCTGCTTTCACTCATCCTAACCATCATGTTTGCAATCAAATCTAGCTCGGCGTCCCGCTCAAGCGCAACACCTTCCTACATACCTTCGAACGTGAATGACTATATTAATCAATAGTTCGACGGGGAAACATGACGATCAAGCCCAGGCATGACCTTGTCCATTCCTTGCGCACCAAACACATTTCCTTCAATGCCAATCATTTCTCTATCATAATCCGTATCATCAACAACATTGGATTGTGCAGCTTTCAAGTGCTCCTCCGTCACATATGCACTGCCCGTTCCCAAAATGTCACCATAGCTTTTCGTGAAGGCCCAGTCAAACACGTTAAAGTTTGCCTTGTTGAGACGGAAGTAAGCTAGGAACAACGCCACGGACAAAATGGTTCCCACAATCACATCGTACATGACAAGTATGAAAATGATGAACGTCCCGGCCACCATTTGCATTTCTTCGTTACGTAGCCATTCAAGCTTTCCCACATCTGTTATTGTGATCAAGACCAATACAATCAATGACAAAATACGAAGAAAGTAGTGCATTGAAATTCTCTAAATCTATGGTATATAATTTATTCAATTCATTCATCATCATCAAATTCATACTTTCGACGCAACGGCACCACCTCAACAACATCACAAGCACCGCCGCCCTTGTCTTCGTCATCCGAATCGTCGTCATCTTCTCCATCTTTGTTACTTTTGTTCTTTGCAAAAGAGTAACCATTCTTCTTGTAAAAGGTAATGCGGCGGAATCCTTGATTCTTGAAAAGGCTAAATTGATCCCAAACGTCGATGACAAGTGGAATACACTGTCGTTCGTGTGCTTTTTGTCGTTGAATGCGACCAATTGGCTGCTCAATGGCCGATATCGGTGATGCAAGTATTAAAGTATTCAAGGCTGGTACGTCCATGCCTTCGCTTGCTAATGCGAATGTACCTAGCAATATTTTTTGTCCTTCGCTTGCCTTCAAATCAGCCTCTTTCATGCCACCAACATAGTATCCAATGGTCCCCAAGCCTTGTTCTTTGATCATGCATTCTAGAGTCTGCAGGTGTTTGCGACGATCGCTTAAAATGAGTACTTTTCTGTTCGGCTCTTTGTCAAGCACCTCTTTTAATGTCTTTATAATGAGCTCATTGCGCGGCCGGAAATCAGTGATGGCGTTGATCATTTGTGCAACATTCAGTTTTCCATTATACATAAACCGCTCACGTCCATAATCGGGATGTGGGTCGTAGAACGGTACAATTTTCACTATCAAATCAGACTCCAGTCTCTTTTTCAAAACGAACACTGGCTTCCCTATGAACCACTCGAACACTTTTCGCAAACCATCCTTGCGGTCAAGCGTTGCAGAAAGACCAAGGATATAGGGCGACGTTATTTTATGAAGGGCGCGCGAAAATACTTCTGCACTTGTGTGATGACATTCGTCCAATATTACAAATCCAAATTCCTGGAAGATGCTATCAGGATAGTCCTTCATCGCAAGACTTTGAAGACTCGCAAGGACAATGTCTTTGTTCTCAACATCCACCTTGTTTTGCTTGATGCGACCCACCCTAGCCGTAGGTATAAACTCCTCGATGCGCTCTCGCCACTGATTCATCAAAAACTCTTTGTGGCAGATGACAAGCGTCTTTGTTTTTAATCGACATGCAATATTAAGTCCCATGAGTGTCTTTCCGAAACCGCAACCAACTGAGATGATGCCGCCGCCTCGTGATGGGTCCGCACAAGACTCCATAAAAAGTTGCACCGGTTCTTCTTGTTCTGCACGAAGGCTTCCTTTGAAAATAAGCGCGGCATCATTGCCCTTGTGTAATGTATTTACGGTAGGCTTTCCGAATTTTTCAAGTCCAAATGCCTTGGGCATGTAGAACTTTTTTGTGCTTTCGCGATACACGGGGAATGCTTTGATGTCTTCTGCATTTGGCATATCTGGATGCACTCGCGGTTTTGCGGTGAGTAGCTTGCGCAACACCTCTATTTGTGATTCATTCCCCACCATGTCAATGGCATACCCACGACTAGAGAGATACGTTTTCAGTGTCATTGTATATTATATGTTGATTTGTATAAATCACTTTTTTTCCACGAGCACGTGATTGCACAAAGGACATATTGGTTTCTTTGTGAGCCATTCGGTTATACATGATGAACAAAATGTGTGATTGCAAATCGTTTTCCTCACATCTTTTTTTGTGTTTTGGATTGAGTCAAGACAGATTGGACAAAATTCATCATCACGGGTTGCATCACGGTCCAATGGAGCTATCAAGTCAATTTGCGATGCCTGCTCGACCTCGAAGCAATATAGATGAAACAGCAAGCCACTTGTGTAAATTATACTTGCAAGAAGCAAAACTTCACTTATCATCATGGATATATGGGCGCTATATCATAACACGTTTATTCTCTTTATGATAAGTAGAATGTCTTTCCTAAAAATTTACTTTGCCCTCCTTGCCGTCGTCATTATTGCATTATTTTATGGAATGGCGATACGCCCACGCAACGTGCAACTTACTTCTTCTGTAACTTCACAACAAGTGCGCGCACCCGAGCCCCCGAAGAACACAATAGATGCCTACTTTCCCACTTCCGTGAGTGACGTACCAGAAGATGACAAGATGGGCCCATTAGGCACGTGCCCACCAAGCAAGCCATTCTCAACCGACCTTCCTTTGCCTAATATTCCGATGTGCATGGCCCGGTCCAAAGACAATATGAAACTACATGTTCTCTAAAAAATGATGTTAAGGACTGTTCAATTTATTTATTAAAGACACAGTCGCCGCCATGCACACGGGTATTATTTCTTTTTGCGATCGTATTGGTTTCAATATTAAATCATCGGATGTGAAAGATGCCATTCTGAATGAATTAGAGTCAAAATATAATTTGAGGATTCTACAAAAGCATTGGTACCGTTTGGATGCAGCAAGTGTATCGCATTTAGATCGTTCTCCTCACTATGCGTGTCTCCGATCAAACGGAAATCCATACTTTATGTTTTTCACACGCTATGAGGATACCAACATTATTTACTTTGTCGATAAAAAAGTACAGCCTGGATACGAGAAGCCGCGAATTATTCTAGGGAAGGGTCGGTTTGCAGATCATATTTTTGATGGTACAATTTTGGATGGTGAAATGGTCAAGGATTTCAATGGTGGCTGGATGTTTTTGATCAATGATATGCTCGCACTAGCGGGCCGCACACTTTACAACCAAATTCTTCCGAATCGCATTCAAATGGTGTATGCAATGTTTGATAAGAGCTTCATTCCGGATGACATGTTTGATGTATGTCTCTTTCAAGTCAAAAAATACTTCCCATGTGCCCCCACTGAACTCGATGATCTCCTTGCATTCTCACAAGCCCTTCCATACACAAACCGGGGCCTTTACTTCTGGCCACAGTCTTTGAAATACAAACCAAAGCTGTACAATTTTAACGATGCACTCATCAAGTCGGTTGTTCGAAAAGTAAAGGACAATCCCGAATTCAAGGAAATAAAAGAAATGAAAAAATTGGATGATCTGGTTCTTATTACACCCGTGTCGCCACATCCGAATCCAATTCCCACCCACATGTTGCCGCCCCCGCCGCCGTCTCCACGTCCGCTGCCGCCTCCACCTCCGTATCCGTCTCCGCCATCTATACCGGCGCGTTCTCTGCCACCAACATCGGACTCTGAAAAGATTCTTCAGCTGCGAAAGACAGAGAATCCCGATGTGTATGATATTTATGATGGGTCGTCAAAGAACTTGGGTATTGCTCATGTGGCAACCCTGAAAACTAGCAAAATGCTAAGGGCGGTCTTTAAGGACATGACAGTTGCAGTAAGCACCGCGTTTGTGTGCAAATACAAAAATGAGTGTGGGAAATGGGAGCCTCTTCGTCCTCTCATGTAATTTTCAATACAAACTGGTCAAGATCGGCCTGGTTTTTGGAGATATCGACATTCAGCGAATGTGCATATCTAATATACACGTAATGCATATCATCTGGTTCAACGTGATCATGAATTAAATGCATGCGGCTGTTAATTTTGTAACTTGTTTTTGCAACTTGGATGTCGTGTGTTGCCTCCATTGTGCTTGGAAATCGGTGTATCGGCAAACTGTCCTCATGAACTGCCATAACATAGAATGGCAGTGTGATCGCATCACACTTTACGTTTCGGCTTATAACCTTTTGATGGTCATTCAACATATCGAAAGAATATACGAGATCACGATAATTGAACTCCTTAAATTTCGAAAGTTGTTTTGGGTTTCGTTGAAGGTTACTTAGCAGAGGAGGTCTCTGATCCCACCCCAATTTTATCATGTTTGTAATAATTTCACTTTTGCCGGGCGGCATGATGTAAAATTCCACAACATTCACTTGACTATCGCCTAGAAAAGATTCAATCTGGAGAGTCATATTTACTGCTTAGCACAACCGACTTGTATTTCAAGTATCACTCAATTTTTGGCTTAAGTAAAAATTGATAATAAAGCTCAGAAGAGTATTTGATCTAAAAGAGGAATAAAACTATGTCTCATAAATGTCGCGAAACCGTCGTCTTGGCCTATCAAGAATTGGGCTTGTCCGAATTAGAATCTCAAGATCTCGAAATTGGTATATTTAATTCAAGTATCGACTATGCAAAACTCAAGGGCGTGCCCGCGTCGTGGATGTGTGATATATTTGTTGAAGTTTATCACTCCAAGTGTCGGAACATTTTTGCGAATTTGAAAAAGGATTCATATGTGAAAAATGAGCGGCTCATGGATCGTCTTCGCGATCGCGAATTTTTGCCTCATGAGCTTGCGGCGATGAAGTACGACAATCTGTATCCTGAGCGTTGGAAGGAGATTATTGATCAAAAGTCTCTAAAGAGCCGAGCGGCATACGAGCAGTCGGCTGCTGCAATGACGGACCAATACACATGTGGAAAGTGCAAGAAAAAGAAGATTTCATACTACGAGCTCCAAACAAGATCAGCAGACGAGCCTTCGACGCATTTCTTCACATGTTTGCATTGCGGCCACCGCTGGAAGAATTAAAATACACTTTGTAATAAACAAACTTACAAAAATTATTGAAATAAAGAATTATGTTACACGCTCACTCGATCGATTAAATGTTGCCTGTTTCAAAATTGCGCAGCAAATGACGAACGGCTACAAGATCCAAATCGCTTACTGCCCAGTACTCTGTTTTGTTATTTGGCATGGCCCGCTTGACCATGTATGGTAGTTTGCCTTCCATGAGCTCACGTATCGCAACCGCTCTCAGATCCATATTTGATTTTACATGTAAATTTCCAACATCCACGAGGGGTGGGGCACCACGCGAAATATGCATGGTGCGCAAACCAATGAGCTGGTTGAACTCGTACTTGGTCATGATGTTTTTGGACACATAACTTTTCGTGTCCCTGTTCAAAATTTTCTCAATGTCGTCGGCAACGGTAGTGCTCGCCATCCTTTATCCTTTATTAATATAGACTTATCTTTTCTCTTTACATCACTTTTTGGACTCTGTCCTCCAAGAGTGTCCGCAGTAGTCACAACAATAGAAATATTTCATATGGACGGGGTGGTATTTATAAACAATAATTCGGGATTCGTTTTTTGGGCCCGTGCAACCCGAGTTCGTGCATTGAATATCGCTCGTTCTCGGCAAGGTAGGATCGAAACGAATGTACTTGTTGAGATGCTGCATGTAAAGCAAGTCGTCTTCAGAGTAAAGAGTCTCTGTTATCTTGACGGCCTTGGTGCTATCTAACTCTTTGGAAAACAGACAGTGCTTGCAATGTTTAACGAGAGCATCATCTTGTGTCTTCACAAACAGCATATTACGGCAAATGTCGCAGAACTCCATTGGATATGTTTTATCGACCTTCTTTAATATATGAACTATATCATTTTTTGAGGCACTTAAAAACACGGGTCGTTCATCAATCATGCGCAAACTACAACTCTTTTTTGTACATAACAAGGGTCATGCAATTCGTAAAAAGTCACTCGAAAATTTCTCGACAACAATGACAACAATTGCAAGCAAAATGAAAGTGTCGATGCTCACACCAATCGTCGTGTCCGAGCCCACTGATTCAGAAATTGAGCTAAACTTGAAAGAGTACAACGACAAAATTGAGTATGTAAAAACAGGAGATGCTGATTTTGACAAGGCGATGCCCGTGCTGAATGTTCCTCAATTAGCAAATTTGGAAAAACACAAAAAGATTTTACAGGCAATTGCAAATTCTCCTGCCGATGCAAATATTCATTATATGGTTGCAGAAGACGATGCTGCAATTTTACCTGACTTTATCTTGAATATGGAAAGCATGCTTCGCGACCTTGCTGAATACGATTTACTTATTTTGGGCTTAGCGCTCACAACACAAAATGCTTCCCAATTATTCTTGCCCATCCAAGAAATTGGTTGCAAAATTCTACCGAGCAAAGAATGCTATCTAGTGCGTCCTCACATTGCACGTGCATTGGTCGAAGCCATGGCCCCTATTCGCTTCGACATGCGCACTTATTTATCCCATTGGATACATATGAATCCTGAAACCAACACAGTTTTTTACAATAAACGTGTTTGCATTGATGGTAGCAAGCTTGGTCTCTGTCCAAGTACTTTGAAAAATAATAATGTACTTCTCTTCAACCATGAATACATGACCATGCTGCAGCTTCTTCAAAGTGGGGAATCCGTTGAAGTCGCCCGTGTCCGACAACTTTATAAACCGATTGAACGTCTTCAGAATCCGGATGCAATGCATCTCCTTGGTGTTCTCTTGCATAAAGCTGGTAAAAACGACGAAGCCGAAGCCGCTATTTTAGATGCAATTGATGGGATGGTGCGCCAGGCCGGCTTATTGAACCGTGGGTCCGAGATGATACACAATTACATTAATTTATGCCGCCACATCAGCAACAACAAAGAGTATGATGCTTCTCTTGCAAAATATTCCAAATTATATGTCTAGATGACTCACAGCTCTTTGTTATATTCTTTTTACCACGACTGAAAGGCCATGCTTTTTTCGGTCTTGAGAGTCATTTACAAATGCATAGTCCGGTTGTTCTTGCTCGTTGCAACAATCAGGTGATGTATTTTCACAACCATAGCAAAAGGGTGCGTATCCGCCTTCGTTGTTATATTTCATGAAAGAGGCGCGCTGGACTCCGACGGGAAATTCGCAGAAACCTTTAGAACACCCACCACGCTCATTTGGGTAGTGTGTGTTTGCCTTGAAGAATGGGCAATCCGTATCTTTTTCGCACTTCTGGTCCCAAACTGTAATATTTGGCTTCAGTTCCCCAACAACATTGTATTTTGAATTACAATATGCTTTTGATTCAACTAACAAATCGCCGTAGCAACCAAACCTTGGATCTAGTGCCTCGCTTGAAAACTGAAGTTTTGAAATAAAGTTTTCACTGCCGGCAGCCAAGTCGCGCTTTGCTAAATCGATTAAATGAAACGAATTCTCAACAAGTGTGAGTGATGGTGATTTTGATGTCCAGTTAATTGAAGGTCGTATGATGTCGTTCCGAGAAACCTCGGTCTTCTTGAGATTTGGGTAAAACAATGAGAGTCTGTCTAAATCAATCTTGTCAAATGATAGCATCTCAAGTTCTGCGCGACCAAGTGCGCTATGATATTTGCTGTCGATTGCAACACTTGTTATAATGATGTCAATTTCGGGTGCCAAAAAAGACGATGTATTGACAATCTCATCATACGTCAGTTCTCTTAATGTCACCGACGATTCATTTATACGATAACCTAAGAGAATAGCCTTTATAAAGTGATAATCGCACCGATCAAAGAATGCAACGGTCTTATTTGCCAAGTCAAAGGGACACTTAAATGCGCCAGCCTTGGAAAGGGGTACCATGGCAAGAAAGAAACCTTTTGAGATTGGTGATTGCAAAATAGTCGGGGTCTTGATCTTGAGTAAATCAACGTCATTGACAATGACACGTGTTGTCCCAAGCGTTTTCATCAATGAAGGTGAAGAAGCAATGTCGGAGATGAAATCAATGTGCATGGTTTTATTGAGAAGCTGAAGAGAACCCGTTTGGTTTAACGGATTCGTAGATAATGCATCGGCTGGGTTTTGAAAACCTTCTCTACATTTCATTGCAAAAAGTAACGCTATTGCAATTGCTAAAACTATGCCTATCAAAAGCATTCCTGCAAAGGGCAAATATTTTCTCAAATGCATGTAGCAGAACCGTATTTTATGGTGCGACGCTGGTTCATTGCGGTTTTATTGTATCTCTTGCTCGTGGTTGTAATCGTTCTGGCAAAACCAGCAATGTTTTTCACCGATAGAGATGAAATCAAAGAATGGCGTGTGCATTCAAATGTCAAGAACAGCATTTTTAGCATTAAGTTTGTCTTTCCAGTAATGGCCATCGTGTGTTATTATATAGTTTGTGTGATAAGCGTAATGCTATAAGCCACAAGCGACAAGCGGACAAGCGAACGTGCGAGTATAAAGCTATCTTTCAACGAACATACAATGGAAAATGAAATAATTGGTAATAGAATAAAGTTTGGAGGCATACGACAATGGTTACATAATTATAAACCATCGAAAAATGGACTATCATATGAGTCACTTATGGTTGTCCTTGGACCTCATGGAATAGGGAAGAGCACGCGTATAACACAACTCGTGAAGGAGTGTCAAATGTGGCCATTGCATATACAACCGTATAATTGTCAATCATCGAAGGACTTGAGTGATCTCATATTCAAAGCATGCACAACTCACAACCTTTCTCAGCTATTTTCAGACGATGCCAATCTTCAAAAATGTATTATTATTGATGAATATGAGACACTAGTGTCAAATGACCGCAATATGACTACAACATTAGTTACACTCATCACGAAATCCAAATGTCTCTCTGATGTTCCTATCATTTTGATATGTGATTTAGGCTATGAAAAGAAACTGTCCGACCTAAAAAAGTCAAAAACGATAGTTTCTTTGGGTCCGGTTGATGTACCTTCTATGTTTGTGCATTTTTCAGAGCACCCCCTTTTCAAAACGCTTTCGTCGCAAATTGTTCATGAAGCATGTGTGCAATCGCGAGGAAACTATGTTTTTGCAATTCAACTTTTAAACTTACAACTCACACATAGCAAAATACAAAAAAGTGACATTGAGCCTGCTCATCAAGGCAAACAGGGCAAAGATGGAAAAGATGGCAAAAAACAGGGCGGCAAAACATCAAAAAAGACTACCGTTTTGTCAAGCATGGATGGAATGGATGATAGCATAGATCTATTAGACATGTTCCGTTGTGAAAATGCATCAAAAGTGTTTGAAATTCTGCAGCAAGATGCATGGATCAACCCGATGAGACTGCACGAGAATCTTCCAAGTGAAATCGACTTTCGCAAAGGAACAAAGTCGGCAAAAGAGATGGTGTATGTAAAATGTTTAGAGCACTTTATAAATTGGGATGACGGCATGTCCAAGGCGGAAGATACATTGGAGAGTGCAGTTCAAATCCTTGCTTTAGGCATCAGTCATGAATTATCGATATTGCCGAGGAAGAAAACCGTTGATGATGCCTCTTTGCATAATTTTACTAAAATATTAAGCCAAATGTCATTGCAAAAGAAACATGAACGCACATGGTATCAAAAATGCATTGATAATGCCATTCCAACAAATATATCGAGCCATCTTGTTTGTAATGTTTTCAAATCCTAATTTTTTGTATTCTCTCATAAATAGAGACATGGATACTAAAGAACCTTTGCCCGTGCCGGCACCTACTCCCGCTGCTGCATCTGCCGCAGCTGCCGCTTCTCCTACTCCATCAATTGCCTCGAAAATACCTTCTATTCAAGATCTCAAGGACAACCCCAAGGCGACGTCTGTTGTTGTGACCAGCATCGTTCTTACACTTTTGGCGTTTATCCTGGCATACCTTCTATACAGATACATCAACAAGAACAAAGTCAATCGCGACAGTTACCTTCTACCCGAGAGCAAGGTTCCTCTTGTTGGCACAGAGTACAGAAGCCTTGATGGCCGTAAGATTCCCGTAATTGGAAATGGCAAGCGAACGACCATTATGTTTTGGATCTATCTACACGACATTGACAAATACAAAGGCATTTACCGCCACATTTTACACAGAGGTGAGCGATCGGTTGAAAAAGCGTCTCCCCTCATTTTCCTAGATAAAAATGAAAATAAAATCCATGTTCGCTTTGATTCGAGCTCCAACCCATCATCGGTCAGCATGGCGCAACCGTACGTAGATTCGGTCACCGTTGGCGACGTGACAAAAACGGTTACAAAGGACGAAGACCGCATTCTCTTTGACTTGGCAACACGCGGCGTAACAATCGACTACATTCCTTTGCAACGCTGGGTTCATGTTGCCATAGTTGTAAATGAGGAGGTAAATTCCGGAACCGTCACTATCTTCTTGGATGGCGAACTTGTGAAGCACGAGGTCAGTGGCAAGCAAACAAAAAAGATTGAATTTTCCACGGATGGATCTAACGATGCAAGCTACGATGCCGTTGTGCGCAAATACCAAAACTTGAACTTGGACAAGTCGGGCAACATATGGGTTGGTGGCTCCATGATGGAAACCGACATTGGCCCTGGTTTCTCCGGACTCGTGAGCAAAATCGAGTTCATCAACTATGACATGAACGCTTCTGACATTTACACCAAATACATGGAAGGTCCCATTGACAACCTTGCAAGCAAGCTTGGCCTCCCTGCATACGGTGTGCGATCACCCGTGTATCGCGTCGGTTAAACCGATACTGATATCTATAAAGTAAGGATGCCCTCGAGCATCTGCTTTTGAATCCAGGTGTCGGGATAGTTGGCGGTATTGTACTCCAAACAGTCAAGGTCCAATGTGCTACGAGAACGTAGTTTCCGGACATTATACACCAAATACATGTCAAAATGATGAAGAATGCAAAGGTATTCAAGGTATGTTTTAGAACACGATGTTACTGACAGCGGCACTTTTTTTTCCAAGGGCACCTCTAACAAGATAGAATCATCAACAATATCCCGGTGTATCACACTGACTCTGTTTTCTTGAAGATTTTTCATATGAGTCACAAAAAGGTTTGCATGATTGGATGTCGAAAATGAGAGTAGGCATGTTTTTGTGCATACTCGGTCAATATCCGGTCTTATGAGAGTCTTATGCACTCCAAAATACGACTGTTGTTTTCCCATGATAACATGAACATCTTTTTTGTCTATTATGTAGCGCCGTGGTGCATGAATATTAAATTGCAACATGTTTTTACTGATGTGAAAAATCACGAGCCTCTATATGTAAGCCATCAATTTTCTTCTTATATACTAAATTAGAGAGGGCTATGCTTACAATCGTTATTCAAGTTGTCATGGCCGTCATTTTATTGATTGTCATGCTTGTGGTTGCCTTTTACATCTATAACAAGGAGTATGTAGATGCTATCCGATCTTCGAGCTCCCTTCGCAAAAAGACGGAAGTTTTTGTTGGGATCAAAGACATCAAGAGTAGCAATAACGAGACATACAATGTCGTCGATCGCGAAAGTTTGACGTTTAGAGACATTGGTGGCTCTATCAACCAGCATGCGGGTGCCGAATTCACTTACAACTTTTGGCTTTTCAAGGACAATGCAATCGGTTCCGAGCCTCTGCTAGGAAAAGATATTGTTAATACTGACAATGGACTTCACGCTGAAGATATTATTCTTTTCACAAAGGGATCAAATAAGGTCTTTAATTACAAGAACCAATGTGGAGTATTGAAAGATGACATTCTTGTGAAGTGCCCTCTAGTAAAACTAGAGCGCGGCGGGGATGTGCTTACGGTTGAATTGAACACAATTCAATCCCCGGACGGCACCCGTGAAATGTCTCGCAACACATGCGAAGACAAGCGCATTGATTGGAACACAATGAACTCCCACAAAGTGTCTCTTCGTGGTCTAAGAAACTACAATTTTGACAAGAAATGGTTCATGGTTACTGTCATCGTGCGAGACACCGCCCCCTCCGAACCGTTGCCGATGCGTAACAAAGTAAATGTCAAAATGTATGTGAATGGCGTCAAGGAACTTGATCGTATGATGGACGGCAAGCTCGCTCAAGTGGGTGGGAGCGAGACTGCTCTCCGTCAAAATGAAGGACACCTGTACGTCGCACCTATCATCAAGCTCGGCGCTGCGAATATTCCCGTGTATAGCAACTTTTCGGAGCAATCGCTCATGATGGCCGATCTATCCTACTTCAACTACAATTTGTCCCCCGAAGAGGTGAAGACACTATTTGATGCCAAATACACAAAGAAAGTTGCCGCCAGTATCACCGACTCGCCAAATGGCCGCGACGCCATCAATAACACTGGGGACTTACTATCATTCGCAGATGGTAAGAAACAACTTACCGCATTCTAGATTATCAAATCCATCGTATTTATTTTTCTTGCAAAATTAAGGTTTAAAACAATCATCTTGAATATGAGTAGAGACTTTCACAATGGCTGGAGGATTGATGCAACTTGTGAAGCCGGATTCCACCAAGTCCCATGGGGCTCAAATGGAATATATAACGGTAAATCCCGAAATCAGTTATTTCAAAATGGTCTATCGACGCCATACAAATTTTGCGATGGAAAGTGTTCGACAGACATTTCTTACCAAACCGGTTTTGGAGTCGTCCGGAAGAACGACCTTCACTTGTCGCATTGGTCGTGTTGCGGACTTGTTGAAAGATGTGTTTTTATGTTTCGAGTTGCCGGCCATCTACTCGGACTCGAATCTACGCTTTCAATGGGTTGAGAACCTAGCACACCACATGATCTATACTTTCTCAGCCCGTGTGGATACACAATTGATAGACCAACAACATGGCGAATTCATGGATGTGTGGAATGAGCTGACACTCCCACCTGGAAAGCGAGCACTCTATAATAAGATGACCGGACACGTGGATGCTTTTTCGAGTCCAACCGCTCAAAATAAAAAAATTATGATTACAAATAATCGAATAAGTTTCAAGGCATATCCCACCAGTTTGCCAAATCGGCCATCGATTGTCGGAAGAAAATTTTATGTTCCGCTTCCATTCTTCTTCACCAAGCATGCTGGATTGTCATTGCCACTTATTGCACTTCAGTACCAAACGATTGATGTAACGATTGAGTTCAGAAGCATCGAGGAACTTTACCAACTATATGATGCATCGATCGGTAAGTACGTAAGTCCGCTGTACTACAATCAGTTACATGGAACATCCTACAACATTTCAAGCTTTCTTGCACATGGCGGCGGCGGCACTACGCGAACAATTGATTTAAATGCATACTTGGAGTGCAACTACATTTATTTGGATACAGAGGAGAGAACTGCACTTGCAAGAGCGAGCACAGACTATTTAATTGAACGCGTCTTCAGGGTGGGAACCGATGGTTTAGTCAATACCGCCACCATCAATTTGACACTGCAAAATCCCGTCAAAGAATTAATATGGATCACTCGGCGATCGGATGCATTGAGAAACTACAATGATTATACGAACTATATGGACTCGGTCCAGGATATAAATCCACGAACGATTCTGAAGACGGCGAAAATCGTTTGGAATGGCATGGACCGCATTGAAGAGAAAGATGCCGAATACTTCAATCTTCTAGTGCCATACAAACATCATAGTAATTCTCCCCGTGACGGCTTGTATGCGTATAGTTTTGCACTTCATCCCGAAAAGTTGCAGCCAAGTGGTGAGTTCAATGCATCCATGATAAACGATATCTCATTGTTTGTTACATTGAACCCTCGCGAGGATACAACGTACGAGCATGAGATCGTTGTTTATTCCGTTTATTATAATATTTTCAGAGTCATGAGTGGTTCCGGTGCAATGGTTTTTGCATATTAATTTCAATTTTATTTTATGTTTGGTTCAAATTAGAGGTATGCATCTGGTGCTCGTTTTAGTCATCATATTGATTGCTTATATTATATACTCGTATATTCAATCATATAACACAATGGCCAATGAGCTTCGTGAAATCAGACTAAAATGTATGCAAAGTGGAGTCAAAATGGTATCCCCGCCTACCAAGGAGCCCATGCAAGTTATGTCCAACGACATTATATCTTCGTTGAAGTCCTTACAAGGCATGATAGCCAAGAAATATTAAACGGGTATAAGAAATATTCATCTTATTTTTGTAATCTTAAATGCCTCCGAGATCGGCAACAGCTGGAACGCGTAAGAAAAAGGCGAAAGTTGAAGTTGAAAAACAAGAGGAGCCATCCGTTACTGAACCGGTACCTCAAGATCATGTAATTGTACAGCTAAATATTTCATCGCAGACGATTGAGGACATCATTCAGTGCGACAACTTTCAGCAGATTCTCGAATATAGACCCGACATTAGAGACCCGATTCCCTACAACCCGTGTAATTTCTTCGATTCCCAAAATGATCAACTTGAAACTTTGCCACTCGCCGTTGAAACCAAAAAAGACAAGAAGACCGTAAAGGCCTCGAATGAAATTGAACCGGCCATGGAGACGAATGCTCAAATATATGAGGAAAATAAGTTGATGTGCTTTTGGTGTTGCCACGACATTGGCGCGAGCCGATACGGCATGCCATGTGCGTATGACGGCAATCATAACTCATTCTCCGTATATGGTCACTTTTGTTCATTGGAGTGCTGCGCCGCTCATAACTTCTCGGTCCATATGGGATGTGACCGTATGTGGGAAATTCACTCGTGGATTCAGCTATATGCACGCCAAATTGGTTATGGGACTCCTGTGCGTCCTGCACCAAGCCGATATTTGCTTAAAATGTTCGGTGGTCCAATGGCAATTGATGAGTTTAGAACAGCACACAAGGGCTCGGCCCGAACTTATGTTTTGAACATTCCGCCTCTTGTAAATATTCAGCCTCAAGTTGAATCGATTAATACATCATTCTTGTTTAAAAATAAAACTGAATTGGGTGATCAATCTAAAGTTATAAGAAAGAAATCTATTGTTGATTCGAGTAAAACTCTTGATCATAAAATGAACTTGTCGTACGAATAGACAAATAAAAGGATTTAAGGAAAAATTTGAAGTTGTATTTGTACATGCCTAATATACCTACATGCACAATGTCTGAAACCACTGTACCAACGATGTATCGTGTATCTACAATCACATGCAATGGAGATATTATAAAAAATATTAAAAGGGATGTTCCGCCTCCCATCCCGAGCGGTAAGCCGCGTGGGCGTCGTGGTGGTGTCGCTCGACAAGCGCCGATTGTGCCAGTGGTGAAGCCGGAGTTCAAAAAGAAAGACACTTTGATCCATTTGCAAGTCTTTTTCGATAATGTTCGTCTTGTGGATTCGAAAACGGACGATGTCGGATTCATTTGGGCGGAGAATGGTCCAAACCGGAATCGAGGCGACAATCTAAAAAAACCAAAACGGAATGCAGAAGATCGTAAAATTTTTGACAACCAAGTGACCGTTGTTTATCGGTTTGAGACGGGCTACAAGCCAAATATTAAACTATTTCGCAATGGAAATATTCATGTCACCGGTATTCGAAAACCAGAAGACGGTGAATTCATTGTCAAGCTCATGAGTGACGAGGTTTTGCGAATCGCAAATGATGGGTTTGAAATTCTGAACAAGGACCATGTGAGTGATACTTCGTTGATCGGACCTTCTAATTTCAAGATACGAATGATCAACAGTGATTTCTCCGTACCGTTTCGAGTCCGACGCAAGGATCTTCACAAGCTTTTGATTTCAAATGTGTATGATAACATATGCAGTTTTCAACCGGGCACCTATCCGGGCGTTAAACTACAATTTTATTGGAACACACAATATGACAATAACGAAGGTAAATGCCTCTGCAGGTGCGAGGAAAGAGACCATTGTGATGGAAAGGGTGACGGATCTCAAATGGGTTGTTGCAAGAAAATTACAATCTCTACTTTTGAGAGTGGAAAGGTCCTCATAACGGGGGCAACATCGTTTGTTCAAGTTAATAAAGCATACGCATATATTTGCAAGGTGATCATGAGCAATCAAGACATCCTAAAAAAAGTAGTTGATCCCCCGAGCTGCGCATCTTAGCGGAGCTTAGCGCATCCTAACGGAAGCAGCTACTGTTGAGCATGGGAGCATCCATGTAATCTGTTAATTTTTGTTCATTATTTCCTGGGCGAGTAAAGCTTGGAATGAAGTATTGGGCGTTGGGTGGAGGATTTGCGCTCTTCAAGTTGTCGCGTACCATGACTTGTGCATCTGGAACAACAGGCACATTTCCCCATGGGGCATTTTGTGCAAATGGGGTGCCGGTGTAAAGACCACCATTTACTTGGCGCGGCGGGATTGGAGTGGGAAGGGCGTCAATGTAACTATAATTTAATTGCATTATACTGCGGTCTCTAATGAGTTTAAAGAATATTTATTTCATATAGAAAGTACGATTCACATGTCAAAGAAACGAAGTGCCGAAGATATTGATCATGCAGACCTATCCAATGAAGAAATTTTGAAAATTGTTGAGGAAATCATTTCCGATCCTATGAGTGAAAAGGAGAAAATTATTGAATACGGTAAAAAGTACCCTGAATTTTCAAAATGTCATGAGATGCTTTTCGAAGTGGTTTGCCGACCAAATTTCGATTTGGCACGTTTGAAATATATGATGAGTCTAAGATCTCAAATTCAAAATAATTCGACCACTGTTGAAACAGCTTCAAACCGCGTGGGCCTGCAATTATTTAATCAATATGTAAAACCGATCGTCGATGCAAACCCCCCTAAACCCTAAATGCCTTGGCCCAAAATCCTAACCCACGCGTGCGCGAGCTACATGAGGCACATGCACGCCTGCATACTGCCATTCACTCTTCCTCTCGCGGCTTTGTGGAAATAAATAAAAAAATAAAAATGCAGCCCACCACCCTACTAATTCCTGCCCTTCAGGACGGCAAATTTGTTTTTCTGCCAATTTCTTTTTCCCGGCCTACCGACAGCATGCCAACGATTTTTACAGCCGCGCCCGTCCCCACTTCGATGGAGGGCTTGCGCAACAGCATGGCAGCAATTATTTCCAAGGACGTCGCGGTGCCCCTCAAGAAGCCGGAAATTATTTCCAAGGACGTCGCAGTGCCTGTCGAGGAGCCGGCAATTATTTCCAAGGAGGCCGAGGAGACCGAGGAGGTGGATGAAAATATTTCCACCGTGCATATTTTTGATATCAAGGTGCATCTGGTGCGCAAGAAGGGCGAGCCCTACGTTCTCGAGGAGAAGATCTCCATTCCCGGCAAGTCCTACAAGACGCCCGAAGATCTCATCTACGAGATCAACCGCTCCGTCAAGCTTCGCGGCGTCCGCAACGGCAACATCTACACGATTTCTTTCGACGCCAAGAAGAAGATGCTCTTTGCCTACAACCACCACCGCCAGCCGCGCGGCTCGACGCTGACCATCACCCCCATCGGTGATCTGGGGCATGGACTTGGGCTTGTTCAAGAGGAGAGCATGCCGATGCGCAACGAGGCCAAGCTTTACTTTCACTTCCGTCCTCTCAAGAAGGTTTTGGCAATGGAGTAAAATAAAAAGGACAAAATTTATAGCTTTTGTTGGTGTTCTTTTTTCAACGCGCATGTGTAACATATTAAAATATTACTCTGACAGTGCCGAGTCTAGGTAAGAAAAGCACTCTGCTGTGCGGAAATTCATGTTGAACATATTCTGTGTCGCAAAGTAGTGAATGAGAATGCGCATATTCTTCATGGTCTGGTGATGGCATAGATAGTGATACACCGCAAACGGTGTAATGTATGCATGTGTGTGAGTGGTTACTTGGATGTGACGCAGTTGCGCGAGATGAAAGCGAATGATGGGTGACAGCTTAGCATCCATCTCCTTGTCCATCTTGTAACGCTGGTAATGCGTGTAGTACTTCGTGGTCTTCAGAAAGCACTCGTAAAGGATATCGCGCATGGTGCAAATCACCGTATGAATAATATAGACAGGCACCATCTCCCGACCAGAAGAGTCCTTCGGGATCTCGAGGTCCTGGCAGTATGCCTTGATATAGTCATTCACATGGTAGTGTGGCTTGTTTTGCATATAGACCCACACCATGTTGATCCACGGGTTCGGATTGCCGAGGTTTTGTTCTTCTTGCAAGATAACCGACGGCATACTGACCTTGTAAAGCTGGCCATTGGTTCGGCGAGCAATGATGCCAAATGTATTGTTCGACGTGCGCATCCATTCGATGGCGGCCTCCGGTTGCTCAAACCGCTGTGCATAATACACGCCTACGTCAGCAAGGGGCTTTGAACTCATATCGTCCTCCTCCATCGATCGGCGTCCGCGAGAAGAGATGTGAAAGAGCTTTGCATACTTCTCACCGAGATGCGAATACTTCACGATGTGACCATTCTCGTAATGCACTAGAAGGAATGCATACGACTTGTTCTCATCAAGGTGCTTCGCAAACTCTCCGCGAAGAGCAGCACGACGCTCCTTCTTCGTGTCAAGACCACAGAAATCCATGTCCGGAAAGAGGACAGCAATCGCCTCGTCAAACATGTCGCCATGTGTCTTCGAAGGATGGTGGTAGCGAGAGCTATCCACCGAAGGGCATGCAGATGTGCCAAAGTGCCAAGACCCATTGTGGATGTAAGCCGACACAACAGTGCCCTCGAAACTCTCCTCGCAAATGTCAGTAGGCTTCATGATATTTTCGTATTGAATGTCGCTCAAGCGGTCAGGGATCGCAGAGGAGAGGCTGACAACAACATTTTCGTTGATGGGTGTGTTGAGGTCAAGAACGACGCTACGACACTCATCGTAAAGAGCCTGGAAATGCTCAACATCCGTGCGCTTGTATGTGTTATGCAGTAGAATGAGGCCGCTCTCGTCGAAAAACTTCTTCCACTGCAGCGCCGGCCAGTAGTGCTTGCTTTTCAGAATGAGCTGCAGCGCAACATCACGCGGCATGCCATCGTTAGAGGCCTCATGCACCTCAAGAAGGAGCTTCGTAAGCTCAGGGAACATCTGGGGGGTATCGTGAATAAGAGACATGGTATCGTATATAGTGGAGAAGGGCGTTTCTTTGTATGTATTGTTGATAATTTCTTAAATCACGACATCATTTTTTCTTGAATGATGACAAAAAAATTACACTAACATGAGAGGCTTATTACGCTTTGCGGAATATAACCCAGCGATTTACGAAGCTGAATTTAGTTTGTACGGGGTCTTTTTTCAAAGCTTCAATTGATTGATAGAGGTTGGTCATGTTGTAATTGTTTGAATCCGGTTTCTTTGATTGAAATGCCTCGTCGAAGCTATGAAATGTGTCCTTGAACATTTCTGTGGCGACGACTTCGAGACCCTTTTCGGCTGCGAGTTTTACCAAGAGAGGATATTTCACTAGATATTCCAAAATAAGTTGGTTTGTGTTCTCAAGATATACATCAACGACTCGTCCAAAGGCATGAATTTCATCAAAGACGTCATACTTGCGTAAAATCGCCCAAACCGTCTTCGATCCCTTTTTACCTTCAATTTTCCCGTTTTCCTCGAGCATGCTATGAACAGTATCACCATCCATAAATGTAGCTATGAAGCGCCCCCCTGTCCCAAGGTTTTGAGACACATTGTTTAAGAAGTTGTCTAGCTTTTGAGCTGTCTCAAAGAAATAGTGAATGGCAAACTGGCAAGAAACCATGTCGAACCCATTCGCCGCAATACCCATCCACGGCCTGGCCTTCAAGGACGGAAAGTAGTTAGTGGTATTATATAAGTACTTGAGAAGCTTTTTGGACTTGTTATCAACACCCGCGGCGCCAGTATCAAGTGGCTTGGCACAGTCTCCTACACTGAACGCGATCAGAGGTGCGCGGCGGCGACGTTGTTTCTTCTTCTCTTCCCATAAATCATCTTCATAGCGGCGGTGAATGGTGCGCGCAAACGATCCAACTTTTGGATCTTCGATATTGTCCTTCACGAGATCCACACCGAGAATGAATTTTAGATTGTTCGATGTCCAACGAGACATGTCACCCGCCTTTCCACATGCAAGTTCTAAAAGGCTCCATGAACTTCCCATTTTTGCTGCGTCGCTGTAAATTTTCATTTTGATGCCACTGTTGTGGAAATTCAACATGTGGAACGACAACATGTGATTACGGGGCACGTCGCGAGCATAGTACAATGAATCTGATGACACGATGTTCTCGCCCATATCTTCATACTGCGCCGACACTTGCACCGGTTCAAGTCCCTTCACCATGCTTTGAGTAACAGGGTTATGAATGGTCCTCCAAATAGAGTTGGCGACACTCACATCGTTAGCAGTCTTGCTCACATTTCCTGTTGTACGGTAGATACGCGTCTTGTCCTCGCGCACGCGAAGTGCGACCCAGCATTTTGAAACGTGATCGGATAAAGAAGGGTCAAATGCAAACTCAACGACTGTGTCGTTTTTAATCGGCACTCCCTCGATATCAACCACGTTTCCATGTTCATCCACGGGCAGATATGCGTTCTCAACACCCTCGGTGTAATTTGACGTTGGCCGAAACGGCTCTGCACTGTATGTGTCGGACATGCTTGACATGCGCTCCATGCGATAAGCTTTATCCACAAGGAGGCGCATGCCTTCTTCAACGTCAATGGGGTTATTTTGTAGCTTATTGTAGCCTGTCAGTAACGTGAAGACCTTGTAAGTTTGGTTTGTTGCAAGATCGGATGTGATCTGTTGCTCTCGGACAATAAAGTCAATCGTGTTTAGGTCCTCCGGTTTCCATTTAAACACGCGATCCCATCGAGTGCCCTTGGAAGATAGCTTGATATCGGTATTGGAGGGATAGTATGTAAAAACAGGCAGATCAATCGGCGTAAATACAAGACCATCGACACGGTAGGGTAGGTTTGGATTATCCAAAAGCTTTGCACAATTGTCAAACATCGCTTGTCCGTTTCCAGCATGATGCTCTTTCAGTCGCAACTCTACCATGCTGTTTTTAGATGTCCAAAGTTTCGCATCGACAATCTTTTTCATGAGGCCGTAGCGACTTTGCTGCTCACCGTTCCCGTCACCTGCAACCATGAGAGGCAAGCCCATCACTGAAGCGCCCTTCCAAAAGTAGATATCAAACACCGCAAACACATCCTTCGATGACTTGGTATTTAGAAATCGGCGCGAAATGAACTCACCATCTAGTAAGGTGTTTTTCAAAGTAGCAGATGCCTTGAGTCCCGTTGGCTTAATGTCAAGGGTGTTGTTGATCAGGTATGCATCGAGCTGCTCATCGACATACATGAGCATGCGTTCTCCATCTGCCTTGTCTGTAACCGCATAGCCATTAAGAATCGACACAATGGTATAGTACTTGCCTGCTTCCAACAGATTGATTTGCTCGAGATTTATGGGTTTAGGTGCAAGAAAGAAGGGTGCAGTATCAATGTCTTGCTGTGATTTACCAAAGGGAACAAATCTATGCGGTGTGAGAAGAGCATTGTAGCCATCAAGCACTTGCTTTTTTTGTTCAGACGTTACCAACAGGGGTTCATTGTTCAAAATTTGCATAAGACGCAGAGAATGCGATAGAATTAGAGTGGATGCACTTGATTGTGTCATTTGCTTTCCATGCAACTCTTTTTTCATCTGGATTTTGAAGGAGTATTGCTTGAAAGCGCTAGTCACATCTGCGCCCTTCAGATCGAGTTGTTCATGATTCACTTGACGATCAACATCAATAACGTACAACAGCTTTGATGTGGTGTGCTCAAATATGAATGTTTTTTTCAGATTATAGGCTTTGAGACGGCTTCGCCAAGAATCGGCGTCGATTTCAAAAGCATTTGAATGTACTTCCTCCTTTACAAGGGTCGCACGTAGCTTTGCAGAAAATTCATCGGGCAGGATCACAGAGTCTAGTTGATAACGAGTAAGCCATTGATGAGGAACACTGTCAAGATTTTCTGTATAGCAATAATTAGAAATGTTATTGAGGCTATTGATTTTTAGAATGTACCCGTGCATATCGCCTTGAACATCTATAACTTCGACATATTCTGGAACTTCAACCTCTTTTACGTCGGGGCAACCCTTCAAAATACTCATAACCTGCATAAAATCGTCTTCTTTCCACACAGAATCCTCAGCGGGAAAAAGCTCCATTGTCCATGTAACATTTTCATCGTTCATATAGCTTGAAGCTAAGGCGGTCAAAGTCTCAATGAACGCTTGATTCGTTATCTGCATGGCGTCTTCTAATTACAAAACAACATTTCTTTAATATTTACAGATCATTTTTTAGACTCCACCGCCCATTTGGATGATGAATTATTTTTATGTCTTTCGTCAGGCCTAATTTGGCATTCCAAGTATGTTTTTTCTCATTTATATAAACCAGCCTATCAAAGAGGAAACTTAGGATCCAGCCCAATGATTTAACACGTGCTTCATCCGGTCGGGGGCGATGCTCGAAAAAGGAAATTGCCTCCACTGTTTTTTTGCGTCCAAGCGCCTTCACAACATTCGCATCGACGAGAAATGCTACAAATTTATCTTTGAGCTGCTGCTTTGCATCACGCATCCACTCGGGCGGATACAGACAACTCAATTCATCCACCAGGCCTACCAAAATTCCCATGATATCATCGTGTAAATATTCGCGAGGTCGTCGTGCTTGCGGCGCTTGAGGCGCTTGAGGCGGGCGTGTCATCGCGGTATGTTGATGAGGCGCATGCGGATGCGTGAATGCATGTTCTGCTGCTCTCTCCATTTGCGGTACTGAGACAATTTGCGATAACGGATTGTACTTGGTCTCATATTTCACACGTTGCTCATAAAGAACGGGTGGAACACCGATCGGAAAGGTACGGAAAGGCGTTGATCTTATAAGTTGCTTTAGTTCATCCATGGGATACTTCTGAAAAAATAAGGAGATAGACTGTCAATTTTTATGTTTATCTGATTAAATACATTTCTGGGCCAAGATCGCTTTGCATTGTAAGGTCATATGCAGGGGCAAGCTTTGCAAATTTCTTTTTCAATAGATAAAATCGCATTGACGATGATATTCTACTCACAATTTTGACAGGGTTTGCATCATCCCCGGTTGCCTCAACTGCAATATCATTTGACTCGTTCTCACAACGGAGATCAATCAACGGTTCATTAAGAGATTCGTTGCGCGATGTCTCCATTTTTTTATTGAGAACATCACACATTGACTGGTACTTGCTCACCTCAACGCGACTTGTTTTACAAAATCGAATGTACTTTTCAATGATATTTAGTATATCTTCGTTTTGCCACGATAAATTTATAAAGATACCGTTGTTGTTCTGCGTGTATTCGCATTTGTTAATGTGTAAAATTTTAAAAAGCTCCTCCATTTCCGTGTCACTCAAGTCACTTACTGATTTTACAATGTCATTTAATCGTTCGCTCATATGCACTCGTTCTACTTAATGCATATGTTCATAACCTTTAGCTCATTTTACCTTTTGTCATCGTCTTCGAGACTAAAATCTTCGCTGACCTCGTCGGAATTGCCATCGTCGAAGCCATCGTCGAAGCCATCTTCGCTGACCTCCTCATCGCGACCATCAAGCAATGTGTCGCCATTTAGGACATCATATAAAGCTTGATCTTGAATACCTTTTTGCACTGGTGTATCGTCATCATCACTTGGTTCCGGATCGCTATCATATGAACCCGTGTATGATCCCTCGTCGCTGTCATATCCACCCTCCATGCCATCACTGACCAAATCAATACCATTCTCGTCATATGGATGTGTCTCTTCTGGCTTTTGAATTGCCTTTCCAATAATTGAGATTCGCGTGTCATTGAGTTGATAGCGTTTTCCAAGCACTTCAATTTGGATAATAGAATCAATTTCAAGTTGATCAAGATCGATCTCGGATTGAATGCCTGCGGACCGCTTTGGAATAATGATGTCAAGCACGGAAAGTTTCTTCTTATCTATTTCAATAAAGCTTTCGGCCAAGATGCCCATCTGATTCTTGTTCTTTACGCGACCATTGACAATCATTCCAACAAGTGGATTGCAGACTTCGCCGATCATAATGACTTCAAAACGAATGTGGCCGTTGAAATGTTGCTTGATGAATTGGCCCGCCGACCTTTGAATTATTTTCAGACTTCCTGGCTTGACGTACCCAAATCGCGAACACACGCCCTCATACATCTTTTTTAGTTTGGAGGTAATAACATCGTTAAGATCTTTTCCCAGTTCAGCAGGGATCAGTTGAACATGAGACTTGAATTTTAACGGAATAAAAAGAGACATTATTTCTTAATGACAAACCTATCAATACACAACATCAAATTTTTATGTCCGTTTTAGGAGCAAAAATTGTGGAATCGCGTTTTGAAAGGGATTTGTATGGTCAAAAAGACTCGAAACGACCCAAAGTAGGTTTTGATTATGGTAGGTCTCTTGAAGAAAATTGCAATAGTATTCGCGGGTAGTTTGTTGTGCGTCAAAAGATACAGCCAAAGTCTTTATTAATTTTTTCATCAACGGAATTTCCTCAAAAGTACATCCTACTCCCTGCTTATTAGATTGTCTTGATTTTCCAGGATTCATCAACTTAAATTGCAATGTGAGAGCTTGGGCTAGATTATTCTTGTGTCTGTAAGGCGCAAAAATTCCATAATGGGACGATGAGGGTGGTTGAGCACTTTTATGGTTTCTATGGTAGTCTTCCGTCACAGTGTTTGATGCTAGTTTAAATTCCTTGTTACTCGATTTCCAAAGCACAATCTTGAAACCTAATTCATTAAAGATATCAAGATACCCTACAAAATCATTGTTCGAAGTCGAGGGTTTATTCGGCGGCACTATGTCCTTCGCCCGATACAAAAGATTGTAACCGTACAGTTCATTTGCTATGTTCTGCAAGTTTTGAGATAATGCCGACTGATTCACGATTATGTGCTTCACAAGTTGTTCGTAGCAGTTTGCATCTACTTTAAAGATGAAAAATATCGAAGGTAAAATCATGTCTAAATCACAAATCTTTACCTTTTCGTTCTCATTTGTATAAGCTTTTATTTGAATCTTTTTTGTCATAATCGCATTCGGTACCTCTGCCAACACAATTTTATCACGATGAATTTTAATAATATAGCGACCTTCAATTTTCTCGTTGATCATCGACCGGACCGTCTCTTTTGATATATCCGGATGAACTGCCAAGTGCTCGGTTATTTCCCTTAGCGAATGCTGCAGCACATTCTTACTGAGCTCTACCTTTAAAAATTTGGTAAGCCGTTGTTGCATGGTGGGGATGATATGCACATACACCTCCTTCCTCCATGCACTTTCGTCGATTCTTTCGGGCATCTTGCATTTCGGTTTGTTATCGGAAGAGTCACCAAAAGTATAATCTATAACTTTTCCTTGTCCTGTTACCATGTTTGTCTTGAAAAGAAATACGCTCTCGGGTATATAATTTACATTTCGTTGGATGGGGCAATCAAATGCAAAGTCACGAATTATTTGCTCCGTGTATGATGTCTGATTTTGTTTTCTCGACGAAATACGGTAAGCGTGCAAGTCTTCTGTCTCGAGTGTCTTGTTCAAGGGATTAACAGTCGTATGGAGATAGACGGTAACATTGCGATTTGGAATCGGAAGTTGAGTGTGCGAACAAGTACGAATTGCACGACCAATGACTTGCTCAAGACGGTTCAAATGGTACCATGGATCGACTATGTGAATTTCGCGTACATTTTTGAACGAAAGCCCCTCGCTCGCAATCTTGGTCATGAGAACGACTTTTATGCGACGGCCGTCTTTATTTTTGGAGTTGATGTCATCGACCAACTCCGAAATAGTTGTTGTCCCCATAACACTTTGTTCTCCGCAAATGACGGCATACGAAGGAGAAAATCCATACGATGGTGCGGTTGCTTTATTCGCGACCTCAAAGTCCTCCGTGCTCAAGATATTCTTTTGACCATAGCGCGAAAACCCAATGTGTTCAAGTGCCACAGCCAAAGGTAGAATACCGCTCCAAACATAATGCGAATAGATGAGCACCAGTCCTTGTGCATCCTTGATAATATCGATCACCCGTTTCAACTTGGCAGCAACGGATCCCAGCAACTCGTCATTTGGATAGAAGATGGGATCGCTATTGTACTTTGTCAATTGAAAGCCCCCCGTTGTTGATATCTGTGCAATTTTTTCAAAGCCAATCTTACCATACGCGTACGATTTACCGGTTTTGCCCACATATGGAAAGCAGATATTGTTTGCCTGTAGCAATATCATGTTTTTATCGGGGACACCGACATCTGCTGCTCTTATATCATCGACTAGTTCTTCACCTGTACGGATGTCGTCTTCGGTCGCATTCTCATAATTTAATGCTTGAAGTTGATGCGCTCCGAGTGGTGTTGGCAGAAGGCCATCAGACACATACGAAAGCCAGTTACGCACAGAGGGTGGAATGAGAACCCCCTTTGACGTGTATTTCGGCTCTTCACTGTTGCTCAAGAGAGGGTATCCATTTACGGTAGGATTTAATCGTGCAGCGAACGTAAAAGGGTTATGGCCCTTTATGTAACTGATGTATTCTTGTGCAAGTTGTTGAAGAATCTCAAAGGGTTTCTCATTCGGCTGGTTTTTGCGATTGAATAACCGGGTATTGGGAGGTAAAACTCCATCTCTTTTATCATTGGCTAGAAGAAGCGACATGAGCCACAAAATTTCATCGGGCTCATTGTACATAGGTGTCGCAGACATAAGTACAAGCTTGTTATTGGTTCCATTTCGCAGCATTTTCAAAACCATTTCCCCAATGCGCTTTTGAGAATTCTCTGAGTACCGGAGATTGTGTGCCTCATCGATAATAATGACTTTGTTGCTCACTTCAACGCCTTCGTTGTCTTCTATGAATGATTTGATACCATCATATGTGTAAAACATGTATCGACTCGAAATAATGTTTTTAATGCGCTTGGCGGCAACACCCATGTCTTTGAACTCCATGCCGAGCCGGATGTACAAGTCCTTCGTACATTGTTGATCGACGGATGAAATATCAACCATATCGTCTGTCATTTGAAAAATTGTCTTCTTGAAATTGTCGCGAAGCGCAGGAGATGCAATAACCCATATGGACGGGGGATCCTTTTTTCTATGCGAGCTCAAAAGACTTTCAGCAATTGTGACAGCACTGCATGTTTTCCCAACACCAAGCCCATGGTAAATGAGCACACTGTTATAAATACTTGTGCGGGAAATGTATTGCTCAAAAATGTGTTGATATAGTGCTTTCTCGAAAATACAGAGTTGTTCGGTGATGTTGTTAAACTCTGCCTCATCTTTGACGGTACTTCTTTTTGGCACTTCATGCATTCTGAAGTTTAAAAGTTGAGCTATCTTGGATTGAAAATTCGGATCCCCATACTCGGGATATATAGTCATCCTTTCTTTGCCCTTGCTATATACACACAAAATACGGCGAACCTCACTTGCAACATCTATTATATCGAGCAATAAAGACTGGAAAAATAAGAAAAAGTTATTTCATTCGTGAATGAAAATAGATTTCTGCACACACACTTACGTCGTCCAAAGCCCTATGTAGATTGACCGTAGGTAGTCGTTTGAATAATTGAAGGTACAATTCACTAAGCTTGGGCCATTTCATGCCCGGTTTCAATGCGGCTTGCATGGTGCAATGCGACTTTCGAGTTGTCCATAGATGAATCATGTCATTGTCATGAAGTCTATGCATCTCGGAGAGAATGACATTGTAATCAAACTTCATGTTGTGCGCAACAATAATATTTGTCGAACGGAGAGAGTCCTTCAAGCAATTGAGCGCATGCGCAATATCTATACCTTCGTCGAGTGCCTGCTGTGTTGAAATGCCATGCACATTAGATGCCTCCACCGGGATGGAAAACCCAACGGGCTTGATAATGAAGCTCTCGTTCTTTATCAATGCACCATTTGCATCGTACAGTGACCACGCTATCTCAACAATTCGACATGTTGCCCATGCATCCACATGTCGTGGATGAATCATTCGGCGTTTCTTTGTGACAGGGTCGAAGTCCATTGGGGAAAGGCCGGTCGTTTCCGTGTCAATTATACATATGTTGGACGGAATCGATATTGGATGTACTGGTGAATCCGGGAGGAGGACCGCGTTTCTGCCCATGTATGAATATCTCTGCATCGGCTTTAAGTTCGCTTGGAACCATGATGTTGTGGAGGTTGCAAATCGTCCGATGGGCGTGTCGAAACAATGTCTTGCGCTCCTTATTGTGCGGGCGAATATTTGAAAGGACTTTGTCATAGCTGAACCAACGAACTTGACGTACCTCGCGTGCTTGTTGAACATTTTTTGGATCAACTACCCCCACCTTATTGATGCTGCTTGTAAAAGCACACACGTAATAGACGTGACGATAGAGGACTTTATTTGTACCGTAGAAAACTTCCTCCGACGGTGGTATGGTTTTATTCACTTCAATATCCGTTTTCTTGAAACTTGTCTCTTCACAGAACTCGCGAACGGCACAATCAATATCCTCTTCGCGAAGCTTACGGCGGCCTTTTGGAAAGCCCCACTCCGGTTCAAGAAATTGAGAGTAAGTTGATTTAATGAGAAGCGAAAGATTCACGTATATTTTATTGTGGTAGAACCCTGACTTTAGAGCTTCAAATTTTTCTTTAGACTCTAAGAACTCTTGTGTGTGTTTGGAAATGTTCGGTTGATACCAGACTTGATTCCAAAGTGTATGAAAAGAGCAATCAAGTAATTGTTGGCGCTCGCATTGCGTCATCATCGCAAGGAGATTACAGATGTATGAAACATCTTGAACATTATACTTGCCACGAATAAACTCCATGAAGGAAAGGCTATCGCGGCGCTGGATTGTGATGTACTCGGGTTGTCCATTGTGTATCCGGTAACATATCAGTCCAAAACTCATGATGGGATGCGGACAATCCTTGTAAAGATGTCCCAGCAAACCACAATTTCTACATGTATGAGTGCGGTACGGTTTTCCCACATTTTGACTCATTCATACTCTACGTACTAAATAAGATGGAATGGTTTAAATGGTTTATTTGGTTTATTTTGTGAGTTTTTATGTAATGGAACCAACAGTATGGGGTCCTATCGTATGGACTGCAATTCATTTAATCTGCTTTGGTGCAAATGAGACACTTGCTGTGCATGAACAGGAGTCCTATCAGCAATTCTTCAATTATCTTGCGCTTATCATCCCATGTGCAAGTTGCCGCTTGCACCTCAAAGAACACTACAAACACATTCCCCTCCAAAAGTATCTAAATGGGCGCGAAAAACTGTTTGAGTGGTCTGTTCTCATACACAATATGGTCAATGAAACTCTTGGTAAGCCAGCGTGGAGCCTTGAAAAAGCAAGAGATCATTGGGAAAAAGTAGCATTGGGACAAAAGGATAAATGTGTTGTTACAAAAAAAATGGGTACCAAACTGTTAGATGTGGCGGTTATTGTCAGTTTTGTTTTGGCAATGATCAGCCTTGGCTTCATAGCGGGGCGCCGCTGCAAG
>Ga0208975_1000070_pt1 | contig 49844 bp, 35 predicted proteins | sample GreLakmeER78MSRF_FD_187700 | JGI IMG/M metagenome (GOLD analysis project Ga0208975, IMG submission 187700) | Freshwater lentic microbial communities from great Laurentian Lakes, MI, USA - Great Lakes metaG ER78MSRF (SPAdes) | ecosystem: Environmental > Aquatic > Freshwater > Lake | place: Great...
GTGTCTTGTGTCTTGTGTCTTGTGTTTTGTGTCTTGTGTCTTGTGTCTTGTGTCTTGTGTCTTGTGTCTTGTGTCTTACATCTTGAAATACATCCGACCATCATTCGTGATGTACTTGTAAGGCTTCGACGGTATGGCCATCTTCTTACCCCGAACCTTTGTGCGCATGTTGGTAATGGCGTTCTCCATGGTGCGCTCGACGTCGGCGATCATCATGTTGAGGGTCTGAATGGTCGCCACAGCCGCTGCCTTCCGTCGGGTTTGATCGGCAAACTTGGCCTCGAGCTCGAGCTGGCGTTGGCGGAGCCGCAGGAAGATGGGCGCCTTGGCCACCGTTTGCGGCGACATGACGATGCGTTGGCCGCTGTCCGGCTGGCTGTACATGCGGTACTCCTCGCCCTGTTGGCGCTGCTCGGCCAGGACTGCCTGGATGTCCTTGTAGGTCTGCGTCATCTCGATGGCCAAGTTGCACACGGCCGACCGCTGCGCCATCTTGTCGCTGATGAGCTCGGCCCGCGTCCGCGATGTATTCGAGCGCAGGAGCGTGTTGCGGCCTTGAGCATTGCCGAGCATCTGGGCGAGGTCGCCGGACATGGTCTCGACCTTGTCGACGCGATCGCACACATTCACATTGAAAGTGTAGACATTGGCGGCCGTCTTGAGTTTGAGCACGAGGTTGCCGCCCTCCACGACGTCTGTGAACATCGCCTTGGCCTCTTCTGTGTAGGCGCTCTTCATGTTCCGGATGTTGTTGATCTTGCAATAGTACGACGTCTCGCGATTGAAGCGCGTCGGGTCCTGCACCATGTTGGGGTCCATCGTCGAGATCTCGGCGGTATTGTCTTGGCCGCTCTCGACCTCGATCATGGTGGCCGGATTGAGGCGGCGCAGGAAGCCGTCGTCCCAGTCGTAGATGTCGAAGTTGACGATGATGCCGTCGGGCGTGAGGTCCATGACTAAGAGCCGGGGCTGCGTCTTGAAGAGCGAGTAAAACGATTGCAGGCCAGGCTGTAGGGCCGGGTTGAAGATGGTGCAAAAGGTGCGCCGGAGCGACTCGGCGTCCATGGTGTTGAACTCGATGCGCTCGTTGTCGAGCTCGTTGGACAGCTTGTATTGAAAGCCGGTGCGAGCGAGCGTGGGGCCGTTGGCCAGTTCATTCGTTTCGAGCGAGGCCAACACGCCCTCCTTGGCGCCGGCGGCCGCAAGAGGCGCGTAGCAGTACGCCCAGTGCCGCGGGTGCAGACGGTTGGTGGTGTCGCTCTTCATGACCTTGAGCAGCGGGAACGAAGAGTGGTCGGGCCGCACCCAGTCGTTCATGGTAAATTTGCATTGGCGGCGCTTGAGCCGGGCGGCGTCTTCGAGCACGCGGTCGATGCGGGCAATCTCCTTCCTATGGAAGCGTGCATTCTCGGCCTCCATGGCGGCGCGGCGCTCCTTGAGCTCCAGTACGTGCATCTGGTACATGCCGTCATCGCACTCCTGAATATTGCTGGTCAAGTAGAGGTTGCAAGGCTTGAGGGGCAGCTTGGCAATCACGCTGGCGTCGATTTCCTCAAGAGGCTGATCGACCGGACACGACGATGCGTCTCCAGACGAACACTGGTATAGGGTCGGGCCGAATCCCTCCTTGGTCTTTCTGAAGGTTAGGAAGGCCAAGACAGTCGCAAGCACGGCAAGGACAACAAGAACGCACATTGCTAATGCCCCCTTGGATTTCGGTGCCATCGAGCCAATAGGCGCTAGTGCCAACACACCAACACACACAACCATGAAGGCAATGCCTAGTGCGACAATGATAATTGCGTCGCGTTCCTCTTTGGACTTTGGCGCGGTCATATCAACGTCCTTACCCACCATTACCCGATGTGCAGAAGAAAAACAAATAGGGCCTTAGCAATCGCCAAACAGAGTGAGCCTCATGCTGTCGCCTGCTACCGCTCCGACAGCTCCTAGCCGGCAGCCAGCAGCTTTGCCGATCAGTAGACCATCGCTCCACGCCTTTAAGTCCCTTTCGAGTGCGGCCAACCCGAAGTAGCCCTTGGTCAACACGAGGTGCCGCAGCACAATGTAGGCAAAGGCATTCGTCGTCTCTGCCCAGGCCCCTTTGGATCGAATGCGCTGCAGGACACATGCGGCCATGTGGTTGGCGTGATCCCGTTCTTGTTCTAGAAGCGCCTCGGCCTTGACCTTAGTTCCCATTCCATCGGCCGCCACAAAGCAAGTGTGATAGACGTCGGCAAAGGCCTCGACGACGGCTTCGGACCAGAGGACGTTCTTAATGGCGATGTTGCCGACAGAGAACGTCCGCGCCCCACCCATCGGATCGAGCCGTGTATGATGCAGCGCCTCGTGCAACATGACCTTGGGGTACTCTTCGTACCGGTGCACCATGACGAGGCCATTGTGGGCCGGGCCGCGATAGGTGAAGGCGCCGTTGATGTGTGCGGCCTCGATAGGGGCGCCCGGAGCCGGCCATGTGCGAACGGCGGACGTCGGTATGATGACGTAGGACAGGGGCGTCGTAGTTGATGTGGGTCCGAACGACTCCATCAGGGCAACGACGCGCGCTACGGCCCGCTCGAACTTGAAGCGATGCCATAGGGCGGCTGCGTTCGGAAGGCATACGTAGGTGGCGTGTATCCCGATGGGAAGCCGTTGGGACACATCTATTTCCCAAACGGTCAAGTCTGTCGGTTGAACAAGTGCATCTATGGCGTCCTGCAGCCCGAATCGACTGGACTCGAGATGCTGCGACCAGGTTGCGGCCTCTTCAGTTGACGCAGGTCGTACGGTACTCTTGCCATGGATCTGGTCCTTTATGGCACGATAGCGGTTGACGTCGATGCTGGCCTCCATATGTGTACACTTCCCTTACCTCTTACCCTTCACAACGAAACGATATGGATGCACCAGGCCGATTGAGACATGACGTGGAACAGCATGTGCCAGTAGCGGGACGATGCGAGATCGTCGTTGACGCGGCTCTTGAACCAATAGGTCGCCACGCTGGCCGCGGTGGTCAAACAGACCGCGCCGTCGACGGGTCGCCGCTGGCACATCCATAGTCGAACGCTCTCGATGCTCCACGTGACCCCGACAACGTGAGCGACCGCATAGTCGACGGCGTGCGCCAGGGACGTCAAGGTGCCGTGGTAGGCGATGCTTGTTAGACCCACCGTGGTACACGTCGTGAGAATACGCTTGTACCCGTCAACTTGGTTGCGTCGACGCCACGCCAAGAAGGCCGGGACAAAGAAGCCGCAGCTTGTGATCACGAGCCCGATGAATGGAGCTGCCATGTATGGATTAACCTAAGCCTAATCTAACTTGCCCTGCTTCTCCTTACACAGGTAAATCAATTGCGGTTCGTTGGGTTGGGCGCCAACCTGCCGGGCTTCCTGCCGGACTATCGTTGTTCTCGAGCGACTTGCCCTCGAAGGTCGCCATTGAAATAGGGGTGAGCTCTTCGTTGGGGTCTTCAATGGCGGACGGACCCGCACGTTTGTCGTAGGGGTACGGTTTGACGAAGCGCACGACTTTGTAGACGGACGGGGCGTTTTCTGAGATTTTGGAAAACGTCGAGTGAGCCTCCCGAACGAACAAAATACCCGCCGAGCATCGTTTATGACGGGGTAATGCCAATTCTACAGTTATAGATTCGGCCAATCTAATGTAGCTCATGGACGCTTGAAGAGAACCAGCTATTATTTCTGGTATCTTCAAAAACGACTCAATTGCACCAATTAAAGCAACAACTAGAGACGACACGCCCACGCTAATATTGACGGTGCCCTGGTAGGCACTCGGAAAGCTGCTGGTACCGATGCTAAGTAAACCTGACACACTACTTAGAATGATTTGTGGAATGCGTATGCGCGTTTGCTTACGCTTGTACTGGAGATATGTCAAGTTGTACCGTTGCGACAAGTACTGGCATATCTTAATGAGCTCGGTCAAATAGCGTTCTTCTTGCTCACACCAATCGGCAAGGGTGCTCATACCACCTGACCTTTACTTATGACACTACTACACTTGTGTTATACTTGGTTCATGGTAGGGTTAAATTAGTCAAAAAACCCTGGTATGTTATTTTCCAAGTATATTCTCACAGATGGATACAAATTTGCGTTTCCTTTCCCTCTTGAAGCACTCCGCAATAGACTTAACCAATCATAAGCCTTCTTTTCAATTGAACCTTTCATTGCCTTGTGGAATGGATAGACTCCATTATTGGCTTGAATCCATGTGACATATTCCTTCGCTTTGCTTAGACTTTTGCTTTCCTTATCAATAATATCGAACTTCCCCGGTATATGCATTTTCAAGTAATCAATCACAGATGGAAAGATTTTTACCGTTCCTGTGTTTTTGTATACAGATAATACATTATTTAACCAATTAGAATGAAACTTCTCTATAGAACCAATCGCTGCATTACAACGAGGATACACACCATTGTTTGCTTGGACCCATGCAACACATGCTTTTGCTGACTTCAGGCTTTTAGCTTCTCTATCGTCTGACCAACCTGGTATGTTTGCATCTAAATATGTTTTAACAGATGGATATAAATTTGATATTCCACGCTTTTTAACATTTGCATGAAATGCTGATCGCATGCGACTCAACCATGTGCCATGTGATGTCTCCACGACGTCGTCTGACGATGCACATTCTGACTTTATGATAGGGATTCTATGATGTTGTTCAACCCACAAGAAACATGCTTTAGCATGATTTAAACATATGGTTTCCAAATCATCAGACCACCCCGGTATATGCTCGTCCAAAAAGACTTTCACAGATGGATATATTTTGGTCGATCCATGATTTTTAGTCGCTTGTCGCATGCTATTTAGCCATTGCGCCTGCCTTTTTTCCGTCGCATCTATCGCTACTGGAGAAGGATTCTTCTGATGCTTTTGGATCCATTCAACACATTGATGAGCACATTTCATACTTAAAGTCTCTCTGGTGTCTGACCACCCCGGTATGTTTTCATCCAGATATGTTATAACAGTTGGATATAACTCCGTATAGTGTAATAATCTACGTGGTGCTCGCACGCCACCCAACCATATCCCATGCTTTTTTTCAATATCGTTTTTCGCATCCTTAGCAAGAGGATTTTTATTGTGCTCTTTAATCCAAGCCACACATGCCTTAGCCTTTCGCATGGCCCGCTCTTCCAATGTTTCAATGCCAATGATATGACCCATGAGTTCTTCCTTGCGCTTCGCCTCTTCTGCTACAACATCCGTCGTCATGGCGTTATCGTATTGTGAAGACAGTCCACGAACACGTAAATGGAACTCAGGATCGTTGTCTTTCAGCAACGCAAACAGATTCGCCAAGGACTCATCCTCCTCGGCATAAACAAATGCTTTAGCCACCTTGGATGGGTTAAATCTGTCTTTGCGCACCGCCCGACACAATCGCTGCACTGCCCGCATGTGCCCCCGATCGCCCGTCTTGATAGCAATACTGTTGATGAAAACGCTGTCACATTCAGGGATATCTATGCCCTCGTCCAGAATGCGCACCGATGCGATGACCTTGATCACGTCCCCCGCCTTTCGGAACTCAGATAACACCTCCTCACGCTTTCCCGATCCTACCTCACACGTAATGCACTCTCCCCAGAACGTCTCCGCATGAAACCTTTCGAAAATCACCTTGATCGTTTTCAAAAACTCCTTGCAATCTTCCACCGTCAAAAAGTACGCAATGCAACGGCGAGCCCCGGTTCTCAGCATGCCTGTTGCCAGAAACTCGGCCTGCGATGCATTCGTGCGGTCCTTTACACAATCGAGTTGACAAGCATTACCAACCTCTTCGTTTTTCATCAGAACAGGCATGTATACCAGATAGTCCGTGATGTAGCCACGTTGAATAGCTTCTCTAAACGACAGTTTGTATAAGGTAAATGGTTCTTCGTCTTCCTCAGAGTAACGATTCGGAGGAGTGCCACTCACCAGCAAGCACCTCGAATAACGCTTCATGAGCGTACGAATATCACCATTGTTGCTTATGTTGTGTGATTCATCAATAATCAGCAAGTCTTCAGACATGTCCGTCACACCTTCCGTAGCTGCAAGCAACACATCTACGCTTTCATAAGTGGCGCTTACAAACACGCCCTTTTGCAGACCTTCGCGGATCTGATCCACGTCGCGTGTGCCATCGCCCTCGCAATCCACTTTCAATGCATCCTTTTGACCCTCTAAAAACCGCTTGACACGATGCAGGCTTTGCTCTGCTTGCACTTGAAGCGGCGATAGAATGATGATATTTTTGTATTTAGACTCGAGCACGTGACGGGAAAACACCAACGTCTTCCCTGTTCCCGGCGGCATCGATAGGACGCCCACATCATTCCATCCCGCCCGCAGCACGTCGAGCGCCTCCAGCTGATGGGAGTAAGGTTCATAAGCGGTTTCATCGACACTTTCGTGCCAACCCGCACCCTTGACAAATGGCAACTTTACAGCGCGTATGACATCGGGCAAGTTCATCAAGGTCTCCTTCAGATTGATTTCTAGGCCACATGTGTGATACAAGATGCCATGGCTCCTAGCATCACCTCTTTTCATGTTCAATACGGAATGCGTGAACGTACCTAAATGGTTCGCCGTCAGCTTCTTTCGCCCCAGCCAATGCTTTGCTTGCATCCCGCTGTAGCTGCCTTCCGCATATCGCACCAGCCCGTCAAGCCCATATTCCTGCCGGACGTTTTTGCCTTCCTTTTGCGCCCGATGCTTCATCATACGAAGCTTGTTAAAGCAATGGATCCATCCAGACTTCCATAACTCATCTTCCGGGATGTGATGCCAATGCCAGACATCTGCATCTGGGTGCTTTTGTTTATGATGATCCACGACAAAGTGTTCATAGTCGAGCCACTCCATGTTGGGTATTTTAATGTTTTACTATATACCTTATTCTCTTAAATGCCGAAATTGCGATACATTGTCCCTTTATGCGACTCAGGACCAAACCATTCACGTGTGCAAAAAGAAGCCACCCCACCCTCAGCCTCGCCTAAGTCTAGGTCTCTACGTAAAAGCTCCGACTTTCCCGCACCACCCCTACCAAGAACGCCTTGCCCCCGAGTCGCAACGACAGCTTCATAAGGCTCTTCACGCGTATCTCGTCTCGAATGGGCTCGATCGACGCCTCGTTCGAGAGGACGTCTTGCCAATGAAGGGCCCGTGTATTGGCCGCCATGCTCACGATGCACCGGATCCGCATGCCGATGATGCAGCCCTTGTCGTCGACGATCCACGTTGCATTGCCTTCACTGCAATACTCCCAACCGGCCGACCCATAGCGATGGAACCGCGTCAAGTCCGCTTCCACCATCAAACGGTGTGCGAGGCCGGCAATGTCAAAGTGCGTCGTGGTCTCGATGGTCAAGCCGTCAAGGTAGGTGTTCTCACGGGTCATTGTTACTAATGTTGGTGCTTTTGGCCGAATACGCTTGGCTATGAGGTTCGGAATACACACCCTAAGATCTGCGCTGCCCACGTAGGATCGCGGTCGTATTGGTGCACAAGGCAGAAGGGCACGCCTTTGGCCGTACGCACGATGCCGTCGTTCCCAAGAACAGGGGTCGGGTCCGTCAATTTTTGGCCAAAGTACATCTGATGTTGGGGCGCCTGCGTGGTACCGAGCTGCGCCGCCCATCCGTCCTCTGACGTGTTCTTACGTGTGATCGAGTTCCACGGCTCAATAGACAGCAGGACGTTCAGGGCCGCCTGGTCGGGATTGGTCGTCTTGCCGCCCCTCGATACCAAGTTGACCGCGAGGCACAAGTCAAGCAGGACGTTTGCATCGCCCGCAATCGTACCGGCATTATAAATCATCTGGGCAGACATGTGCTCCCATAGTTCGTGGCCGAAGCTGTCCTGCATGTTCCTGGCGCCAAACAGGCACTCGTCGCGATACAGCAAGCTCTCGCACCCGACGTTGAGGCGCTTGCCGTCGGCCGCGTGGGCCTCGAGCCACGTCATCGGATTGGACTGAAAGATGACGTCGCGTACGTCGGTCGTCACGATGTAGCGATACGTGTGCCGCTCGGCCCTCAGGAAGGTCCAAAGGTGTAGGAAGCGATCGACGACGATGTTGACCGGGCGGCCCGGGAAGACGTAGCTGCCGTCGGCGGCCTGCACGAACGTGAAGACACGTACGCCGATCGAGCGCAACTGCTCCACGAACTCGGCGCTGCCATTGTAAACGATCATGGCCACGTCGCCTGGGTACCCCACATTCCGAAGGCTCTGCAGCCATGCGGCCACGTGGGGCATGCCATAGCCGGTGACCGCGCCGACGACGAGGTCCTTTCGGGGTTGTGGGCGCTCTGGGTCCATTTGTTTGCGATTGTGTTGCTGGGGACCTCCATAAAAATGATACGCTTGGCTTTAAGTGCTTACGCGCGTGCCTACACCCGAACAAAGGCGTAGTCGGCATCGGGGCCGTTATCGTGCAGCCGGTGCACGGCGCACTTCCAGCCGAGGCTCTCGATCCACGGCAGCGTCTCGCCAACCATGGGAGCACCGTCGTTGTAGCGCATGTGCTGCATCTCGCACACCATGTGCTGGGCATGGCCGATGGTGTGCAGACCGCCCTCGATCACGTCGCGCTCGGCGCCCTGGACGTCGATCTTGACCAGGTCGGGCAGCGGAAAGTCCTGCTCGGCCACAAGGTCGTCGAGGGCCCACGTCACACGCGGCATGCTGGTGCCGAGCGGGAAGAAGTCGCCCGCCGTACAGCCGACCTCGCGGTAATACGAGTTGCCGCCCGGGTGCGTGGCGTTTTCGTACCACTCGACCACGTCGCCCGTGTTCTTGCTGAGCACGCCGATGTGGTATGGCATGCCGGCTTCTTTGTAGAGAAACTCGGCCTTGTCGAAGGCGTCGAAGGCGACAATCGTGGCGTCCGGCCATATCTTGTGGGCCTCGGTCGACCAATGCAGGACACAGGCGCCGATGTCGTAGAGGACACGCGGCTCGAATCCGGCAGCCTTGAGGCTACGCAGATAGTCGATGTGCGATTGGGGCAGGAGCTGGCGCTTGCTGAGGGCGCGCAGGTGGTTGGTGCTGGTGGAGCTGTCGGATCCGTCGGCGGAGTTCATGGTCTCACTTTACTTTGTCTTGACTTTGATTTACACAATAGCCCCGGTCCGATGGACGCAACGCACCCCACCATCCTTTAAATGCGCGCCAAGGGTAGAACGTTAACCCCAAAGTAGTCAGTCCATGGAAGCCTACTGCGTCAAGTGCAAAGGCAAGCGCGTCATGACCGATCCGGTCGAGGTCGTCGGCAAGAACGGCCGGCTACGCATGGAGGGCAAGTGCCCCAAGTGCAACACGAAGATGTGCGTGTTCGTCAAGGCGCATTAAGCATTTGGTGCCTTTGGTGCCCGTTTCTTTTTACTCCCTTCAATGATTTTGCTATCACCGACAATATATGCATCAATCTTTTCATGAAAACATGTTAGGTCTGCTTGAATGTCTTTAGCGTCTGCTTGAATGTCTTTAACGTCCGCTTGAATGTCTTTAACGTCCGCTTGAATGTCTTTAACGTCCGCTTGAATGTCTTTAACGTCCGCTTGAATGTCTTTAACGTCCGCTTGAATGTCTTTAACGTCCGCTTGAATGTCTTTAAGGTTATCACGGATGTCAATCTGAATGGCTTTTAGGATGTCTAGCAACTCTGCATTCATAACACAACCAATCACTACCTTGCATTACATAAACGCTGTGATAGTAAGACGCATGCATGCAAAAATATTAAAAATAACCTCATACACCCCTACCGGCGTGACTTCTTTTTGCGACCACCGTCCATTCGGTCTACCTGCTCCATCGGCTCCATTTGAGCAGGTTGGGGCTCGCCCACATCCATCGCATCCTTACGCGCCGCCTCTAGGTTGGTCACGATCGCCTTGAGCTTGCTCTCCTCTTGTGCCAGGGCCGCCTTGGCCTTGGCCACGATCTCGAGCTGCACGGTGAGCGCGGTCTCGGCAGCCGCAATGCGTGCCGTGGCGTCCTTGTTCCAACGTGCCGTACGTATCAGGGCCTCGACTTGCTTCTTGGCCGTCGGCTTACGGGCCGTCTTGGCGCCCTTGGACGACTCGACCAAAAGAGGCACGGGGGCACTTACAACGCGCGTTGACCTACGCGTCGCCATTTCGACGTTGGTTTTAGTAGTCTTGCGTTTACGTGCAGCCGGGGCCTTACGAACAGGTGCGTCCTCGACCTTCATGCCCATCATGGTGCTCACGAGATCGTTGATGTCCGCGTTCGACACGGGGACCGCGGCACGTCGGGCCTTGGGCTTCACGCCGGCGCTGTTGTGCATGCGGTACATGGCGGCGACGTCGACGGCCCGCTTGGGCTCGGTCTTGCCACCGCCTTCTTTTTGCAAGTAGGCCTCTTGTGCGGCGTCAAAGGCAGCCGACGTGTCGTTGGCGAATGAGGGGACGTCCATAGCAAGTCTCCAAGTCTATATTCAACTGCAAGTCTATATTCAACGAATAAGTTTGTTTTGATGGGGTCGTGGTCGGGCCATGCATTGATACGCAATAATGGGTCAATGGGTCAAAAAGTAGGGTTGTTACTCACGTCTAGGCGGTGGCTTACGCAGTCGCAACAGGGACGGCCTTGATGAAGTGGCGCTTCATGAAGCGCTGGATGTTGAAGAAGCTGACCTCCTCCTCACCGGAGCCCAGCAGCTTCTTCAGGGACGCGTTGGGCAGGATGATGCGCTTGTTCTCTGCGTTGAACAGGCTGTTCTCCTTGATGTAAGCATTCAGCTTGCGAGTGACCTCGGTGCGCGCCATCTCGGTGCCCTTGGCCACCGACAGGAAGACGCACAGCTCGTCAGAGATCTTGGTGGGCTTGGCGAAGCCGGAAGGCGACGTGCGGGCGTTGGCGCGCTTCTTCTCGGCCTTCAGCTTGGTCTTGGTCATCTTGTCGAACTCCTTCTGGGCGGCCTTGAGCTCGATCTGGATCTCCTTCATCAGGGCCGCGGCGGCCACGATCTTGGTGGCCAGCTTCATCATGGCGTTCGGCTCGGCCTCAACAGCGGCGCCGGCGTCACCGTCAACGGCGGGCACGTCGGCAGCCGGGGCCGCAGCGACCTTCGGCTCCTTGGCGGGCTTGGCCTCCTTGGCAGGGGCGGCAGCCGCGGGCTTGGCCTCCTTGGCGGCAGGCTTGGCTGCGTCCTTGGCGGGCGCAGGGGTGGCAGAGGCAGGGGTCTTCTTGATGGGGGCCATTGTAGGTAGGAAGCTGACGCTGAGAACGATCTGGGTTCTGAGGGGGGTCTGACTATAAATGTGTCCTTATCCTTAAATGGTTTTCGGCTTTTAGGGCACCGGCGCAGGTTGCGACAGGGTGCGTAGTAGGGTCGCCAAACATTCTCGATCGGTCTCGCCCATGCGCAACCAGGCATCCTGTGTCGGCAAGTCGAGGGCCACGCTGACGTAGATGCTGCCGTAGCGCCATTGCGACACGTCGTCAAAGATGAGCGGGGCGTCAAGAGGCGTGCATGGCGGTATGACCACGTCGAGGGGTGCGCCATTCAAGGCTGGGCTGTCCTTGCATACGTGTGGCAAGGCATGGACGCTGCCTTCGAGCCACTGCATGAGGTTGACCGAGACGCGCCGAAAGAGATCCCACTTGCCGGGCTCGAACGAGTCGACGGTGACGTGCGCGTCCTTGCTCACGATCTCGAAGGCAACCTCGAAGGAGGTGCCCTCCACATTGGTAGTGCAAAAGGGACCTGGAAAGGCCCCGCAGTCGACGAGGACCTCCATGCCACTGGGCATCACGCGGATCTTGCGCTTTCGCATGCCTTGGACGTCGGCGGGCGTGACTTGCAGCGTTGCATGGATTGCCTCGATCGGCTCAACTGGCTCTTGTGGCACGGTGGCAGCCTTGGCCTCTGCAGCCCGTTGCCGTGCCTCACGCATTTGCCTAGCCATGTTGAACAGCGACTTCATGGTATTCATGACCTCGGGTACGTTGATCACCTTGTTCCACGTCGACTCCCATTCGTCGAGAGACGTGGGGACGTGCCATGCCTCTTCACCATTGCCACTGGCTTGAGCATACGATGGCCGCTCTGCAATGAGTTGATAGGCGTTGGTGACCTCCTTGAAGATGGCCTCGTTCCGGGCTCGCTCTTCCTCGGTGGCGTGCCCGTGCTTGTCCGGATGATGCCGACGTGCCAGCTGTATGTAGGCTGCGCGCACCTCTTCGATCGATGCATTCGGAGCCACGCCTAGGGTCTCGTGGGGGGTCGGCATGGTTCCAAGGTTCGCTCTCGCCCTTTAAGGGCCCTCAATCCTCTATATAGAGAGAGCGGCCGCAACGTATGTGTAATCGCATAGCAAGTCTCGGCTATGCAGACTCCACAAACGCCTCGGACGCCCCCGACCCTGCAAACCCTCCACCAGGTCTGGGCCACCTTCAACGAGCGCTATGACGACGTGCTAGCTTTGCTGCCCTTTCACCAACATCGGCTGCAACACCTGACACAGGCATGGGACGCCACCATGCCCAACGTGCTCTTGTACGGGTGCGACGGCTTCCCCTATTTTCCCTTTTGGCAACGGCTTATCTACACGCCGCTTGGTCGCCCTGTGCCCCCGACGCATTTTGTACGTCGGGCCAGTTGGGGTCCGTCAACTTCATCATCGACCAATGCACAGATGCCCTACTACGAGACCGACCTCTACATCCACATCGAGCTCCGACATCCCAATATGCCGAAAGACGTGGGCGTCATCATTGACTTTCTGAAGCACGTATTGCCGTCGCGATGCATCCACTTTGACAAGCACATTGTCGTGTTGCAAGACATCGACGTCCTATGTCGCAAAGAGGGCGGGGCTGTTGCGGTCCTCAAGATCCTGCTCGAGCGCTTTGCCCACAATGTTTGGTTTATCTGTACGACCCATCGCATCGACGCGCTCGAAGGGCCCATTCAGAGTCGCTTCCTGTGTGTGCGCTTGCCGTTGCCGAGCGTGGCCGAGAATGTGGCGATCGTGGCGATGTTGGGAACAGAAGGCTCCGCGGAAGGCTCCGCACCCTTTCCGGTCAGTCGCGACCTGAACGCAGCCCTGCTCGGATTGGCAGGCATGGACGCTAGCTCGGGAGGAACCCAAACACACAGAGGTTTGGGGGCCCTCACGCTCTCGACCAGCCCTGCGGCCATTCGCAAGCAGGCTTATGCACTCATTCAACAAGATTGTGCCCTCGATAAGCTGTGTAAGCATCTGATTACACGCGACATGACGCGTCCCTTTGGCTTGAACAACATAGGGGCCCTATGTGACCTCGAAGTGGCATTCAAGACACGTCGTAAGGGTCGTGACATCATTTACTATGAGGCAGCTCTTGCACTCTCTGTACGGGTGCGAGGACCGAAGGCACCGAAGGCAACAAAGGCAACGAAGGCACTGTAGGCACCGTAGGCACCGAAGCCGATAGCAAGCACCGTAGGCACCGAAGGCACCTAAGCCAACGTAGACTTTCTGTTTACGTTGTAAGGGGATGAGGGCGTAAGTATCGTTAGCATAGCAATCAACAAAGCATAGCATGAAGTATCGATACATGATGTCGGGCGGCTATGGCAAGGTCTTTGTCGATGAGAACTCCAGCGTCGTGTGTAAGAAGGTGCCCAAGGTCAGCCATGGGCGCAGCCCCGGCCAGAGTCCCAATCAGAGTCCACGCCTGTTGCCTTCGTACACGACCATCATCGAGCTGGCCCTGCTGTCGAGCTTTCAGGCCGTGCCGGGCATGCCGCGCCTCAAGGGCATCGACGCCGAGGAGAAGACGATCGCCATCTACATGAAGCACCACGGCGACACGCTCAGCAAGTGGATCAAGACGTTCGCCAATCCGGCCAACATAAACATATGGGGCATGACCATCCTGCGGCAGCTCATCGTCACACTGCTGCACCTCGAGAGCGCCGGCATCATCCACACCGACATCAAGCCGTACAACGTGCTCGTGGACCCCAACTCACTGGCGACGACGCTCATCGACTTTGGCTGCGTCTCGATCAATCAATGTGTCTATACGCCCCGCGGCACGATGGGCCACACCGACAGCATTGGCACCTTTCACTATGCGGCGCCCGAGATGATATGGGGCAACACGCCAACGCACAAGTCGCCGGTCTGGTCACTGGCCTTGCTGACGTGCACGCTCTTTGCGTCGTACCCTATCTCGAAAGAGCTGACGCATGACGAGAACGGTGTGTGGCGGTGTACGCGGCGTGAATGGCGCGACGTCATGAAGGCGGCACGTCTCGGCGGCACGTCGCTGGTGTTGCCGCGGCGCGTGGCGGCCATCATCGATGGGCATCCCGAGCTGGCTCCGTGGGTCTATGGGGCGCTGTCGTGGGATGCGGCACATCGGCCGTCGCTGGCGGAGGTGGCCGGCTACGTGTTGGGCGGGCACGGGCCCCTTCGGATGCCCTTACCGATCTACGAGCGCCAAGTCGACGTGCGGCACATGCCCGCGGACGTCCGACAACACTGGATCGAGTGTTACTACAGCATCGCGCTTGATACCCACCTCGAGTCGCACTTTGCCGGGGCCGTCTATTTGCTCGATGCTGCGGGCGGCGTGTCCATGCCGTGCCCTGTCGAGACGTGGACGGCGGCCTGTTGGGTCCTCGTGGGCATGCTTCATAACCACGTGTTCCTAGAGGACGCGCACCACGTCGAGCGCATTCAGGCGACCTTCGGGGCCAATGTCGTCAAGGTGGCGGATGCCATCTGGTCCGTGGGCGAGCAACTGGCGTGGCGGCTCTACACGCGGCCGCTTGACGTCATCTTGCTGCAAGACTACGGGCTTTCACTGGCGCTCATCGAGCTTCGCGACATGTTCATAGGACTAGACCGGCCGTGGTCACCGAGTGCCCTTGCGGCATCGCGGGCCCTTCTTCCTAGTTAGCTAGTACTTAAAGACACGTGGGCGCCATTGTACAGAAGCGCTAGGCTAAGCAACAAAAATGTATAGGCAGTTACTCTTCGGATTGGCGAAAGACATATGGGTTCGGGTAGACCACCTCTTGATGCATCCGAACCCCGTGGACCGTGAGGCCTACGTACGTGCTCTCATCGGATCACGTCGCATCCTCCAAAAGGCCCTCGGGGACCTCAATGACCTGTATCGGGAACATGTGTTGTTGCCTGAAGTGGCGAGCGTTCGGGAACATCAACTGAGTTTGGACAGAGAGCATTGTAAAAATGAAGCGCTCGAGGAAGAGGAAACCGATGCAGAGGCGGCCACGAAGGCCATTACCTTTTACATCTTGGCCAGGCTAAGGCAAGGCACGTGCTAGGCAACGCTAGAGAACAGTGAGCACACGGCCCTTGGTGGTCTTTGTGTAGCCGGTGATTGTGTTTGCCCCTTCGCCTTTTGGCCCTTCCCTTTTATGCTGTTTCAAATGGCATGCCTCGCAAAGGGCCACCAGGTTGCTCCCATGATTTTTATGCACATGCCCATGGAACCCTCGGGCATCGGCGGTCTTTTGCGGTTGAATGTGGTGCACCTCGGTGGCCGGCTGACCGCACAGGCCACACGTCTTTGAGCTGACACGGGCATTGTAACGCGACCCCTTGCTTGGTACGACCGACGCGTCGACGTCCATGAGCGTACGTCGTATGGCGTCGGCCTGCTTGATGAAGGAATCAGGGAGCCCGAGGCCCTTGCATACCTCGAGGCCATAAGTCTTGTGGCCGATGCCTTCACGTAGGGTGCGGTCGTATACAAGGGCGCATGCCTCAAGGCTACCTGCCACAAGGGCGCTGTTGCTACGTCCGTCTACTTCTGCCTTGACTCCCTCGACTTCCATAACTTCCACATGCAAATGGCAAGCACGTACCTTACCTGCCTCGAGGGCCTCCTTAAGGACATCGATGTCGACAAGATCGTGCAGATGCGTCGCAAACACAAAGGTGGATGATCGCTTGAGGAGCTCGCTGATGCCAGCCGAGACGATCGCAAGGCCGCTCAGGGCCTCGGTGCCCGCACACAGCTCGTCACCGAGCACGAGGCTGCGGTCGTCGGCACGTTGCAGGATGTTGCGTAGCTCTGTCATCTCGACCACAAAGGTGCTCATGCCCCTGTAGATATTGTCAGACGCGGTGATACGTGTAAAGAGGTGCTTAAAGGGCGTGCACTCAAAGGCCTCTGCGGCCACGTACATGCCGGCCTGGGCCATGACGACCGCGAGGCCGATCGCCTTCATCAGGCTGCTCTTGCCCGCGGCGTTCATGCCGTAGAGAAGCCAGCCTTGAGGGCCTATTGAATTGCTCTCGTTTCCGAGGGTAACGTCATTCGGCACGTACGCAACGTCCGTCAAGAACCGCTCGATCATGGGGTGACGTAGTTGCGTGGCTTTGAGGTGACTGGCTGCACTTGCGCTCAAGGTCGGTCGGCAATAGGCATAATCCATGGCACACTTGGCATTGGTCAAGCTGACGTCGAGGTCGGCAATGGGCCCAATCCACGATCGGACCTCTTTGCTCATTGCATAACACGTCGTGGCGAGCCATTGCTTGTAGGCATCGGTGCATGCGGCCTTGAGCTTTGCGGCCGCCGTGACCGCTTGGTCGCTGCATGCCGCAAGCGATGGGTGGTAGAGACGTACCGTCGTGCTGCTGGCGCTGATGGGCTTCGCCGTGGCCTCGCTCATGAGGGTGCGCAGCTCAGGTGCTACTGTTGCGGTATTGGAGCAAACGGTCTGCCAGCGACGCTTGGTGGTCGTTAAGACATAGCCATCGCGGTCATTGATCTCGACCTTTACACACGTCGCATCGCCCGGCACCAAGGCCGACAGCGCGTTGGCCATGCGCTGAATAGCATCCACGCTGGCCATCATGGCATCCTCCAAGGCGTCCAAGTCGGGCTGCACACCACGTGCAAAGACGTTGGCCTTGACGTCGCCGAGTGCGTACTTGGAGCATTCGTCGAGACGTAGCGTGGCCGTTAGTGTCTTTATGAAGGGGCGAATGTGAGTTGGAGCGCCGCCGACCGCCTCGAGCGCCGCCGCCCCCGAGTGTGCCGAGGCCACGAGGGTCGGCCATTCCATCGGGGCAAACTGCTGCAGGGCCAGGCGCCGGGCGAGACGTTCGAGATCTTGTACCGATGCAAGGTACCGGCGTGCAGCGGCCGTCTGTTCGGGCTGCGCCATATGTCGGGCAATGGCATCGTAGCGCACCTCGAGCTCGGCCACGTCGGTCGACGGGTGCATGAGGCGATCGCGCAGCAGTCGGGCGCCGAAGGCCGTGCCGCACTTGTTTAGGAGTGCGAGAAGGGGCTTGGATCCTCCGCTTCCGGAACCGCCAGCGCTTCCAACAATGTTGAGCTGTTGGGCGCTGTTGGCATCCAGGTGCAAGTGGTGCGTCGGTGCCAAGAAGCGTGGCGGCTCGAGCTCTTTGGCCAGGCTCTCGTTGTGCTCGTGCACGAACTGCAGAAGGGCCGCAAGTGCCACACGGGCCAGTCCCCACGTCTCGAGGCCCAGTGCCTCGCTCGGCGTCAGCAGCCCCGCACGTTGGCTGCACTTGAAGGCGTGCTCGAACGTCTCGTTCTGAAAGGCTGGCTTCTCGAACTGGGCCGCATTCCCCCAGTTCTCGTGCACACACGTTTGCGCCGTTGTGGTGGGCGCAGCCACGGATGCGCTGCCCTTGTTACCTAGGAACACGACCTCGCGTGGCGCAAAGGCCTGCATCCACCGCACGACCTCGTCCTGGGCGGCCTGTACGTTGTCCATCGTGGACGCTGTTTCAAAGACGACCGAGGCGCCGTTCGAGACGTCGATGGCGGCGAGCCCTACGGCCTCGAGGGCATTTGGCATGACGTCCGTGTAGACGACCATGAGGTAGTTGCCGTCACGTTGCGTCGCGTTGAGCTGGGTGCCGGGGCTGAAGACGTCCGTCACTTCGCGCCGCGGGTTGGGCGGCGGCGTGACTTGCTTGACCACGGCGACCGTATAGCCGTTCTGGGTCAGCGTTTGAACATGCTTGCTCAGGATGTAGAGCGGAAAGCCGGCCATGTACGGGTTCTTTTTGGTGGCGTCTGGAATGGCCTTGTTTTTGCGCGTCATCTGCAAGTTGCACATGTCGCAGATGGTTGGTAGGTCGGCGCCGATCAGGGCGGCGGCATCGGCTTCTTCTGCTGTGTAAGCGTACAACTCGAAAAAGTCGCCCACTTGCATGAAGATGACCGTGTTGCGTCCATACTTCTTTTTGTAGGACGCATCTAACTCAATGTAGTCGTCGAGGATCATGGTTTGACTGAAAGCGGTGCCTCTTTAAGTGGCTTAAGGCATAGCACGCACGTGTGTGTATAGGTTCTCACATATGTTATAGGCGCATTTGTTTAAGTGGTGGTCAGTCGGGAAAACGGTCATGGACGGGACGGACGAAACGCACAGGCCGAACGGGACGCACGGGCCGGACGGGACGCACGGAGAGCCTCCGACGCCCACGTCGTCTAGAGCGACAACCTCGGCTGGAATGCCTGGCACCTCGGCTGGAATGCCTGGCACCTCGGCTGGAATGCCTGGCACCTCGTCTGGAATGCCGAGTGCATCAAGTGGCAACACCATCACGTGCCCTATTTGCAACGAAGGACTGCCCATCTCTAACTACTTAACCCACCTATCGAGACGTCACCCCATCACGCTTGGTTGGATGATCGGACTCTCGGTGCAACAGGAAGCAGTTACAGATACGGCAATGGATGGCACCGAAGGCCTCCACCTAGATACTGCCCTGTTGCTTGGCATGCAGACTGGAGCCGCCCTGGGCTTTTGGGACCTGGGGCCTGAGCACACCGCTTTAGGTAGAAGCGGTCTTTACAACTTTGCCCCATGGATCGGAGGAACGCTTGGTGGTGACTATGGAATCAACGATACCATCTTTGGTTCCTTAAACACCATGGAAACAACTTACGAAGCGCTCCTCAGCATTTGCGAAGAGATAGGCGATCACCCGACAGGCGTGAAGGACATCGATCAAGTAGCTCCATTGATGGACAAAAATGAGACGGTGTTAGAGGGCTCATGCCCGATTTGCCTTGACGTGCTTGCCGATATCGTGCAAGAGAAACCTGCGCGACAACTTCGGCAAATCCACGTTTGCAAGCATGTGTTCTGTAGCCCCTGCCTGGAGCAATGGTTTGAGGCGAAGCGTTGGTGTCCGCTATGCAAGACGGAGGTTGAGGTCAAGGCCGAGGTCAAGGCCGAAGCCGAAGCCGAAAGCGAAGCTGAGGCCGAAGCTTAGATTTTATCGATGTCAAGGGGTTCTTGGGCATCTGCGTCTTGAGTGATGTGCGTACCGTGCGTACCGTGCGTACCGTGCGCACCATTGCCTTCGGGCCGCCCCGACTCGTTCGCGAACATGATGTAATCATCGTTGACGCCCGCACCCATGCATTCGCTTTCGTTGAGGGCCTTGACGATGCGCTCAGGTAGCTCGTTGCGGTACATCAACGTGCTCACTTCTTCGTGACTTAAACGGTGTATAACGTCAGCTTTGTCATTTTGGAAGTCACGCAGCGACATAATAACCACATCGCCAGACTTAATGATCACCTTGCTTTTGTATTTGCGCATGGACCCCCGAATATGGCCCATTCGCTGTTGACCGTCCTCGCACAAGGCCATAATACGTCCATTGCCAAGCATAGAGGTAACGTACCCATACTGCTGCCCTTCTTCAGGATCGAACGTCTCGCGTCCTTTGTCACCGCGATCCGAGCGCTTCTTTGAGTTTCGTAAAAACGCCTTGTACATTTATCGCTTTTTGTGGTAAGATACACCTTATCTAAGTTGAGAGTCTTTAAGTAAGGGAAGGCTAACAATTGCAAAAAAGATGTGTCTTTGAGTCGTTTGTTGAAACGTTGATTGGTTGTTAGTTACACAACGAAGCGTGGCACAACAGACATGGTCATGAGCTCCTGAATGAGCAGTTTCATGCTGTAAGGGATGCGCACTTGCGCAATGTCGGCGCCGTTCTTGCAGTAGCTGCATCGGTAAATGCCTCGCTCCGGGTTGGCCGTGCATAGGATGCCGCACTTGCGGCACACGTACACGCGGAAGAAGTCGCTGCAATCGCTCATGCGCTCCTTGATGAACGCAGACGCGCCGTGGCCTACGATTGCGTCACGTTCCATCTCGCCGAAGCGGAGCCCTCCGTTACGTGCGCGGCCTTCGGCGGGCTGCCGCGTAAGAAGCACCACAGGACCCGACGATCCACGCGAGTTACCAGTCCATACTGCTTTGCCATTGCGGCGCACCATGAAGACCTCTGATGGCACTTGCAGGCAGTAGACGGGACCAGTGTACTCGTAAAAGCACTCCTCTTGCACTTGCTGGGTGTGTACATGGCCATGGTTGACAGTCGGGTTGACGCGCTTCTTGACGACACTGAGGCGCCAGACGTCGTAGTTGCTGACCACTGTTTTACCACGGATCTCAACGGTGTTACCGGCTGGCATATGCAACGTTATGTTGCTTGTCCACCCGGCGTGGATGCAAAGACGCTGGAAGTCGTCAGCCAGCCTGATAGAGGACGTGTAATAAACCGAACAACCTGTTTTCTCGTAAAAGCTACCGTCACCAAGCTGCATGGCATGGATGAGGGTCCGGCACTGGCTTGCACTCAGCGACCAGGCCCAGTCTGGCAGAAACTTTTGAGGAGCGCCGACACTGTAGGGCGACATGTATGTGTGGAGCTGTCTGTTCGAGATATTGATCGTTTCTGTGTTGCTCACACAATACTTGTAGCCCATAAGATCAAGTGCGCGACGCAAAGCTGTGTCAACGCGATCCTTGTTGATGCAAACACCAACAGCATAACTTATTTGCTTCGTGTTGGAGTGAACAGCCCACCCCTCAGCCATCCATATACCGAAGAATGTAAGCCATGCATCCATGTCTACAATCTTGGCGGGGTAGACACAGTCCTTGTAGCCAATCACCTCAGGCAACACGAACTGGTAGTCTGGCATGAGCCATTCCGAGCTCTTCTTGTATTTTACCATCTTGCCAGCAATGTCCTCGGCCTTGACCAGGTGATAGTCGGACCAGATACGCTGACGCGTCTGTTGTCTTGAGACTAGCATGCGATGACCGGCCGTGACGTCCAGATCGATCCCTTGGTTCTTGATGCGGTACATCCTGCCGCTGAAGTCGGGGAACGCCAAGACGGCTGTCGGTTTGACATACTTGAGCTCCTTGTTGTTCACAAGTGTCGCGACCTCATCGTCCATTGTGACGTCTTTTATAGGCTTCCATCCGGTCCTTACCAGAACGGTGTGGTTTTCACGAAAACAGTGTACTTTATCGCAAACCATGTGCTTCAACCGCTGGTAATACGTCGGCCCAATGAAGATTTCCGTCTTCATCTGCATGCCCGTCCGACCATCATACAGAACCTCGTTTCCGTACCGTTCCATGCCATAACTGGCCAGTACGTCGGCGAGTTCCGACATCTTGACGTCGCGGAACGGCGTCGCATCGCCCTTCGTGCCCAGCATCGTGCACGCCTTGCCCATCAGGCACTCCATCAGCTGGCCCACCGTCATGCGACTCGGAATGGCATGCGGGTTGATGATGATGTCGGGCGAGATGCCGTCCTTGGTGAAGGGCATGTCCTGCTGCCGATAGACCATGCCGATCGTGCCCTTCTGCGCCGCAGTCGACGCCACCTTGTCGCCCACCGTCGGCTTCCGGTATTGCCGCAGCCGCACCTTGCAGAAGCGGTAGCCGTCGGCGTTGAGCCCCGTGTAGTTCCGGTCAACGCGCCCCTCGTCGCCGCTCTTCATGAAAAGCGACGCATCCCGAGGGTGGATCTGGCCGTGCACTTTTATAGGCATCACCTTGCCCACCAGCACGTCGTTGGCGCCGACCCACGTGTTCTCGGGCACGAAGCCGTCGTCGCCGAGCTTCTCGTAGTTGTAAGCCTTCATGTGGCTCGTGCCGTCCACGACCGGGCGCGTGAAGATCTCCTCCTCGCCGGTACTGTGATTTTTGTTGCACTGGTCCCTGTAAGACTTGTAGTACGTGCTCGTAAAGAGGCCGCGATCGATGGCGCTCTGGTTCAGCATGACCGAGTCCTCCTGATTGAAGCCAGAGTACGTCATGATGGCCACGATCGCATTGATGCCCGACGGCAGCTTCTCGATGTTCATGTACTTGCTGAGCCGCGTCCGCACAATCGGCGCCTGGGGGTAGTTCAGCACGTGCGCCATCGTGTCGATGCGCTCCTGGTAGTTGCTCATGTAGACGCCGACCGCCTGCTTGCCCATGCTGCAGTTGTGGCTCGCAAAGCCGTCCGCCGTGATGAAGGATGCGTGCGGGCTGGCCACCGTGATGTCGGCAACCCGCACTTGCACAGGGAACACAATGACCGAGCGCACTTGGACGGGCACGGCGTTGACGGGGTCCGGGTCCTCCGGGTTGTACATGAAGAGCTTTGTCGCCGTCGTCATCGTGTCCACGCGTCGCCACCCCATCATCGTGTAAAACATGTGGTCCTCCGTGGCCACGATGCTGCGTTCATCGGCCATGGTCACCTTGTAGATCTTCTTGTCGGTGTCGCGCACCATGTGATGTGTGACCACGGTCTCCTCGGACATCATGGTCTTCGGATTGAAACACATGACCCGGTCGCCCACGTGCACGTCCTTGATGGGCACCGCCGTGCAGTCCGCCATCCACACGAGCTCCTCCTCCCACAGGCACTGGTACGCATTGCGCGGCGCCTGGTTGTGGTTCGAGAACGGAATATTGACGCCCAGCACACCCAGCAACATAGAGGGGTGGATCTCGCAATGCGTGTACTTGGGCGGCATCGAGACGCCCTTGGGCAGGCGCGTCAGGTCCTTGGGGAACATGGCCACCATGCTCTTGTCCAGCTCCTCCACGTCCATCATCTCGACGAAGCCCTCCATGGTGCGGCCGTGCGCCCGGTCTTGGTCATCTTCGTTGTCCCCGTTGCCTCCGTCAAGTCCGTCAAGTCCATTCAGGTTGCCTTCGCCGCCGAGCTCATTGGCCGCCGTCGGCTCCCTCGGCTCCCTCGGCTCCGCCACCATGGGCGCCATGAACGTCGCAAACGGCGCGCCCTTGACCGGCAGCGAATGGCCATTGGCTAGCCCTTTGGCAAGTCGCAGCTGGTTCGATGCATCCACGATGAACAGCGGCCGGCACATGCGGCCCGCCTCGGTGCTCATGGCGATCTGGCCCTTCTGGACGTCCCAGATGATGGCCGTGTACGCCGAGATCGTACCCGTGCGCTTGGCGTGCTTCAGCGCCGCGTACAGCTCGGCCGGCCGGTCGTGGTAGCCCATGATGTCGCCGTTGATGATGACGCTGACCACGTGGCCAGTGCCCATGCGCGCCAGGAACGCCCGGACCTCCACGGCGCTCAACGTGTCGTCCAGGATGCGCACGCCCCACATCTCGATGGACGCCCTCAGGTTCGCCGAGCTCTGTGCATTGGTCACCTGCGAGCCCATGGCCATGTTCTTGACCAGGCCGACTGCACCGCCCTCGGGCGTCTCGGCCGGGCAGATCATGCCGTACTGCGTGTTCTCCAGCTTGCGCGGCTGCACCAGCTTGCCGTTCTTCTCCATGGGCGTGTTGACACGACGCAGATGCGAGAGCATGCTGTAGTACGACAGCCGGTTCAGCACCTGCGCCACGCCTTGACGTATGTTCTGAAAGCCACCGAGGCTCTTGACGCCCCAGTTGCCCGTACTCAGGCTGTAGCGCATGCCGCTCTCGATGACCGTCTGCTTGAGGAAGCGGTGGACGTTGGACGCGCTGATGATGTTCTGCGGCGCGATCGTGCTGGCCCGCCAGACGTGCAGCTCGCGCTGGATCAGGTTCCGCATCTCTTTGATCATCTTGCCATAGCACTGACGGAACAGGTTGCCGATCAGCACGCCCGGCGTGTCGATACGCTTGTGGATGTAAGAGTCGCGGTTGTCGTAGCCGTCGTAGCCGAGGTACGTCCGGATCAGCTTGCGCGCCATGTAGCCGAGGTACAGCGCCTTGCGATTGAACGTGTGACCAACGTGCGGCAAGAAATCGTTCTCCATGAAGGTCTGCAGCATCTTGGCGACCACGGCCGGCTGGTCCAGGTACTCGCGCGGCGTGCCCGACAGGCTCATGGAGCGCTGTAGGATACGCAAGGCGTCGGCCTGCGTGCGCACGTCGCTGGCGTCGTCGGCCGAGGCGGCCAGCTCCTTGAGGACGCGCTTTTGCTTCTCGTCGTCGATGTCGAGCACGATGAAGCGTATGATGTCCTCGTCGTTCTCGATGCCCAGGGCGCGGAACATCGTGAACAGCGGGATGTCGGTGCGTAAGAAGGTGCAGGTCAGCCGGATCGTGCGGCCGTACTGGTTCGGCTTGGCGTTCAGGTGCAGGGCGCACGTCTTGGGCGGCAGGAACACGCCGTCGGGCATGGAGCGGATCTCGGCGGTCAGGCCGTCGGCGTTGACGTTGCCGGCGAAGACGACGGTGCGGTTCTCGCTGATGCGATCTTGCGAGATGACGACCTTCTCGTTGCCGTTGATGATGAAGTAGCCTCCAAAGTCGTAGCGGCACTCATGCTTGCCGTTGCCCTCGGCGGTGCCGGGCATCTGCGTCAACGTGCACAACTTGGAACGTACCATGATGGGGAACTTGCCGATGCTGACGTTCGGGATCGTGGCCTCCTTGCGCTCCGTGATGCCGTCCTCGTTGATGGTCTCCGTGAGGATGTTGACGTCAACGAGGAGGTTGGAGGCGTAGGTCAGGTTGTTCATGCGTGCAAAGTGCGGCGTCATCAGCAGCTGCGAGCCGTCCGGCGTCTGGAAGAACGGCTTCGACAGCGACGGGTTGAGAATGCGTATGTAGATTTTGTGCACAAACTCGCGGATGTCCTCGCGATACATGTGGCATATTTGCACGGGGTTGAAACCCCGGATGATCTGGCCGAGCTTACGGTCGATGAACTCGTTGTACGAGCCAATCTGATGCTGCACGAGCGGACTCATGGCTTCCGGGCCGCCGCCATGGTTGAAGTACGCGTCCACGACGTCCCAGATGACGGCCTCGGCCATAGGTGCAGAGTCGACCATAGGTGCAGAGTCGACCATAGGTGCAGAGTCGACCATAGGTGCAGAGTCGACCATAGGTGCCATAGGAGGGCACTCCGTCTTTGCGTCCATCATCACACCGTTTCGGGGTCTGCCTTTCGGGTATAAGCGCTTGTGCTTAAATGGTTTTCGCTTGGGGTCCTTTTTTGGGTTGTGTGGCCAACCGGCATTCCGGCGTTCCGGGCTTAAAGAAATGGTTGCGACATACTTGTAATTGGACGGGTAAGGTCTGCAAGTTTGATGAGTCCAAAGAAGAGGGAGCGTGGCGCTGACGTGGAGGAGGACGTTGACGTGGACGTTGCAAATGACGGGACGGGCGTCGGGACGGGCGTAGCGGCCGCCACCAAGCGCAAGCGCGTGACCTTCAAGCCGATCGAGTACAAGCTTTCCAATGGCACCATCATGCGTCTCGACGGCAACAAGAGCTCATCGCAGTATGCGTGCTACGAGATGACCGTGAAGTCCCTGGACGACTTGCTGGCCTTGGACGCCTTTTACGTCGCGGGCAACGTCGACAAGCGCAAGATCAGTAACATCCCCTTTGCCATCATGCATCGCATTGCGGATCCCATTCGGGAGCTGGACGAGCTGGTCGGCATGAAGGACGTCAAGACGCAGCTTCTGTCGATCATCTTGTACTTCATCCAGTTTGGGAAGCCAGAGAGGGCGTCTGTTACTGTTGCGGCACCAACGGCACCTGCGGCTGTTGCAGAGGCAATGGATCGCGAGATGTGTACCTGTGAGGGCGACGTGAACGTGGACGGCGACGTGAACGACTTTGCTGCACTTGTTGCACCCGTCGGGCCTGTAATGCCTCTCGCTGCAAAGGCCAAAGACAGTCGCGACATGCTCCACACGGTCGTCTACGGCGGCCCTGGCGTTGGCAAGACGCGCTTCATCAACATCTTGGCGCGCATCTATGCGGCCCTCGGCATCCTGCCTACGAGCAAGGTCACTGTTGCTAAGAGGTCCGATCTGATCGCCGGCTACCTCGGCCAAACGGCCATCAAGACGCGCAAAATGATCGAAGCGGCCAAGGGCGGTATCTTGCTCATTGACGAGGCGTACTCGCTCGGCGACGTGGCGCAGAAGGACTCGTTCTCGCGCGAGTGCATCGACACGCTGAACCAGGCACTGAGCGAGGAAAAGGCCGACTTCATATGCATCATTGCCGGCTACAAGGCGGACCTAGAGGACCGGTTCTTCAAGTCCAACCCTGGCCTCGAGCGGCGCTTTCCGTTCCGCATCAGCATCGGCGAGTACACGGCCACGCACTTGCGCGACATCTTCGTGCAGATCGTGCGTTCACGTGGCTGGGACATTGACGCCAGCGCCGCGCCGATCTCGCTCTTCGAGGACAACCGCGACCACTTTCGGTTCAACGGCGGCGACATGGAGACGCTGTTCACCAAGACGAAGTTCTTACACGGGCGCCGCGTCTTCGGGAAGCGTGCTGCCGTAAAAAAGATGTTGACGCACGAGGACGTGGCGGCGGGCATCGACGCCTTTCTCGACAACGACCAGGTCAAGGCGCGTAAGGAGCTGCGGGATCTGGTGTCTATGATGTACGTTTGAACCTCGTGTGACTAATGTACGTTTGAACCTCGTGTAACTAATGTGCGTTTGAGGGCTGTGCGAAGCGACGTGCTATTATTTTTCATAACAAACATTGCAATATAGTAGTGTGAAGTAGTGTGTAGTGGAGTCTCGAATATGAACGGTCTTTCCACGGCTGTGCGTACCGTGCATGCCGGAGCCGCCATGCTGCTGATTGGTGCCGTCATGTACATGAGCTACGCCACACTTTCATTTGACAAGGAAGGCTTTGAGGGCACAAGGAGTGGCTCTGGTGTCGCAGGGAGCAAGATGGACCAGGACATCATGGACGTCTACAGCCGCGTTCTCGACCGCCAGCCCAGTCCCAAGGAGCTTGGGGACCAACGCGCCGCTGTGGTCGCAGGCACCAAGACGATCGACAGCATTGCCCGGGAGCTCAAGGACCAGCCCGAGTACATTCGGATGCTCAAGACGCAGTCCAATGCCCTTGCACCGGAGCTGCCCAAGCTGATTCACGACCGCGACATCCTAGACCTGATCGCTCTGATCTACAAAGAAGAGCGCAAGAAGGCGATGCCGAAGCACATGCTGCTGCCCCTCAAAGACGTCTACGTATACCTCTCTTACAACAACTATCGCTTCCGGGCATTCCTACGTATGAAGAACTACGAGCGGTTCGAGGAGATGGTCGTGGCCAACGATAACCTGGACCACGAGGCCCTTGTGTCCTGGATCGAAGAGAACGTCGACGCGGCCGAGCTGGCCAAGCTGACCGAGGAGATCCAGAAGGACGCGGAGGCCAAGGCAGCCAATGCGGGTGCTGGCGCAACAGCAGCAGTCGGCGGCCTCGTCAGCACCGGCATCGGTGCGCCCATTGACGGCGACGGCGGCCTCGGCGTGCATTCGGCCGAGTACATTGCATTCTTGGAAGAGAAGTGTGCGCTCAAGGACGGTACGCACGGCGCGGACAATCAATGCACGAAGCGCATGTACCTGCCCCACGAAGGCCAAATGGTGCTGCGCCCCGAGTTTGCGTGGAGCGTGCCCCAACAGCGGCCACCTGTCTGCATTCCGGTTGGCAAGACGTACGATCCCTCGCCGCTCATGGTCGTGCCGGGCAACCTGGTCGGCACGCCGCTGGCCGAGGCCGCCGACACGGCCGTGGGGAGCATGCTGCCGAACTTCGAGTTCAAGCCTTATGTGGATGTGCCTGTTGTGCGGCCGACGGCTGCCCAGTGCAAGGCGGTCGCATCGGTGCCTGGCAAGTAGTCGGGGGTGACATTCCATGCGCCGCCATCGCTGCGCGATCTCTGTTCGCTCCGCGGGGCCGGCCAGGCAGTAGCCTTCTTTTTGTAGTAAATGACCACGCGCATACCCCGTTAGGCCCGACATACCCCGTTAGGCCCGACATACCCCGTTAGGCCCGACAATCCATGCGAAGCAATCCCGGTCAAGCCCAACAATCCCCGGTCAAGCCCAACCACCAACGTCAAGCCCAACCACCAACGTCAGGCCCAACCACTACCGTCAAGGCCAACCACCAACATCATGCCCAAAATACCATAGGCAAGCCAATCGAAGCCAATACCCGGTCGCCCCTATGCAAGGATGCGAATCGGCGGCACCCTGGAACCCTCGAGCCTTATAAGGCGGCCCCCGCCGGCCGGGTCGGTCATTCCCCCCGATCACCCCTTCCGTCGCCAGGTATGTCCCTTCGCTCCGCCGCCGGCAAATTTGATTCATTCTTTTGATTCCGCACGCAACGAACCCAGCCTTGCTAGCGTTTAGCAACATTAGTGCGCGTCGGTACCCCCAGGCCCGAAGCCAACTGACAGTGGGTCGCGCCCTTCCCTTCCTCCATCAGTTTCAGGTCTAGCTTTAGCTTTAGGTTCAATGGACACTCCTTCCCGACTTCCCATCATGCAGACCATCATCAACAACAAGCTTGTGGCGCAACGTGCTGCTCGGGTTGCTCTGGCTGTTAGGAGCATTCTTCATAGCAACTGTGACACCATGTCGCAGGTGTACTCGGTGGGCTACTCGGTGCGCTACATCACGCCGGAGGACATGGCCATCAACAGCAACTGCACCAACGGCACCAACGGCACCAACGGCACCAACGGCACCAACGGCACCAACGGCATTCACGTGGAGTAGGTGGCAGCTCGGCGGCTTGTGTGTAAAAAACGTAGTGTCCAAACAATCCCAAAGCCCATTTTCGCCTCCCATAATAGAGGTTTGGGAGGATAGAGGGCCGGCCATGCAGACGATTGCCCCTTTCCTAGTGCATCTTTGGACTAACGGGGCAATCAGCGCCACCTACGTCTTCATAGGCGACCTCGTTCCCCTGCCAAGTCGCAAGTCCGATGAGTTGTTGGTGCAACACGTGCCCAAGGCGACCTGGCAGAAGGTGCAGCGCCTACGGAAGACGGCACCGGTGCACTGGGTCTATCAATGGATGCCCATGGACGAGCGGGCGGACGTGGCGTGCAAGCGCATACTCATGGCGGTGCTCGGGCGCCGTAAGATCGAGAGTGGCGAGGGCTTGGTGGCATGGAGGGACAGCGGGCCTGTGCTCTTTAAATGGTCTGTAAGCGGCCCTAGCAGCCCGTTCGAAAACGCAATAGCAGCAGGGGCGCGTGTGTCGACAGAGCGCTCGTGGATCGGTCGGGCCCCCTTGAACATCGCTTTGCTATCGGACCTTCCGGCCGACAGTCCATTCGTATGGCCGGTGCAGTGGAGCAAGGTCAAGTCACCGACGGACGCCGTGGTGCGCTCGTTGCTGATGACGCAGGGGCGCAGCGCCGCAGCGTCGTTGGGGTTTCGGTACACTATCGCGTCGTTCCGATACGCAGAGGTCGTATGGACGGCAACGACAGCCCCCCTCAACATTGAGGCCGTCTTTGCCCAGCTGCACGCATCGGCCCACGTTCCCCTGATTCAATGGGTCGACGACATCCACCACGTGCTCTACAAGCTTTACCGTGCACACACCATTCCGGAAGGGGACTTAAAGGAACGGCTGGACTACGGGCGGATCCATCGGTCTTCGACGATGCAAGGGGCCCGCCTGGTCATGACGGTGGTGTATGGGGGCAGCATGGGCAAGCTGATCGTGAGCGCAACAGGCGCCATCGAGCTGCGCATGCACCCACGTGTAGAAGGGGGCGACGCTATGAAAGAGTACGAGCGGGGCCTCTTTGCCGTCTTGAAGCCTTGGCTCAGTAATGCGCTCGGACTGAAGCCACGCATCGGTGTGTCTCTGATGACCTTACGTACCAGCATGGCCCTCGACAGCGCCGCGAACGCAGCCGACTTACGCACGTGGATGGAGGGGCTCAGTGCTTACATGGACTTCACGCAAGTGCGACGTGTGGCCGCCAGCGGCGCTGCACGGCCGGTGTATCTGCTGCAATGGCTTCGGGCATCCAACTACGTCGCCAGCGTCGACATTGCCAACGTCGTGAGCGCCCGCCTCAACTTGGGCGTGGACGTCGAGAGCATCGTCGAGGACCTCGTAGAAGGTCACGGCTTTGCACCGGCCGACGCTCGGGCCCTTGTGGAAGCGAGCATCGATGCCCTAGACGCGCCTCCGGAGGTCGTGGGCCGGGCTGCACAGGCGCCTGCAGTGGTGCGCGGAGCACGCGTGTCCATGGGCATGACTGTGACGATCGGGCTCTCCGTCAACGGCAACAGCCTCGAGCTTTTGATGCGCGATGTGCCCTCTCACGAGGATGCTGCCATGGCGATGATGTGGTTGAACGGGATGCTTGCGTCTGTGCAACAACAGGTGCAGCAGCAGCGACCCAACAGCCGTACGAGCCCAAAGCGTTCCATTAGCCCTGTTGCGGGCCCTTCTCAGCCGGCCCCTGTTGCAGTTGCTGAGCTAGAGGAAGACCCCTTTGCTTTGAGTTTGAGTTCTAGCAGCAGCAGCAGCGCAGGAGGAGGTAGAAGCGTAGCCGGAGGCGGCCTCGGCGGCAGCGGCCTCTTAGGAGGCGGCCTCGACTTCCTAGCCGACCTCAAGAAGGCCGACGCCAAGCTCTTTGGCAAACAGTTCTCGAAAAAGTGTCAGTCCGCCAGCAACTCACAGCCCATGGTCCTATCCAAGGCGGCGTGGGCAGCGCTGCCGCAACAGTACAAAGAGACCGTGGCCAATCACGTCGAGTACGGCTCCGATCCGAGCGTGGCCAAGCACAACGTCTACTTCTGTCCGACCGTTTGGTGCCCCGACGACAAGGTGCCGCTGTCCGAGCCGCAGTACAAGGCCGCCGGCAACAAGTGCCCGAATGGCAAGGCCGGCATTCAAGTGTGGGACAATGCGCACTGGAAGAAGGACCCTGAGAAAAAGAGGTACCTGGGTTTCAATGCCAAGAGCATGGCGGCCGACGCCAAGGAGCCGTGCCTGCTGTGCTGCTACGGGAAGCCGCCGGCGCCGGCGCACGAGCAGAAGTGTCGGGCCAAGGTGTTGCCGCCGCCCCCTGCTTCTGTTGCGGCAAAGTCGGCGACTGCAGCAACTATGGCTGCCGAACACGCCAAGCCCAGTAACTACCTCCTGACCCACCCGGCGCCCCTGCCCAAGGATCGGTGGGGGACGCTGCCAAAGACGCTCCATATGGTGCTGCACCCGCCGACGCTGCTGCATGGCCAGTGCAGTCAACAGGTCACGTCCAAGCCGTGCCTATTGCGCCGTGGCATCTTGCATGGGACCGACAGCTTCATGCATGCCGTGGGTCATTTGGTTGCTGAGGCGGAGGAGGTCTCTGGGTCAGTCAATCCCAAGTCGGCGCTGCTCAAGAAGCTCATGGCCGCCGTGACCCCCGAGGTCTTTGTGAGCCTCGAGGACGGTCAGGTTCTGGCGGCCTTTGTGGGCACCGAGGGCATTGTGGCAGCCAGCGAGCCTGCGCTCGTGAAGAAGTGGCTGGCTTGGATTGGCGCTCCTGCCCAACGTGCTTACGTCAGGCTCTTCAGGCTGAAGGACGTTGTGGCTGCGGCGGCTGGGAGCGCAAGCATTCGACTCCAACGTCGTGTGTCGCGAGAGCTCAGCATCTACAAGGCGTACGTGCGGTTTCAGACTTACCTTCAGAGCAGCGAGGCCAAAGACGCCAGCCTGTTGGTCGATGCCATACGGCGGCTCGGCGTGCATCTGGTCATCTGGGAGCGCGATGCCGCCGATCCCGAGGTCGTTCACATGCGGTGCCCGTCGGCGGTGCCCTACTCGGCTCTGCCGCTTGGGGGTGCAGGTGACAACAACGTCGCCATGCTCCTACACGATCAAGGCTTTTACGAGCCGATCGAGCTGAGCAAGCCTTTGCTGAGCGGCGTGGGCTCGGGTCCTGTCAAGCCCACGGGTGCCGTCAAGGACCTCATGGCTAAGTGTGACTCGGGCGTTGCCACAGCAGTGCCCGCCACTCACGCATGGGTCGAGCATGTACGGGCCATTGATGCCGCGCTAGACCTGGCGTTGCTCTCGGAGTACCGGTGGAAGCATTGCATCGTATCGCCCGACATGGCGATCGTTGGCCTGCTGACGCGCAACAAACGTTACGTACCATGCGGCCGCGTGCCCATTCTGGCTTTGTTGGACCTTGTGGCCGTGGTGCCCAGCATCACCGTGATGTACCAAGAGGATTGGGGTGGGCAAGTTGAGGCTGGTGGTACGGTTGACGGAGCGAGAGAGGGCGACGTAGCGTTTGCGGCGATTCTGAGGGCCTTTGGTCTGGGTATTGACGCTAGCAAAGCCACGGCAAGCGAAGCCCCCATCATCGACGCGCCGCCCATCATTCCCGTTCTAGATTCGAAAGACATTGTCGGGAAGCAAAGAGCTGCGAAGGACGCAGGGCGCCGCAAGTGGGCCGCGGCGCGTTGGATGGTGGGGCGCAAGATGCTGCAAGAGTACGAGCGGCACGTCGAGCCGTTCTTGGCCGCGGGTGCCCGGACACGCCAGGTGTTTGTGCAAGTGGCTCTCGATCTCTTTCCCGACAAGGCGCCATTGATTGAGGAAGCCCTCGTTGAGATGCCCCTTGGAACGCCCGAGGCCATTGAAGGCTGGATGCGACAGACAGGGGATACTGGTGATTCGGAACATACATGGCCTTTCCTATCCTACGAAATATTGACCGACAAACGGTACAAAGAATGGCTATTCTCGCAACTGGCCGTACAACGCGGCCTGCCCGAAGAGCTGTTGCGGCCTGTTCGGGGAGCGCGGCCGCGCCGTGTCGTCGTGGTACGTGGCGCCTTTGGTCTGCTGTGGGGACAGGCCAACTCGGTGCGACGGATCTCAAGACCTGCGGTGCTGGCCGATGCCAAGCCAAAGAAGCTACCATGGAAGTGGAGCGATGCTAGGCTGTACTCGTGGCGCGACTGGCCCATACAGATGAGTGCGAGTGCGACGCAGGCCGATCGTGCGCTTCAGGCTTGGCTTGCATGGGCGGCCAAAGAGAGCTCCATTCCTACCAATGCCTCCATGTTGACCTTGGCTATGAGAGTCTACTTGGCGGGTACGGTGGCCGGCGACCGTGTGGCCGGCGACCGTGTGGCCCTCGAGCTGCTGTGCAAGCAACCTGGCGTCCTCGATGCGCTGCGGTCGTTGGCGAGCGTGCCGAAGTCGGCGTCGCTCAGCAAGGCGTTCGACGTCCTCATGGCGGCGCCTTTGGACACGAGGGTCACATGGCTTGTTGCTGCGTTTGCGGACCTTCCGTACAACGATCTGCATCTGAGCTTGTGGGCGCGCTTGACGGGCGTAACGGTCATGATCGTTTCGAGCATAGACTATGGCAAAAAGGATGCAGATGTGCCGGTACGGTGTGCGGACTTCAAGGCAGACGACGTGATCGAGGTGTGCGCCACTGGTGCTGACCCTATGGGCCCTAGTACCTCTGCTCAACCAAAGGTAGCCCGAGGCTCCACCAAGGACCTGATCTCGTGTGCTGTACTTCTATGCAATGAGGAATGGAGTCGCGAGGACGTATGGCGTCGGCCCTTTGTGTTCTTGTACAAAGAAGTGTCGTCTGCGGCTACGGCTCCCCCGGCGAGCGCTCTAGGGTATGCGCCCATTGGCCAAGGCTTGTGGACCAGCTTGCGCCATGCACCGGCGGACCTTCAGCATGTGGCGTGCTGCTTGTGGAAGCATGCGGCTTGGCGGCGGGCTCATGCATGAGCGGAGCGCTACCGGCGAAATAGAAGTTGTTTTTGTGTTACGGTTGTTACTTACGACGTCTCACCGTACGCATCTCACGTTATGCCCAACAACCCCGTTAATCCCAACAGACACTGTCAAGCCCGACAGACCATGTTAGGCCAAACAGTGTAGGTTTATCCCAACAGAGGCCAAGATCAGGCTAAACAATACGGCTCGGCCGCCAGTAAACACACCACTTGGCCTCCTTGGTCGGGACCATGCGGACCTTGGTGTTTGCGTCGATGCCCCACATGCGCTTGAGGAGCGCATCGACCGATGGGTTGGCTCCAGCCTCGAGCAGCGTCTTGGGCGCATCGTTGGTTGGGCGCTTTGAGATTTTCCAGCCCAGTTCCTTGAGGGCGAACTCGATGGCCTGCGCCTGTTTGTCAAAGATCTGAAAGGCCTTGTCGGTGTCTGCATTGGCATTGGCATTAGCTTCGACCTCCACGTCACGCCCACGCATGTTGTTGATTGCCGCCTCGCCGGCTTCGCCCATGGTCTTCATCGGGGCGCGGTAATCCTCTTGCGAGACAACGTCGCCATTGTGCTCTCTGGCCATATTACGAGCGCACTCTTCCATGACCAAGCATCGGTGCATGATGGCCGTTGGGCAGTAGACCTGTGTTTGCACGTACGCGCTGCCCCAGCCCTTTGTGCGACCCGAGCCACGTCCCATAAGCTGGTAAATATCATCGTTGTTGAGATCCAGGTGGCTGATAATGATCGTTGTGAAGGTGCCGAGCGACCGATGCAGCAGCGTCTGGCCCATGTTGACGCACAAGTAGCCCGTGATGACCAAGGGCCGACCGGTCAGACCTTGCTCCTTAATGATGCGCGCAATGGACTCGCTTGCCTCTTCATTGACGCACGATAGGCCGATCGTTTTCATGTCGCCATTGCCGATCTTGGTAGTTCCGTCCATGTACTTGAGCGTCTTCTCGGCGCCGTTGAAAAGGCAAACGACGGCCTCGGGGCAGCGCTCAAAGATGATGTCGCGAATGCGGTTGTGGCCGACCTGGCGCGTGTGTGCCGGTATGAAGGAGCGCGATCCCGTGGCCAAAATGTTGGGATTTATGTCGAGAATGTGTTCAACATAGGCAATGACGTGCCTCTCTGCCTCCCGAACGGAACCGTGTGTCAAGTGGCTTTGACTGACTCCTGGAAGGTCGATGCAGTTGAAGACCATGTCTTTGATGCCGGAGTAATTGGCGTCGTTGAGGTCGTCGAGGTACAAGAGCTGGATGCGACTCCAAAAGCCCGTTTTCATCCATATGCCGTTGGGCGTGGCCGTCATCGCAATGATGCCCTTGACGATGGGCATGGCGTTGAGCGCCTCGATCTGGCTGCGCACCCCCTTGATGTACTTGTGGAGCTCGTCGTAGTAGGCAAAGGCGCGATGTATGTGTGTTCGGTTTCGGTTGAGGACCTTGAGAAAGTCGAGGCCGTCCGTGCAACGCCGGGTGTTGTTGCACATGACCACAACGCGCGGGCACGTATCCTGGTCGAGGCAAATGCCCTGGAGCTCGGTCTTGCTCGTGACGTGCCGGTAGGGCCCTTCGTATCTGCTGGAAAACACAACCACAGCGCCCTTGTGTGCCTCCTCGATGTCCTGAAGGCGCTTTGCGAACTGGGCATTGTTGAGGAGTGTGTTCATGGTAAACACTATGTGGATGCTGCGGCCAAAGATACGGTCATTGGCGACCTCTGTTAAAATGCGATCGATGGCTCTGAACGTCTTGCCTTCTTGTGTCCTTATGACGCAAAGGTGGAGTTTGCTCGAGGGCTCCATGGCTTCGCTTGGCTTCACTTCACACCTTATATGTGCTCACCCTCTTAAGTGCTTTTTTATGCACCAGAAGTAGGGTGCTGAAAGGCAAATAACATGGGCAACCCCACGCTATTGTTGTACGTGGTGACGGCCTTGGTTCTGGCGGCCATCGGGTACTATGCCTTCCGGCCTGTGCCACAAATGTCAGAGCACTATGCCGAAGAGGCAGCCGTCATTCCCCCAGTGGAGGTGCCGGTCGACTTGAACCCATTCACGTGTAATGCCGAGGGCGTGTGCTTTCGCAGCGACAGTCCTACCCATGTGGAGGTGGCCTCGAAGGATCCGAAGAAGCGCTTCAAGGTGCATGCGGGCGTAGACATGGTAGCGCCGCTGACGATCAATGGCTCGGTCGTTGCCACGGCGGCCGACGTCGAGAAGGTGCGCTTTCCGGGACCGAAGGGCGATAAAGGCGAACCCGGAAATGACGGGGTCGGTTTGCCCGGGCCTGCAGGAAGAGACGGCATTGACGCAGTGGGATTGCCGGGGCCTCAGGGGCCCGCGGGGAAAGACGCTGTTGGTTTGCCCGGGAAGGACGGAATGGACGGAAAAGACGGGAAGAACGGCGCCGATGGAAAGAACGGTGCCAACTTTGACCCGGCTGTCATGCAAGAAGGCGTAAAAACGAATAAGCTACAGCTTGGCAACAAGTTTCTATTGTCGGGGGTCGGCGATGCCCATGCAAACGACGACTGGTTGCGCATGTTCGACAAGGACGGCAAGGGCTACAATGGCGGCTTTGCGGCAGGGCGGCTGTGGACGCCGAGTCTCTACTCCAACAGTGCCGGGACGAACCTTATGGGCGGAACGTCTGTTCACAATCCCAACAAGTGGGGGACGCATCTGCCGTGGCACGGTGACAACAAGAACTACATTCGCGGCGATACTGAAATACGCGGTAACACGAACAATATTGGTGATATGAATGTTGAGGGCAAGCTGCACTTTAAGAAGAATCAAAATAGCAATGACCCTTACCATATTGAAAAAATCATTCATAGTCCTGATAATACGTCTTTGCGCCTCACAATTAATGATAATTCTGACGAAAGCCTACAGATTTGGGGCGACTCGTGTCGCACTACCGGTTGCGGTGGTGAAGGTGTGCCACGCTTCAAATTCTTTGCAGATGGAAGATTGTGCATTGGGAATACGTGCATTACGGAGGGTGACTTAAAACAGCTTTCCAAGCGTGGCCGTAAGGAAGTTGTTCATCGCAGACCAATTTTCGGCATAGGAAAGCTACCACAAAATGATAAGGTGTTTAGCCAAAATGCCGGCAAAACACGACTCATTCCCCACTATGTATATGGACCTTTCGGCTACGGTGTTCCACCTGTGCAGGCAGGCGCAACACGTAAGTTCCGCATTTATGCGGTATGGAACGACAATTTCCGTTCGGGCGTCGGCCCATCATTGGAGTTTCGCATGGGTTGGTCTGAGAATGAGGGAGTTGTTACATTCAATTTGCCAATCACATGGGGAGATATATCATCGACGCGCGATGGCTTCTCTAATGAAGCAGACGGAAAGGGACATCACAGCCAAGTGTACACATTCTCAAATGGCGAGTCTTACGGATCTTGGATGTTCCATTACATTGAAATCCAAACGCTTGATATTTGGCCTTAATGCAAAAAGAAGGTACTTATTATTTTTCCACTAGAACCCAACCTCGGGCACCCCAAATGCGTTCCCAATCGGCTGCTTGTAAGCCGGCTTGTACTTGAACTCCAGAGCCGATATGGCGCACGGGTCGGAGTTGTGCTCGTGGTCCTCGTGGCCGTGCTCATGGTCATGCTCCCCGTCCGACTCCTCGTGGTCCTCACGGTCCTCGCGGTCGGTTTCCTTGATCGTCTTGAGCTGGTGCCGCACATTCCGGAGCATGCCCATATACGCGTCCTCGTCCAGCAGGATCTCGCAGTCGCCCGTGCCGCAGGGTGGCAGCTGGCCCAGCATGATCGTGGAGGACACGCCGTTCACGCGATCGTAGTCGCTGAAGACGCTAGCGTTGATCAGCATGTCCGTGGTCTCCTCGAAGCTCGACTTGGCGAGGGGGCCGACGTCGCCGCGGTTGATGCCGTGGCGGTCGATGGGCATCAGCGTACCGCGGTGCGTCATGGTATCGATCAGCAGCGAGAGGTGGCGGAAGTTGACCGACGACTCGCGGATGACGTCCATGATCTCAAAGTGCAGGCTGTTGCGCGCAGCCTCGATGCCCAGGACGGCGTTGATCTCGCGCGGGTCGTTTGTAATGGTGCGCGTCGCGTCCACGTTGGGGTTGGCCAGGATCTCGGCGAAATTGCTGCCGTCCGTGTCCAGCACCCACTCGCTGCGCTTCTCGAAGGCCTGCGTCGCCGCGTTGTAGTTCTCGCTGTTCTTGACGTGCATCGACACTTTGCGAATGCGCTCGACGCCCTTGGTCGGCTTGTGCGTCAGCGTCTGCTCCAGGGCCTTGAGCGCCGCGACGTGGTCCTCGATCGGCTTGTCGTTCTCCTGAATCAGCTTGATACGCATGACCAGCTCCGACGCGTTGTCGTCGCTGAAGAGGCAACGAATATGCGGGTTGCCGGCGATGATGCGCAAGTAGAGCTCCGTCATGGTGAGACGCGCCGCGTGCAGCTTGGCGCGGTCAATGGTCATGCGCAGGACCCACGGCGTCGTCGGGCCGTCGGCGCTCGGGCAGATGTCCTCAAAGGCGCGGTATATATCGAGAAAGCGCTGGTCCTCGGTGAGCGTCGTGTCGAAGGCGTCGTCGGCCATGGGATCGAAGAAGATCTCGGTGGACGCGATGATGTCCTCGAGGCGCGTCGTCTCGAGGGAGCGCAGCACCTGCATGGCGCGCTCCTTGGCCTCGCGAACACGTGGGTCCGCATGCACGCCCTCCTCGTCGGTCTCGGTCGGGTTGGTGACGGTGCCGACGTCGGGCTTGAGATAGATCAGATGGCTCGGCTTCTTGATGTTCTTGCTGACCGAGAGGAGCTCGTTGATGCGGGGTACGCCGCTGGTGGCCTTGACGGCCGCGGCGGTACCGGAGACGTGGAAGGAGTCGAGCGTCAGCTGCGACAGCGGCTCGCCCACGCTCTGGGCTGCAATGATGCCGACCATCTCGCCGGGCGCAGCAATGGCCTCCGCAAAGTAGCGGCGGACCTCCGAGAGTACCCAGGTGAAGGTGTCCTTCTTCATGTGGTACTTGAAGAGCAGCGGCTTGGGCGACAGGTAGACGCGCGTGAGCAGCTCGAGGTAGAAGGTGCCCTGGCCCGGCTGGATGAGGAGGTCCTTGATGATGCCGTCGATGCCGTCGAGGATGACCGTGGGCGTCAGGTCTGTGGGGAGATCGGCGATGCCGACGGCCTTGGCGCGCTCGTGGGCCGTCTTGATGATGCGCTCGAACGGGATGGGGTAGTAGACCTTGTTGTTTTTCTCGCCGCGGAAGACCTTCTCGATCAGGTACGAGCGGTCCTCCAGCAGCTTTTCGAAGTGAGCGGTGGCCCGGGTGGCCCAGGCGCCCTCGGTGCGCATGGCGTCCATGGCCTCGGACGTGAGGTGGATGTCGAGCGGATCCCGTGTGCGCAGGTGGTAGTCGGCGTCGATGTCGAAGACGTTCTTGTCGATCGTCGGCACCAGCTGCTTCTCGATCTTGGTGCCCTCCATGCCGTCCTCGCCATAGATGAATTGTACCACGGAGCCAGCAGCGTTGCGGACGGTTTGGTCGTAATAGATTTTTGCGTCCTCCATCGCTTTTATCAAACGACGCTGTATATATCCTGTTGAGCTGGTATCTTGAAGTTGCCAGCCGCAACTGGTGCCAAAGTTTAGCGTAGATGGAACAGTTACGTCATACAGCTTTGGGTACTTCGCGATGTCGACCTTGGTAATCTCAACAATCTTGTCCATCACGACATCGTTCTGGTAAGGGTAGTTGCAGTGATTCTCGGTGAACCTCGCAGTGCGCAGGGATTCCTTCTTGTGGTCCATCACCAACTCAATCTCGTCCGCGAATATGCGGCCCCACTGGGCACGAATGTCGATCGTGTGCGACGGCTTGATGTTTTCGGTACCAAGGTTGTTCTTCTTTTGTTGTGTGGTAGTAATCTTTCCGAACATGCCAAGGCGCGAGCACAACATCGCAATGCCTTCCGTGAGACGTCGAGACGTTGAGCCCGCCGACACAGAGGTCTTGCTGATGCTGCCATCTCCCGTGAAGTAGCCGCTGATAAGTCCCTTGATGAACTCCATGGGCGCTACAAACGCCACGTCCGGTACGTACTTGTTGTGAGCAAGTGAGCCTGCAAACGTGCGAAGGAACCGACCAAGCAGGGCAGAGTATCCATCCACCGAGTACGAGAAACCGCCTTTGTAGTCGTGATGTGCATCCTTCATTTGCACGATCACCTCGTTGGTAATGTTGTGCTTGTTGAACCAGTTCTTAATAACCGTCTGAACACCCGGGTCCTCCTTGGCAATGGACACCTTATGCTTATCCGTGCATCCATCCGCCATGTACAGCCCAATGAACACGCCATTCTCATGGTTCAGCTCGAACTTGTCGGGGATGCGTGTCGTCTCGCGACTGGCATGGAATGGGTAGATGCAGCCGTCGTGGATGTTCTCGTTGTTCGAGCGCACAATCGCACGTTGCAGCTTGGCCTTGCTCGAGTACGGCAGCGTGAACGTCACGCCGTTGTTGGCCTCCCACCAGCCCCGCGGGATGTGGAACCGATCGCCTTGGGCCGCCTTCATGAGAGCTACCGCACGATTGTACTCCGTGCCGTGCAGGTACTGCGTCTTCGGGAAGTACTGCGTCATGTCCACGTACGCCACCTCCACGGGCGGCGCCGGCAGATTCATGGTCATGGGCACGAATGCGCCCACCTCCACGTCGCTGGTAAACATCTTGAGGAACTGCTTGGATTCCTCCTGCCAGACCAGCAGCGTCTCGGAGTCCGCCACCATGAGCTCACGTCCACCTTGCGTCTTGACCTTGTAGACCGCCTTGCCCACGTCGTGGCGCGTCACGGCCGTCAGCTCGCCCCACGTCATGTTGCCGTCGTCATCCATCGTAGGAATGTAGACCGATTTGGTGAGCTGCAGCAGCTCCATGTTGCGGTCCTCGGGGTAATGCTTGATGCGCTCCGCGTCCGCTGCAAGGTGCGCATCGACCCAATCGCCGATTTTGACATATTTTGAAATGCCGTCCTCAATGATGACCAGAGTGGTCTCACTTGTGACGCTCTTCACCGCCGTGTCTATTAAACCTTCACGTCCACCCATCGCGTGAAAGAACATCTCAGACGGCGTCAGCCCTCCAATGAATGAGCTCTCCACGAAGCCACGTGCCTCGGGACCGTCGTCGTACTTGCAGTAGTGCGGCAACGTGCGATCCGTGAAGCCGTACGCGACGCGCTTGCCGTCGACGTTCTGCTGGCCCACGGCCGCGATCATCTGCGACACGTTGAGGTCCTTGCCCTTCGAGCCCGCCTTGACCATGTTGATCAGGCGGTTGACGCGGTCGTCGATCGTCTTCATGCCGATGGCGCCCGCCTTCTTCATGCTGTCGTTCAAGATGTTGATGATCTCGCGCTCGAAGTACTCTTGGTTGTTGAACATCGACGTGTTCTCCATGCGGCCACGACGCACGTCGTCCAGGCGCTTGTAGGCCTCGTCCTTCATGGTGCTGATGACGTCCTTGAGCTCCGCGTTGATGTCGTCGCTGACCGCCAGATCGCTGATGCCGACGCTGAAGCCGGCCGTCATGAGCCAGCGACAGATGAGACGCTGCAGGTTGTCCATGAAGCGCCGCGCCTCGAAGGGCCCGTAGTCGTGGAAGATCACCGGGATGATGCCGTGCGACATGGCGTTGTAGACGTCTTTGTCGATGAAGCCCTCGATCAGCTCGGAGTCCTTGATGATCACCTTCTCCTTCGACTTGTTCGTCGTCGAGATGTAGAAGGCAGGGGGCAGGATGGCCGAGAAGGCCTGCCGGCCCGTGTAAGAGTGATGCGTGCCCCCGGGCGTCGAGAGGGCGCCGGTAAAGTAGGAGTTCACCATTTGCAGATTAGCAAAGGCCTTTTCGTGAATGCGCGTGTGCGCCTTGGTGATGCGGTACGAACCCACCATCGTATCTTGAATGATCTCGATGATGGGCTTGGCGTCCTTGGGGGTGAGGACGTGGTACGGCACACTCGCGAAGTCCATGAGCTCGCTCATGGTTTGTATTGATTGCCCTGCGTGCAGATTCATCTCCATTTATTATGAATCAGCTCATGAGACGCCCGATTGCAGGGCGTCAAGTAGCACACATTCATAATTGGACCCGCGCTTTCGCTAACGGGATTGGAATACACCTTAAGCCGCCTCAGGTTGGCTAAACCTTCATGGGCGACCGACGACCGTCTACTCTCTGAACCTTCCCCCTACCCTTGCCATTGCGGGTGTTCGGGGGCTTGGCTGCGGATTGTCCAATCCGTTTGGGTTGTTACCACTGTTCTGTTTTTGGTTTTAGTTGGTTTGGTTGGTTTGGTTGGTTGCCTGACGACGCACGAGCTCTTGCAGATAGTCCATGGCACGCTGCTTGCACGCGTCGATCGTATCGTCGTTCTTGCCGACGTAGAAGGTCACGAACTTGCCGTTTCTGGTGCGCTCGAACACAACAACGACAGATGTCGAGCGCGTCGAGATGTACTCGTCAAGCTTGGCCGGATCGATGCGAAAGTCCATGCCGACACTGAACTTCTTCTCGGCATGCTGATTGCGTGCACTGTTCGTGCTCTTACGGCGAACCTCCTCTGCAAGAGCGCTGTTCTCATGAAACGCACGAATGCCGTCCGCAATCTTTTGACGCGTGTCCTCGGAATGCGATGTCGTACCAAGGACCCGCTTCACATGCTCAACAGGAGCCAGCTCCTCCCGGTCGGCGTGCCTACGTGCAATGACTGCAGTGGGCGCACGGCCACCATTGGTTAGATTGTAACCATTGGGGAAGAGAGAGCCATGATGAGCGATGTAGTACGATTCCCAGATGTCGGCCTCATCCATCGGGCAGTAAGCAATCACCTTGAAAGTCATAGAGTCAAAGTACTTGCGAATGGCCACATGAAAGTCGGTTGCCCGCTTGCATGGACTGTCGCATTTAGCTTGACTGATGTGAGACTTCCAACGCTTGTCACCGCCGTACGGACGATAGCGTTCATGGTTGAGACGATGCGACGCAGCTTGACCAATGTACTTCTTGCCGTGATCGGGACCCTCGACACTGTTCTCGATCATGTAGATCTCGCAGTAGACGAGGTCTTGCTTGTCAGCATCCATCAGCTTGGTCCGATTGGGTAGCAAAGCTTGCACGTGCGCAAGAGAGCTCTCCTGCATCGCGTGAATGAGTGTGCCATTGGCATCATCGACGGACAGTGAGTAGCCATGGGACTGAAGAGCCATTGTCGGACCTTGTCAGACCTTGCGTGCGTACCTTTGAAGGAGCCTTGCGGAACCTTGGGGGGGTGATAACCAATCACCTTCAAACCTTTAAATGGGGATCATGTGCAGATTCCAGAAAATCCTGGATGAATCTTCACACGTCACCATAGGAGAATCATAAGCAGAGTCATCATGAGCCGAGAAGGTCATAATGAATCTACACATGCTCCCACTACAGAACATTACCCACGCCATTACGCGTGGTGGCTGCGACCGCCTTTCGACGGTCCGCCGGTACCAAACGGCTCTAAGGAGTTTCCCGCAGTTTGGACGTCTTGCAGCGCGAAGAGCCATCGCTCCCGTTGCCACTAGATGGTTATATGAGTGAGTGCACATCTACACTCACCGTCGACACTTCCACTGTTTTCCTTGCTAAGTGTTGTCGACAACTTAGCAAGCAGCCACCTGTTGGGGACAAGATTGAACCTGTTTATCCCCGTCGAAGTCTGCGTTATAGCACGTGCACGCAAGTACACCGAGCCGAAACGTCTGATGCGGCATCACTTTTACGCGGTGGCACATCATGCTCATCTTGTGCAGCGACGGCTGCCGATTGAAGAGCACGTAGTCGCCATCGCGCAGATGACGGTCCACCGTGTCGCCGACCTTGAGGTTCTCCGCGATTGACTCGCGGCTCGCCTCGAAGCGCAGCGTGAACGTCTTGCCCTGCTCGGCGCTGCGTACGTACTTGGCGCCCGGCCACTTGTCCGGCCCATTGCGCACCAGCGCCCGCAGCTCGTCGATGTTGTAGACATTCACCGTCTCCGGGAACGACAGCTGAATCGCGACCTTGTAGGGCACGCCCAGCTCGTCCAGGCTGATGTACGGATCGGGCGTGATGACCGAACGCGCCGACTGGTCCACGCGCTTGCCGTTCAGGTTGCCACGGATGCGGCCTTCCTTCTTCTTCAGACGATCGCTGATGCTCTTCAGCTTGCGGCCGTTGCGCTGCTGCGCCTGGGGCAGGCCCGGGATCTGGTTGTTGATGAACGTGGCCACGTGGTACTGCAGCACCATGGTCGTAAGACGCAGGTACTCCTCCGTGACGGCGCCCCTCTCGATGCGCTGCTTCAGCTGGTTGTTGACCTTGATGATGTCGCTGAGTTTGTGGGTCAGGTCGTCCTCACGACGCTGGCCGTTTTCTTCGATGATGCTCGGGCGCACGGCCGGCGGCGGCACCGGCAGCACCGTGCAGATCATCCACTCCGGACGGTTCCACTTGGGGTTGAAGCCAATGGACTCCATGTCCTCCTCCGTGATGCGCGCAAAGATGCGCAGCACGTCGTCTGCCGAGTACTCCTTCTTGACCGGCTCCGACTCCTTGTCCTTGGCATCGCGCCACTCGTACACGATCTTCAGGGCGCCGTCCTTCACCGAGCGCGTCGGCACCGGCGCACCGCAACCGGGCCGCAGGTTCTCCTCGCGGCCGTCCATGTCGTCGCCGCACTTCTTGATGCGCGTATTGGCGCAGAGCGTGGCCATGGCGTCGTGACGCTTGGCCAGGTTCTTGATGCCGCTGATGCGCACGGCCTCCTCGTGCAGCTCCTTCAACGTGCTCTCGGGCGACACCAGGACGCGCGAGCACCGATGGCAGATGCACTTGAGGCACTTCTTGACGTGCTCGAAGAACATGGCGTTGAAGACGGGACGTGCCATCTTCAGGTGGCCAAAGTGACCGACGCACTGCGAGTTCTTCATCTGGCACGTGTCGCACAGCCTGTTGTGCTCCAGCACGCCCATGCGCGGATCGAACAGGCCGCCCACCACCGGCACATTGCCGCTGTACGTGTCCGTCCGCGTCACCTCCACCACCGATCGACGCTCTATCTCATCTGGGCTCAGCACACTGAACTGGATTCCACGTACCACGTCGATGTCTTGATCATAGCTTAGCTCCTTGTAGATCGACATACTTACCGACTCTGCAGCAACACCAGACGAGTTCTGGTGTGGCCAGATCTCTCAGGTCCGCTAGGTCCTGTTTATGCTCGATATTTTTAAATGGAGATAGAACTGTTCCATTTTTGCGGTCGGAAAAAAGGATGTCTCAGAGTAACCTCTAGCCCAAGAAGCGAGGTGTGCTGGCCCGAAGCCCGGAGTCGAAGCCGAAGACATGGATCCTGTAACAACCAGTCATCTGCCACAACGTTTACCTCGTCCCATACGTGCATGCACAACGAAGACGCCACCTACGTCTCGGGCAACGTCGGGCACGTCGGGCACGTCGGGCACGTCGGCGTCCGTCACGTCTCCTTCCGTCACGTCCCCCGAGTTCACTGTAGACTCTGATACGAAGTCTGATACGAAGTCTGACACAGAGTCAGAGGGTGAGACCATTGGGAGCAGCAGCGAGTGGTCTACTGACGCGGAGGACTCCGACTCGAACGACAGCATGGGTGACTTTATCGTAGAGGACCCGAGTACAGAGGAGGACGATTCTGACGACGAGGACGGTGAAGACGACGAAAACGAAGCTACAGAGGATGCCGATGAGGACTTGGAGGACGCTTGCTCTGAAGACCTGGAGGACGCTTGTTCCGAAGACCTGGAGGACGCTTGTTCCGAAGACCTGGAGGACGCTTGTTCCGAAGACGTTGACCCGGAGGACGCCTGCAACGTGCCCAAACTTGGCCGTGGTTACAGGATGACCGGACGCGGTGGTGGTCTGAGACGTATGGCGGCTCGCTACGCTAAGCGAAAGCGCATGCAAGCCATCGATGACTCGGACTCTGACGCTGAATCTGACTCGGACTCAGACTCTGACTCGAACGCAAACGAAGCAAAGAACCCCCACTACCCCGGAGGGCACCACACCAAGGAGGACAAGCGGTACTTCAAGACGCTGGCGCCCGCCGACCAAGCTCGACTCAAGAGCCTTGAGACGTCGATCATGACCTCCGGCAACAATGCAGGCCCCGAAGCCCCGACGCGTTTCAAGATCCTACAGTCGCCGTGCACGTCTGAGACCAAGCACGTCCTGCTGCGCAAGCTCGACATGCTGAATAAGATGTCCGAGGACTCCGGCGAGTACCACAAGTATTATTCATGGATGCAGTCGGCCATGCGGCTTCCTCTGGGCGTTTACGTGCAGCAGCCTGTACGTCGCGAGGACGGCATCGAGGCAGTGCGGGCCTTTCTGTGCGATGCCCGCGAACGTCTCGACGCGGCGATCTACGGCCACGTCGAAAGCAAGGACCATGTCATGCGTATGCTCGCCCAATGGGTCTCCAACCCGCACTCACGTGGCCACGTCATCGGCATCCAAGGACCTCCGGGCGCCGGCAAGACGTCGCTCGCCAAGGCCGTCGCCGACATCCTCCACCTCAAGTACAACCTCATCCCGCTCGGCGGCGCCAACGACGGCGCCTACCTGGATGGGCACGCCATCACGTACGAGGCGGCCGTTCATGGACGCATCGCACAAGCGCTCATGGACTCCAAGAGCGCCAACCCGCTCATCCTCTTTGACGAGTTATGCAAGTGCTCGGCGACGTCCAAGGGCGAGGAGGTCATCAACGTCCTCATGCGCATCAGCGACAGCAGCCAGAACGACACGTTCACAGACAAGTACTTTGCCGACATCACCCTCGATCTCAGCCGGGTCGTCATGGTCTTCTCATTCAACAACGAGGAGCTCGTGAGCCCCATTCTCCTGGATCGTATGACCGTCATACGCGTCAAGGGCTACAGCGTGGCCGACAAGGTCGTCATTGCACAGAGGCATCTGGTGCCTGTCCTGCTGAAGGAGCACGGTATGGAGGCAGCCGACGTGGTCTTCACGCCCGACGTCATCGCGTCCATCGTAAGCCGCGTCCCGACCGAAGAGGGCGTACGCAACCTGCGACGTGGCCTCGAGGCGGTCATCTCGAACACCAACATGCTGCAGTACCTCGGCAGCCAGGACCACGACGTGACGTTGCCTTTCACGGTGACCGAGGCGTTCGTTCAGGCGTACGTAAAAAGAAGGGCGGAGGACGTGGGGGCTTTGACCATGTACGTGTAAGCGCTCGTTTGACCGGGGTGCATTCTGTAATCTTGCTTACTTGTAACATACAACGATAATGACACAAAAGACAACGATGGACACACAAAGTGCAACAAACAAAGCCAAACGCATGGCGCTCTTTCTGATTGGGTGCATGGGCACGCGCCTCGCCTTTGTATGGCTGGCCTATGCGTTCCCTACCCTTTTGCCTTTCATGGGTGCCCTCGCGATCCTTCCGGCCGTCGGCTTCTTTGTCATTTACTTCGGCGGCTTGCGCAAGACGGGCGCCGAGGTCTTTGGCGACCGCATATGGTGGAACGACCTCAGGCCCGTACATGGGCTCTTGTACACGTTGTTTGCGGTCATGGCGCTAAGTCGCCATCCACGGGCATGGGTCGTGTTGCTTGTCGACGTCGCCATTGGCTTTACGGCTTTTGTTGCACACCATTTGATGTAAGGGTCAATAGTCCACGATCCCATAATCGAAGGGCATGGGCATGTTTCCATTGCCTGTGCCGTCTCCACAAGGCATCTCGGATTGGCTTCGCACAAGCATCCACAACGTGATTGCAAGAAGCGAGCCCACCACGGTCAGCACAGCGTTCTCGATGGTCGATGTGCGGTCTGTATCAGGGTCTTCATTGGCGTCGTTGGCGTCGTCAGCGTCGTCAGCATCCTCAACCGACTCCACGTCGCCCTTTATTTTTTGGTACGCGTGCAAGTCAGCTGCACCCATTGCTATTGGTTGTGCGCTATTGGTTGGTTACTTCAGGCTCCTGTCTTTAACAACACAACTCTTTAAATGGCTATCGCCACCACGAGTGGCACAATAAAGTAGTGTGCCCGACGTGGCAGATGGCACGCAAAGGTCCGAGCGTACCAACGATTGCCGTACTTGAAGGCCAGGACGCGCTGGCGATCTTCACGCGCCATGTGGCCCGGCCGCACTTTGTCCCAGAACGCACGTCGGACGTCAGGCCACACGTCGGCCGCGAGCCACCCTTGACCTAGGATCTTCGAGAACACGGACACCAGTTGTGCAGCAAGAAGCATCTGGTCGGCCAAGGGCGCCAAACGCACGACCGCCGCGGGTGCCACATGGCGCGTCAAGACCAGCACAAAGGCGGCCACGTAGGTCCCGAGCTCCCCAGTCGTCGAGATCAGCTCTACGACATGTGTCTTGTTGCAATTGAAGGGCATAATGCCCAGAATGGCCGCCAAATGCACCATCGTGACCATGAGCAACAGAGTCACCTGGGGCAAGCTGCCTTGAACGGGTGCGTCTTGGAACCCACCGAGCAGCAAGATGACCAAGACGTTCTTCATGTGATCGTACGGTGTGAAGAACAGACGCAGCCGCCCCATGTCGAAATCTTTCCACGATGCATGCTCCGTGCACACAGGGAACGACGCTTTAAAAACACGGTCTGTAGGATCCCATGTGGCCCCGACATCAGCCCACGCAAAGGTGCGGCCACGTAGCGTCTTGAAGAGCATGTTGTACTTGCTCAAGAATGCCGGATCGCCGTGCCACTCGCCCTTTTGGTAGGGCGTGAGATACATGCCATGCTTGTGTCGTTTTGGCTTCGGTTTATGGTTTTGACGGCCTTGACGATGCTCATGGTCACGATTTGTTTGAAGGTCCAAGCGTCCCATATACAGTTGATTGACCCGACCCTCATGGGGCACAGAATGCCGAACAAATTGCACAGTGTCCGTAGAGTTGTAAATGTACTTGAAGATGTGGACACACGCAAAGACAATGATCGGTAAGGGAATAGAGATCAGGTAGGCCAGGCAAATGCCGATGCCCCTCAAGTCGCCCGAGTTAGTGACAGCCAAGATGCGTGCGGCCGCCGACGCAAACGGGTTCAGCAGCATGAAGGCCACTGTGAGCGGGAGCTGGGGCGAGTCGAGCAGTCCCTTGGGGCGCCATTGCGGCTTGTACTTGGCAAGGGCATGGATGATGCATGTATGCAAGATGAGGATCGGGAGGAGAATGGTGCCTGTCCAGAAGGCTAGGCGCTCGGCTTGGGAAAAGGCGCTGGTGCCTTCGGTGCCTTCGGTGCCTTCGGCTTCAAGGAGCCGCCGCCGGCCACCCTTGCCAGGTATCGCAATATTGCCGACCGTCCAATCCATGGCACCTGTGACCCCTGCAAATGCCGACTTTCCAGTGCCGCCCAATTGCATTTTGGCCTTACACGCCATGACCTGAACGGGCCCTATGATCGCCACAAGGCCGCCGCCCCCTGCACCGGCACCTGCGCCACCCACGGCGCCACCTGCAGCACCGCCCACGGCACCGGCCACTGCTCCCGCGACTGCTCCTGCGACTGCACCGGCAACCACGGCCGACACGGTGCTCGATAGGGCCTGAATGGCGGCTACCGACAAAGCACTTTCCATATTGGTTTCAGGAGGAGGGGGTGGAATATTTGGAGGTGCGGGTGATGGAGGTGATGGATTTGGAGGAGCAGGTGACGGAGGTGGAGGTGGAGGAGGTGGGGGTGGCGGCGGAGGAGCAGGTGACGGAGGAGCAGGTGACGGAGGAGCAGGTGACGGTGGTGGAGGAGGTGGAGGAGCAGGTGACGGAGGAGCAGGTGACGGTGGTGGAGGAGGTGGAGGAGGTGGAGGAGCAGGTGACGGAGGAGC